>Ga0187858_10002063_pt1 | contig 21172 bp, 19 predicted proteins | sample June2016WEW_8_15_FD_133015 | JGI IMG/M metagenome (GOLD analysis project Ga0187858, IMG submission 133015) | Peatland microbial communities from SPRUCE experiment site at the Marcell Experimental Forest, Minnesota, USA - June2016WEW_8_150 | ecosystem: Environmental > Terrestrial > Soil >...
CACGTGCGCACGCCCTTGGAGAGCACTGCGCCACATTGCGAGCAGATTTTATTCACCGGTGCGTTTTGCGCTGCGGACGCTCTCACTCCGGTGAGGAGGAGCCTTTCCAGATTACCACGCTCGGGGGAAGTCAAGCACCAAGGAGTGCAGGGACGTCGCCAAAGAAGCAGCAGTTCCGGCGGGGGCTAAAGATTGTCCTGTTGTGCGAGCATTTCACGGTTGTGCGCGATTCGCCGGTCCAACGCCACCGCGGCAAAGTACGCGCAACCCGCCTGCTCACGTTCGGCCCAGGAACGCAGCGAGGGCACGATCCAGGCGAACATTTGCCGAGTCAAAGTCAGAAACAAATGATAAATGTTCACCGCCTGGAGTTCGTTACGGTCTTCCTGACGATCCGGGCACAATTGGAGCAATTGCATAACTCGTCGGTAATCTCCCGCAGACGCCACCGTGCGAATTCCGGTCACATCCCTCACTTCAACCGACAACGGATGCCGCGAGGAGGAAGCCATCAGCGACCGGCAGTAGGAGACAAAGAACATCCAGAGTGTGGCCAATGAGACCACGAAGATCAGCGCGGCCATCATCGCGGCACCGCCACAAGACGCGCCGGCGCCAGCCGCGATTCTTCGGTATACCGCAGCATCGTCAGCGACCAGGACAATGGCAGGAAGCATCCGAGCGCGGGACAGATATATCCCATCATGCTGAATTTTCCCGAGAAGTTCAGCAACGCATAGCTAGCCGCATAGCCGCTGAAATACAGACCCAGAGACAGGATGATCTGCACCAGCCGCGTGCGTGTTTCGCGCAGCTTCAGCACCGCGCCCCAGAGGATATAGGTCAGCACCAGGCCCACAAAATAAAGGTTTTGCGAGAGCTCATAGGCAAAATTGGTTGAAAGGCGATTCGCTGACTGCGCTACCACCGCGTAAGAAAATCCTGCCGTTCCCAGCAGCAGGAACACCGCTCCCCATTTCACGTACTCGCCGGCGCTAAGTTCTCCAAGCACATGCAAATAGAGGCTGATCAATGCGACAAACAGAGCCACCGTGAGCAGGGCATCGCTGTAAAAGTAAAAATACATGTACTGATCGGAGCGCTGACCGTAGCTCCAGAGGATAAAGAAACGCCCGATGCTCACCGTCGTGGATAGAAGCAGATAAAGATTCAGGAAAAAGTAGCGAAGGAAGGACTTGCGGGCGAGCGAACACACTACAAACACCAGCTCAAAGGCTGTTCCCAGAAACCAAATAATCAGGTCAATCGGGCCAGGCATAGAATCCTATCGGCCCGGCCCATTCCTCTCTACCTGCTTAGAACTGCCAAATAGCCTGGATAGAGTTAGTGCGGAATCGGCCACGGTGCCGGTCCGTTCGCCATCATCACCGTCCCTCTCGACTTGCTGGAGAGGACGGTCTTGATGCCCATCGCTCCCACCAGTATACCCATGGCGAGAACAAGTGCGCCCAATTTGCGTGACATTGTGCCTCCGTGGTACTTGGACTTACGGAGACACTCTATCCTTTAATAGGATAGTGTCAAGTAGGGCACACCACGCCTATGTTAGATAAGCGTTACGGGCAAGCGGCCTTGCCCTTTCGCCATTTATTCGTATAGCGCCAGGATAGACCCCTTCCCGCTTGACGCACTTTACCGGCGCACCCCGTCAACCCGCAACGGTACCAGAGTCCCAGAAGCACTGGTACGTTAGTACCATTGGGCTGACGAGGATTCTGTTCGTTTGTACAGGTGATCTATTCGGTTCACTCGCGTTTTCGCAAAACTCGCACACGCTTGACACTCCCCGCGATTACTTCGTAGCATGAAGAATTGCTTCACGCCGGCGTAGCTCAGTGGTAGAGCGAGGGTCTCATAATCCCTAGGCCGTGGGTTCGATTCCCCCCGCCGGCACCATTGATTTGAAAAGACTTAACCCTGTTTCGGGTCTTTCCGCGTATCCGTCGCGGAACTTCCCTCCAATTTTCACGTCGAAAATCGTGCAGAAGAACTGATCTGGAATGTTTGGAATTTCACCCTTAGAAGAGTTCGACTCCCACGTCAACCACGGCGCGATTCTCCAGCAACTGTCTGACTCGCGTGATCTCATGAAAACAATTCATCCGCAGCTAGACGGCATTGTTCTGGATTGGTCGAGCCGCGAGTCTTTGCGCATCCGGAGGCCTGTCCCTTTCCTCTGGGTCTTCATTGGTCGAATGCGTTGGGAGGGCCTCCGATGCACACTGGGACTGTGCCCAATTTTGTGCCTACCACCAATTCCTACAGAGCGTCGGCCGCACCGCCATAGCCGTCTGGATTTCTTTCGCCTGTAGCAACCCGTGGCGTTGCATCCTACAAAGTGTAAGTCGTGGATTCTTCGTGGAACCAATCTTCCTAATCAGGTATTCTGCCTGGAGCGAGGCGCGAGCGCGGCGTTTCCTCTGCTTTTTTGCTTCAATTTCCGGATCTTTTCTCTGTTTCAAGAAGTGGCGGGACATCCAGATTGCGCGCCAGCCACGGCAGCAAGACTCGCTTAAAAATGACCGGGTCCGGCCACACTTTCACCTGGCGGCCCAGATGTCCACCCGACGGATTGATCCACGCCTCTTTGGGAACGTCGCCGGCGTTCATCAGCTCATAAATGTCCGAGATGGGAACCTGCGTATCCTTCACGCCTGCGATGACCAGCATCGGCGTGGTAGGCTTGCCAAGAATTCCCTGATTTGCCAGTGACATTTTCTCGAAGATTGCCGCGATGTCGTCTACTGAGTTCACGTTGTCAAAAATCGCCATTAATGCCGGCACCTGATCGAAAAGATATTCACGATTGCCAAGCAGAGATTCCGTCAGAAATCTCTTCGTGAAAAACAGATCGGTCGGGGGAGACTGCACGCTTACGGCCTTCAACCGCTCGCGCTCCACCACCGCCATTTTCGTGCCCCAATACGCTCCCCAGCTTACCCCGTGGAATGCGATGCGCGTTTTGTCGACTTCAGGCCTGGTTTGCAGATAATCGATCACCCTGGAGAGCAACCGCTCCGCAGTGGGACTCGCCTTAATCGGGCACTGCCCGGTCCCTGGCCCGTCCACTGCCAGAAAACCAATGCCGTAGGGTAGAATGGCCCCAAAACTTTCGCTCAAATCTTCTTTCCGGCTGTCGAGTCCGTTCACCGCAAGCACAACCGGCACGGGACCCTTGGCATTCTTCGGCAGACGCATGTAACCGATAATCTCGGAACCTTCGAACGGAATGCGCACCACCTCCAGCGGGGGATCCCAGAACTTCGCGTGCGCCAGAAACGCCTCGATGGCCTTCGCGTAGGATTCTTTTTTCTTCGGCGAGGAAGGGATGGGCCACCGCCCGAAGGAGTAGATGCGCCAGGCGCGGATGTAGTCGGCGTTGGCCTTTGCCGGATCCGTCTTCTCCAGAGACCTACCTTCCGCCATGTAACGGTCCGCCACATGCATGAACGCAGTAGCCCATTCGTCCTTATCGCGCGTCTTGATCGCAGCGAACGCCTCCTCAACATCCGCTGGATTGAGGCCAATCATGGGATACATCCCGTTCTGAGCGCGCTTGACCGCTTCCACCTTGATTTCTTCAATCGTGCGTTCCGCTCGTTCCTGAGGAAACGATGCCGGGGGAACGGAGATTGCCAAGGAAATCAGAACCAATGAAATGCAGAGACGGCTTATGGGAATTTGAACCGCTGGCATGTCCCTTACCTCTGTTTTGATGTGAGATCGTAATCGCAGCGCATTCGCGACTGGCGCACAGGTTAGTGGAGTGCCTTTGGCTCGCAAGGCACTCCACGCCTCCCAAGTTTTAGAACGTGAACTTCAACCCAAGCTGAACGGCACGATTCCCTCCGGAGCCGATGACCGGATTTGCCGCTGCCACGTCCGGAGTGGCGCAAGCGGCGCCGAAGCCGCACGCACCTGGGCTGGAGGGGTCATTGTGGCCCCAGCCATTCTGGCCGCCAAAAGGATTCGCAAAATTGGGATGATTGAAGATGTTGAAGAACTCAGCCCGGAACTGCATGCCGATACGCTCGCCGAACTTGAAATTCTTCACCGCGGAGAAATCCGCGTTTCGGAAACCGAAATCACGGAAAGTGTTCCGGCCCATAGTGCCAAAGGTACCGATGCCCGGCGGCAACATCATGGAGTTACCCACCACATAGCAGCCAAACAGGTTCAGTGCTTCTGTGTTTGCTCCGTTGCTGGCGCCATCGAGCGCGTTTGCTTTTGCCAGGCAAGCGGTGTTGCTGGTGCCCGGGAAATAAGGTATGCCGGAAGAGCGCGTCGGTTTGAAGTTGGACGGAGGCCCAAAAAAGTTCCAACGATCGACGTTTTCACCGGTGCCGCTGATGTCGGTACCTGCGTCGATGGGGCCCCACGGCTGAGCGCCGAAGACACTCACAATGGTGTTGACCTGCCACCCTTCTAGCAGTTGGCCCCAGGTCTTGATGCCGGGCACCGCGTAGGTCAGGGAGAGCGTCAAGCGGTGGCGCATATCAAAGTCACTGCTGGCGTATTCAAGGTAGGGGTGCAGGCTGTCCATCGGAATACCCGAGCCGGCGCCGAAGTCCCAGTTGGCCCCCACGTTGTCCAAGGCATGCGAGTAGGTGTAGCCCATGAGGAAGGTCAGGCCGCGATAATCGCGACCCGTGAGCGTAACCTGCAGGGCGTTGTAGTTGGAACGATAGATGTTGTCCATCTGATAGATCTGGCTAAGAAAAGGGAACTTCGATGTCGGGTTGAAGGGCCGCGCCTTTTGCTCGAGTCCGCCATCTGGGCCGCCGCTGCAAGTGCCCGGGTCGTAGCCGGACCCTATGCATGCTGCCCAACCGGCGCCGACAGTGGGCTGATTGATGTCGTGAATGCCCACCAGTTTGGAACCGTGGTTACCCACGTATGCCGTTTCTAGCGTGATCTTGGTATTGAAGGCGTGCTGCACGTCCAAGTTCCAGGTGTAGACCAAAGGAGTCTTCAGGTTTTTGGTGATGCCCATGATCGTGCACGGACTGCCCGTATCAGGGCTGCAATCAAGCCCAGTATTAGGGAACACAGTGTTGCTTCCGGTTGCGTTCCAGTTTTGCGGACCAATCGAAAACTGCTGAAGGCCCGTTACGATGTTTCCCGTGCCGGGCGTGACACCGGCGCTGCTAGCGGTCGGGATCGTGGCCAGGCCCAAAGTGTTATTAAGCGCCAGGAACGATTCCCAGTTGACGGTTTCATAGATAATCCCGGCGCCGCCACGGATCACAGTTTTGTTGTTACCCGCAAGGTCCCAGGCGAAACCCGCACGCGGCGCGAAGTTGTATGGGTCTTTGTTGTATGGGGCGCTGATGCCGTTTCCGACCTGGAGCACTCCCTGGCTGGGATCGGTGTTGGCAACTTGATTGCCACCAGCCTTATTGACGAAGTTGGCGAGCTGGTTGTGCGCATCCTTGATGACAGTGTTGAGTTCGTAGCGCAGACCGAGATTCACGGTGAAGTGGCTGGTCACCCGCCAATCGTCCTGCCCGAAAAACGCGATGCCCCAGTTGTGGATGTTGCGCGTGGGGTCGCCAACAAGGAGACTCGCAGCGGTTGGTGCACCGGCAAAGAAATCTTCGATGGGAGACGAAGAAATGCTGCCGTTGCTGAATGCGCCGCCACCCAGGAATTTGAAACGCCCACGGGCACCTCCATAAGCGCCGCCGCTGAATCTGTCGCGGTGAAGTTCGCCGCCAAATTTGAATGCGTGCTTCCCCCAAATGCGGGAAACGTGATCGATGAACTGGTAGCGATCGTCGGGCCCTTGTACCTTGGGCCAGTTGAACCCGCCAATCCCGGAGGCCGGAAATCCGAAGAAACCCAGAACATTGATGCGCGGCAAACCGCCATAGAGCGGATTGGTGACGCCAGTGTTCAGAGTGTAGCTGCTTGCAAGGACGTTGTGGTCATTCGGGAAAGTAGGTTGGTACAGGCGGTTGTAGCCAAAACGCGCCTCGTTCACCCACTCCGTGCTCGGTGTCCAAGCCCAGTTGAAGCCCACGACCTGGGCTCGTGTATGGATGCTCGTCAGCCAAATCCTCTGCAGTTGGCCCGCATCCTGAACGAGGCCGTTATTGTTGCCAAAGAAATATAACCCACTGATGGTGTTCCGGGGGTTGGGCTGGTAATCCACCTTGCCCACGACATTGTCCACGCTGATGCTGTTCGGCAGGTCATAATTCACCACGGTGCTGCCTGCCGGGTTGCTGCCATCGTTGAGGGGGATGCCCTTGCCATTGCATGTGATCGGCGGGCCCAGGGTGCAGCCCGCGATCTGAAGGCTGACCGGACTGACGGCCGGATTTACATCAGGGAAAGCGGTGTGCGCAGCTTGGATATCCTGGATCGCGTTCACGATGCTGTTCGCGCAATCGCCCCCAGCAGCGCCGGTAAATGCGCAGTTTGGCGCTGGTGCGCCGGTACTGTCGACTGGAGTAGGTAGACCCACCGTAGTGGGTGCGCCGATCTGAGAAACGTTGCCCACAGTGTAGCGCTGGCCCTCATAAGCGCCGAAAAAGAAGAGCTTGTCCTTCACGATTGGCCCGCCGACAGTTGCCCCGAACTGTTTCAGATTGCGAGGAGCTTTCTCGCTGCCGACAGGATTGAAGTAGTTTCTGGCATCAAGGGCTGTAGTGCGGCCGAAGCCGTAGGCGGTGCCATGGAGAAAATTGGTGCCCGATTTGAGCCCCACGTTGACCATCGTCCCTGGTTTCCAGCCATATTCCGCCGGCGGATTCTGGATAACGTTGAACTCTTGAATGGCGTCGACAGGAAGAATCGTTGCCGAATCACCAGCAATGCCGGCGCCGTTGATAATGCTCTGACCGGAGAAGGGTTCGCTGTTGAACAGGCCGTCCACAAGGTAGGCGTTGTCTTCCGCGCGCAGGCCGTTGCTGCTTGTGGTGGAGAAGCCGCCACCCGGGTACCGGACAACACCGGGGCGAAGCTGCAGCAGGTTTTCGTAATTGCGGCCATTCAGCGGGAGATCGTTGATTTCATTGTTGCTGAGCGTGCCGCCAAGAGAGTAGGAAGTCGTGTCAAGCATGGGAGCCGCTTCGTCCACTGTAATGACCGTGGTGGAGTCACCGGTTTTGAGCGTCGCATCCACGCGCACGTCCTTGCCTACTTCGATGAGAATGCTGGGAGCCTGGAAACTATTGAAGCCCTTCGCTTCGATTAAGACTCTGTATGTGCTGGGTTGCAGGTCAGGCACTACGTAGTCTCCACCTTCATCCGTGACCGCTGTGTGCGTGGTATTGCGTTGAGTATCCGTGACGGTGACTTTAGCGCCGACGACCGACGCGTCCTGAGAGTCATGGACGCTGCCAAGGATGCGACCTGTCGTTGTCTGGCCGAGAGCCGAAAGCGGCATCCATATGAGGATGGCGAGAAAGGCTGGGGCAACAAGTACAGGTCGGCGAAAACAACCCCCAAGGAACATGGAGCGAAAAAAAGACGTCATCTAAGACTCCTCCCCCTAAAAAGAAGCAAGGACCCAAAAGCGAACAAAAACCGTGGTGCAAAGGTACTACCACCAGATAATCAGGGGTGTCAAGAATTATTTTTGATGCATCTGAACAGAATTATGGTATAGATGTCAGACCGGGCGGCACTGGCTTTGGCCCGGGGTGCCTCCTAAAAGCTATAGGCTCCGTTTGTATCCTTGTGGGGCGAAGACAACTCGGCTCACGCAAGAACGCTGTTGGCGCTCGCGTGGCATCAAGAGGCAAACCTACGAGTAGGGAAAGGGGCGAGAGAAAGAGTACCTATGGCAATAGCATCGATAAACCCGGCGACAGGCGAACTGCTGAAAAGCTTCGACGCCCTAACGGACGCACAAATTGAAGAAAAACTCCGGCTGGCGGCGGAGACCTTTCCAAAATTCCGCACCCTTACCTTTGCCGAGCGCGGCCGGATGATGTTGAGGACAGCAGACCTTCTGGAAGCCGAGAAACACGACCTGGCAAGATTAATGACTCTGGAAATGGGAAAAACGTACCGCTCGGCCGTGGATGAGGCCGTGAAGTGTGCCTGGGCTTGCAGGTACTACGCAGAGAATGCCGAAAAGTTTCTGGCGGACGAGGCGATCCAGACGCCTGCTCGAAAAAGTTACATCCGCTACCAGGCGATGGGAATTATCCTGGTCATCATGCCGTGGAACTACCCCTTCTGGCAGGTTTTTCGTTTCATCGCGCCAGGACTTATGGCGGGCAATGTTGGATTGTTAAAGCACGCTTCGAATGTGCCGCAATGCGCCTTGAAGGTCGAAGATTTGCTCCTGCGCGCGGGCTTCCCGAAGGGTGCGTTCCAATCGCTGTTGATCGGTTCCAACAAAGTAGATGCTATTTTGGCGGATCCGCGGATCGCGGCGGCTACACTAACTGGCAGCGAAGGCGCGGGGGTGAAAGTGGGCGCAGGGGCAGCGAGCCGCATCAAAAAGGTGGTGCTGGAGCTTGGCGGGAGCGATCCTTTCATCGTGATGCCGAGCGCGAATCTGGAAGAGGCCGTCGCAACGGGAGTCAAGGCCAGGACGCTGAACAATGGACAGTCCTGCATCGCCGCGAAGCGATTCATTGTGGCCGACGAGATTGCCGACAAATTTGAAACGGCGTTCGTAGAGAAAATGCGTTCTCTGAAGCTGGGCGATCCCTTCGACGATAAGACGGATGTGGGGCCGCTGGCCACGGCAGATGCGGTGGAATCCTTGCACGCAGACGTGCAGAAAAGCGTGGCCGCCGGAGCAAAGGTACTCACGGGCGGAAGGCCCGCGGAGATGCCCGGCAATTTTTATTTGCCTACGGTACTGACAGATATTCCCCAGAATTCGCCCGCCTACTGCGAGGAACTCTTTGGTCCGGTCGCCTCGCTGTTTCGGGTAAAAGATCTGGACCAAGCGATACGAGTTGCGAACGACAGCCGGTTCGGATTAGGGGCAAGTGCGTGGTCGAATGATCCCGGCGAGCAGGAACGCTTCATCAATGAACTCGAGGCCGGAATGGTGTTCATCAATCAGATGGTGGCTTCCGATCCACGCGTGCCGTTTGGAGGTGTCAAACGGTCGGGGTACGGGCGGGAATTGAGCGTGTTTGGGATCCGGGAGTTTGCGAACGTGAAGACAGTTTGGGTGAAGTAAGAAAAGTGTTGCGATGGTATTGGATATTTTGTATGGTGGTCATACCAAAAGGCCACAGTTGCCTTGCATCAGCACCTTAGGCCCAACCGTACCTTGGTTTCTTGCAAGTCCCCAGCACCTCGTGGGGCGGCCCAGCCAGAGGGAGAGTGCGCCATGTATAAGATAGTCCAAAGTTCCCGCCTCTACGAACAAATCGTCAAGCAGATTGAAGAGTCCATCACGCGTGGCGAACTCAAAGCGGGGGATCAACTTCCTGCCGAGCGAGAATTGGCACTCCAGTTTGGCGTTAGCCGTACGGCCGTACGCGAAGCGGTAAAGGCATTGCACGAAAAGGGCCTCGTCGAGCCCTATCCGGGCCGCGGCACCTTTGTCACCAGCGAATCTTCAAACTCGATTCGTCTGACGTTTGACCGGATGCTGAAGGCGGGAACCCGCGAAGGAACACTTCACCTGGTCGAGGTACGCGAAATCCTCGAGCCTGAGATCGCAACACTCGCGGCGGCGCGCGCTGACGAGGAATCCCTCAATCAGCTCCGTGAAGCCATCGGCATCATGGATAACGCGAAGAACGACCCGGAGCAGTTCATCGAGGCGGATCTAGATTTTCACCTGGCTTTGGCGGAAGCGGCGGCCAACCCCCTGATCCTCTCCCTGATTGATTCGATCGTGGGGCTCCTCCGCGAGCAGCGCATGAACATCTTCAAGGTGGAAGGCGGACCGGAGCGTGGTCAGTACCACCATAAGCGCATTCTGGAAGCGATTGAGAACCGCGATCCTGCGGGCGCGCGGGAGGCGATGCGCGCTCACCTGCGCCAAGTTCGGCAAGATTCCGGCAACGGAACAATTGAAAACAAATAATCGAATCTACGGAGAGCGCTGATGGCGAATCTGGGTTTTGTCGGACTGGGAGTGATGGGAGGTGAACTGGTCAATCGCCTCCTTAGCAAGGGCCACACGGTCACGGGCTTCAACCGCACGAAGGGAAAGGCGGAGTGGCTGCTGAAGGCAGGAATGAAATGGGGCAGTAGTCCGCGTGAAGTCGCTGCGGCTGCGGACGTGATCTTTTCGATGGTGACCAATTCGGCCGCACTGGAAGCGATTGTCGAGGGTCCGGACGGAATATTGGCGGGGCTTACGCCGGGCAAGATCTACGTGGATATCAGCACAGTGAGTCCGGACTACAGCAGGGCGGTGGCCGCGAAGGTCCGAGCGAAAGGCGCCGACATGCTGGACTCGCCTGTTTCCGGCAGCGTCATCACGCTGCAAGAAGGAAAGCTTTCCGTGATGGTTGGCGGGCGGAAAGACACATTTGAAAAAGTGAAGCCTATTCTGCTCGACATCGGGCCGAAGGTGACTCATGTCGGTGACAACGGGCTTGCGCTGGTCCTGAAGATTGCCTCCAATCTCAGTCTTGCCGTGCAGATGTTGGCGTTTTCGGAGGGTGTGCTGCTGGCGGAGAAGAGTGGAATTTCCCGGGAGACTGCGGTAGACGTGCTGATCAACAGCGCAATTGCTTCGCCGATGGTGAAGTACCGCGGGCCGTTCGTGATCAAGCTGCCCGAGGAAGCCTGGTTCAACGTCAACATGATGCAGAAGGACATGCTGCTGGCATTGGACCTCGGACGAAAGCTGGACGTGCCCATGCCCTCCACTGCGGTCACCAATGAGTTCTTGACGGCGGCTCGAGGGTACGGCCTGGAGAAGGAGGACTTTGCCGTTGTTTTCGACGTGCTGTCCGCGCTGTGCGGGGTAAAACGATGAGCAAGACGGTGGACGCCTCACAAGCTCCCGCGGGACTTTCAGCCGAAAAGTGGTTGCAGATGTACCGCCGCATGCAGATGATTCGCCTGTTCGAAGAACAGGTGAACGAGCTTTATACGCGAGCGCTGATGCCAGGACTGGCGCACCTCTATGTGGGAGAAGAGGCTGTCGCCGTGGGCATCTGCGAAGCTCTTCGCACCGACGACTACATCACCAGCACGCATCGCGGCCACGGTCATTGCCTCGCAAAGGGCGCGTTACCGGACCGCATGTTCGCGGAATTGCTGGGGAAAAAAGCGGGATATTGCAAAGGCAAGGGCGGATCGATGCACATTGCCGATCCGGCAACCGGAAATCTGGGCGCAAACGCAATTGTCGCGGGAAGCGCAGGTATTGCCACGGGTGCCGCGTTTTCCGCCAAGCACGCGGGCAAGCAGCAGGTGGCAGTGTGCTTCTTTGGCGAAGGCGCTCTCGGCCAGGGCGTGGTTTATGAGGTGATGAACCTCGCGGCACTTTGGAAATTGCCGGTGATTTACGCTTGCGAGAACAACTACTACAACGAATACACGCATTTCTCAGAGACCACCGCGGGTGATGTCCTTGCGAGAGGCCCAGCCTTCGGTGTTCCCTCCGAAAGCGTGGATGGCCAGGACGTACGCGCCGTATACGCGAGCGCCTCGCGCTTGGTGGAACGCGCGCGCAAAGGCGAAGGGCCAGCGTTTCTACTCTGCAATACCTATCGCTACACGGGCCACCACGTCGGCGACATCAATCGCGAGTACTACCGCTCCAAGCAGGAAGAACAGGAGTGGAAGACGAAGCGCGATCCCATCCAACTTTTCTCGAGTTGGCTGATCCACGAGAAAATCGCGGAAGCAGGCGCACTGGCAACGATTGAATCCAAAGTTCGTGCGGAGATGCAGGCTGCGGTCGATTTCGCCATTGCAGCGCCGTATCCGAAACCGGAAGAAGCGGAGCAAGACGTTTATGCCTGAGGCCCCGGTGCGGGAACTTACGTTTGCGCAAGCCGTCAAGGAAGCGCTTGCCGAAGAAATGCGGCGAGACTCCCGCGTGTGCATTCTAGGGGAAGACGTCGCGGAAGCGGGGACGCCGTTCAAAGTTCTCTCCGGATTGGTGGAGGAGTTTGGCAAAGAACGAGTGATTGACACGCCGATTTCCGAAGCAGGGTTCACGGGCTTGGGCGTTGGCGCGGCCATGACCGGTATGCGGCCGGTGATCGACATCATGTTCGGCGATTTCCTCACGTTGACGATGGACCAGATGGTGAACCAGGCGGCCAAAGTTCACTACATGTCCGGCGGAAAATGGAAAGTGCCGATGGTTTTGAGGACGACTTTAGGAGCCACCCGGAGATCGGCAGCGCAGCACTCGCAATCACTACATGCTTGGCTGAGCCACGTTCCCGGGCTGAAGGTCGTGCTCCCCTCTACACCCTACGACGCGAAAGGACTGCTGAAGAGCGCCATCCGCGACGACAACCCGGTTGTGTTCTTCGAAGATAAAATGATGTATAGGCAAAAGGGGCCGGTGCCCACGGAAGATTACACCATTCCGCTAGGCCTCGCGGACATCAAACGACCGGGCAAAGATATTACTTTGGTGGCGACGAGCAGCATGGTACAGGTGGCCCTTGGGGCGGCGACGCTCCTGGAAAAAGACGGCATCAGCGCCGAAGTGATCGATCCGCGGACTACATGGCCGCTGGACGAGAAGACCCTTGTGGAATCGGTGAAGAAAACATCAAAAGCCATCGTAATCGACGAAGGTTACGGAAGGTATGGTGTGACGGGAGAGCTCGCCTCGGTAATCGTTGAGGGCGCCTTCTTCAGCCTCGAAGCGCCGGTGAAGCGGATGGGAGCGATGCACGTGCCCATTCCATTTTCGCCGCCGCTCGAAGACGTAACCGTTCCTACCGAACAAAAGGTATATGAGGAAGCGCGCGCATTGTGCGGGAAGGGTTAGCCAGCGCGGAACAGGAGGACCATCGTGGCGCTCAAAACGTATGGACCAATGGCGGTAGATTGGGAAGACCGCATAGACTTTGACAGACTGCGGCGCGAACGCCTCGCCCGCGCCAAGGCTTTGCTGGCAAAGTCCGAAATGGGTGCGCTGCTGTGCTTCGACATGAACAATGTCCGGTACATCACGTCCACTCACATTGGAACGTGGGCGCAGGACAAGATCAGCCGCTTCACACTTCTGCCGCAGAATGATGAACCGATCCTGTGGGACTTCGGATCAGCGGCGCGGCACCACCAACTTCACTGTCCGTGGCTCGGGGAAAGATCGCGCGCAGGAATTCCGCTTTTGCGCGGAGCGATGTCTCCCGAAATGGGCCGCGCGGAAAACGTGGCGCGCAAGATCAAGGTTGAACTCGAGAAACGCGGACTGCACAAGCAACCACTTGGCGTGGATGTGATCGAGCCTCCCATCCTTTTTGCCCTGCAGAAAGAGGGCATCACCGTGGTCGACGGACAGCAGTTAATGTCCGACGCGCGCGTGATCAAGACCCAGGACGAAATCTCCCTCCTGAATCACTCCGCGATGATGGTTGATGCGGCGTACGACGAACTGTACCGCGCGATGAAGCCCGGCATGAGTGAAAACCAGGCCGTCGGACTCGCCAGCAAAGTCCTGTACGACCTGGGCTCCGAATACGTGGAAGCGGTGAACGCAATTTCGGGAGAACGCTGCAATCCGCACCCGCACGTTTTTTCGGACCGGGTGTTGCGGCCAGGCGATCCCGTGTACTACGACATTCTGCATTCTTACATGGGCTACCGAACCTGCTACTACCGGTGCTTTACGATCGGATATGCCTCGCACGCCATGATCGATGCCTACAAGCGTTGTCGCGACTACCTGGATGCCGCGATCTCATTGGTGCAGCCCGGAAGAACAACCGCAGAGATCGCATCCGTTTGGCCGAAAGCGCAAGAATTTGGGTTTCCAGATGAAGAAGCGGCCTTTGCGCTGCAGTTTGGCCACGGCATCGGACTCGCGATCTGGGAGAAACCCGTCATCAGCCGCCTAGTTTCGCTGGAACATTCCCACGAGATCAAACCCGGAATGGTATTTGCCCTCGAGACGTTTTGGCCCTCCAAGGATGGGTGGAGCGCAGCGCGAATCGAGGAAGAGATCGTCGTGACCAAAACCGGTCACGAAGTGATCACGCGTTTTCCTGCGGAGCAACTCTTGGTTGCCGGAGCTCACTATTTCACCGTTAACGGCCCGCTTTCCACGACACGCGAGAACGAACAGCCTCCAAGCAGGCGAGTAGTGGAGATGGTCGAAGCGAGCGCAAAAAAAGAAGGAGTGGGAGCCACGGACTGACGGGAGAGGAACCGTCCTGAGACCAAGGAAACAATTATGGCGATAAGTGTTGTAATGCCAGCGCTCGAAATGGCGCAGGAAACCGGCAAGCTGCTGGCCTGGCGGAAAAAAGAGGGTGAGCAAGTCACAAAGGGCGAGCCGCTGCTGGAAATTGAAACTGACAAAGCAGTGGTGGAGGTCGAAGCGCCCGGAGACGGCTTGCTTACCGCTGTTACCGCAAAGGTCGGCGATGAGATTCCCGTGGGGCACACAATTGCCTGGCTGGTGAAGCCGGGGGAAGCGCCCCCAGACGCAGGATCTCAGGAAAAGTCTCCGTCCGCTCGAGCGACAAGCGCCCCGGAGCGCGCGGTTAGGACCGCACCGTCTGCTGGAGATTTGCACGCTGCTTCTGCTCCACAGATCTCACCGAAGGCCCGTCGCTTAGCCAAGGAGCTTGGCGTCGACATCAGCAGAATCAAGGGCACTGGTGCCGGTGGTGTAATCACCGCGGAGGATGTGCAGGGTTTTGCGGACGCGAGGTCTGGCTCTGCCGCCAACGTGGCAATCGAGTCGGAACCGTTGGGCGCAATCGCCCGGCTGATGGCCGAACGCACGACGCAAAGCTGGACCAGCGTTCCTCACTTCTTCGTGTCGCGCGATGTGGATGCCGCCGCGCTTTCCGATTTTCAGAAGGCGCACGCTGCTCAGGTCGAAAATGCCGGCGCAGGAAAGCTTTCCATCACTGACGTACTTGTCGCGTTGGCTGCACGCGTGCTGGAGAAACACTCTCGCATCAATTCCTGCTGGGTGGACGGCGCGATCAAGCTCAACAAGGAAATCAACATCAGTGTGGCAATGGCCGTGAAAGATGGCGTAGTGAGCGCCGTCATCCACGGCGCTCAGAGCAAAACGCTGCAAGAGATTTGCGCGAAGCGGCAGGAATTAACCGACCTCGCCCGCAACAACAAATTGCGCCCCGCGGACATCAGCGGCGGGACATTTACGATCAGCAACCTGGGCATGTTCAAGGTTGACGCGTTCACCGCCATTATCCCTCAGCCACAAGCCGCAATTCTGGCGGTGGGTGGAATCAGCGATCGAGTCGTCGCAGTGGATGGAAAGCCCACCGTGCGGCCGACGATGACGATCACACTTTCCAGCGATCACCGCGTAATAGATGGAGCGCGCGCAGCCGAATTTCTACGCGATGTCGTCGCCGCCATCCTCGAACCCCAGAAGTGGCTCAGCCTCTGATGGCCACTGCCCCTTCCGCGCGTAAGAAGCCGTTCTATTCAAAACTCTGGGTGCAAGTCCTCATCGCGATTGGTGCTGCCATTGTGTTCGGCTATCTCAGCCCGGCCAAAGCCATCGCCATGAAACCGCTCGGGGATGGTTTCATTCGCCTCATCACGATGATCATTTCGTTGATCATCTTTTGCACCGTGGTTTCCGGCATCGCCAGCATGCAGGACATGAAAAAGGTCGGCCGTGTCGGCGGCAAAGCGTTGCTGTATTTCGAGGTTGTCTCCACGGTTGCGCTGCTCATCGGACTGGTGGTGGGCAACCTCGTGCATCCCGGCACGGGCTTCAACGTAAATGCCGCCAATCTCGACTCTAAGGCCGTGGCGGAGTATGCCGGGCAGGCCAAGTCCCAGAGCATCACGGAATTTCTGCTGCACATCATTCCAACCACCGTAGTAGATGCGTTCGCGAAGGGCGACATTTTGCAGGTGGTCTTCGTAGCAGTTTTGTTTGGCCTCGCGTTCTCCGCCCTCGGTGACCCCTGCAAGCCGCTCGTCACTCTGCTGGATTCACTGACCCAGGCAATCTTTGGCGTTGTAAACATCCTGATGCGCCTTGCTCCCATCGGTGCCTTTGGCGCGATGGCGTTCACGATCGGAAAGTATGGCCTTGCCTCGCTCGGCCCGCTTGCCAAACTCATCGGCACTTTCTATCTGACATCGATTCTTTTCGTGTTGGTGGTACTCGGCGTGGTTGCCTGGATCGCCGGCTTCAGCATCATTAAGTTTCTCCTCTATATCAAAGAGGAAGTGCTTCTTGTGTTGGCCATTAGCTCCTCCGAGCCTGCCATCCCCACCCTGATGGCCAAGCTTGAAAAGCTGGGGTGCTCGAAGGCGCTCGTGGGGCTCGTAGTTCCTACCGGCTACACCTTCAATACCGACGGCTCGAGTATTTATATGACCCTCGTCGCACTCTTCGTGGCACAAGCGACCAACACCCCGCTGACGCTCGGACAACAGCTAACGATCTTTGCCGTTGCGATTCTCACATCCAAAGGAGCGAGTGGCGTGCAAGGCGCATCCTTTATCGCCTTGGTTGCTACGCTCACTGTGATTCCCACCATTCCGGTCGCGGGCATGGCCCTGGTCCTCGGCATTGACCGCTTCATGAGCATGTTCCGCGCACTCATCAATATGATTGGCAATGGTGTGGCCACCATCGTCGTCGCCCGATGGGAGAACGAACTGACTCGTGAAGGTTTGCAGAAGAATCTCGCTGAGAACTCCACCGCTGCTGTCGTCTAGTGTGCTGCTCCTTGGTTCTCTCTCATGGATTTGGGGGCACGGTTAAAAGCAAAATCTGAAAACAAAACGGGGACTTAGTGAGTCTCAATATGAGCAAAACTATTTGCATAAAAACAGATTAGTACTGCTGCACCTTTTCGCGTTTCCGTCGCGTATCCGAATCTTGAACTTTTGGCGTTTTTGGCGTATCTAGCGTTACGCAAAACGAATAACTTACGTGCTTTCAATCCCCGCATGCGGTACGATTCCCCCCGCCGGCACCAGTTCGTGCAGACTCCCGGGAATGATTGACAATCGAATAGTGCCTTTGCCGGCAGAATCAACCTGTGCCTAACCTCGCCGCGCCCCCGCATGGCATTCCGGACCTGGTTCTTGTGAACCCCGCTGCGGGCGGAGGCTTGGCGCAAGATGTTCTCCCCTTGCTCAAAGACTTTGCCCGCCGCCGCGGCTGGCGGGTCGAGTTTCGTTCCACGCAAAGTCCTGAGAACCTCGCTGCGGAAGCGCGCAGAGGGGCTGCGGAGGGACACAAACGGATTTTTGTGCTCGGCGGCGATGGAACTTTCCAGGCGCTTCTTAACGCGCTTGCAGGGGCTCCTGATGTCGTTTTGGGCGTGATTCCGGCGGGCGGTGGAAATGACCTGGCCGCGGCCATCGGTCTGCCCCAGGACCCCCTCCTTGCTGCCGACCTTCTTCTGGAAGGCCAGCCCGCTTTTCTTGATGCCGCTCTAGCTCGCACAGCCGACGGCAAGGAGAGGCTCTACACCGGCGGGGGCGGAGTGGGCTTGGATGCCGAAGCCGCGCGTTACGCGGGCGGTGTTTATCGCAATTTGCGCGGCCGCCCGCGCTATCTTCTTTCCGCGGTACGCGCCCTAATGAGCTTCCACCCCATCCGTCTGCGCGCGTTCATCGGAACCGATCGGCAAGTGGAGATCAACGCCAATGCGCTTCTGCTGGTCGTGCTCAACACACCCAGCTACGGCGCGGGATTGCGTCTCGCCCCTGACGCGCAAACGGATGATGGGAAACTCGACCTGGTGTTGCTGGAGGATCTGAGTTTTCTGGAAGTCCTCGCACTACTCCCGTCCCTGGCTCGTCGCGGTGAACTGCGAACCGCGCGCGTCCAGCGTTTTCGCGTGGACCGTGTGCGCATAGAGACCGACAGGCCGTGTTCATTTCACGGAGATGGCGAAATCCTGGGAAACACTCCTGTGGAGGTCGCAGTCGTGCCCAGCGCCGTGCGTATACTCTGCCCTCGCAATCCCCATTCAGATCGCTAGCTCGATTTGCCCCATGTTTCCCAACCATCGCGGGGCAAGTGCCCCCGCGACGAAGCCTGGAGTCCCTAGCTTTTCTTCCGGTCAATCTTCAGATTGAGCGTGATTTCCTTGCGGCTGTCAAACGACGACACCGTCTTGACTTGGGATTTCTCCCCTTCGAGTTCCGCATGCACCTCGTAATCCACGTTGGGATCCAACCCGCTGAACCGGTAGTTGCCATCCGAATCCGCGAAGCTACTGCGTACCGCGTTGGTCCGCAGGTTTTTCAGGAACACGACGCTGTTGGGGAGGGGCGTTTCTGATTTATCGGTGACGATCCCACGCACCGTGCGCAATGGCGACTCTTTCTTGGAGTCTTGCGCGCCGGCGATCCATGCGAATACGAGCATAACCGCCCAGATGCAGGCGATCTTGCGGTGTCCCTTCATTTCTTGTCTCCCGTCTTTCCCGGCGTTGCTGGCTCCAGCCGGAACGATAGCTGCGGCTGTAGAGCGCCGGCGTTCACCTTCACCGTCTGCGACTGCTCCCTGAAGTTTTTTGCCTGCACCCGCACCTCGTATTCGTTACCTTCCGGTACCCGCACGGCGAACTCCCCGCGCGAATTCGTATACGTCTCCCACCGGAATTTCTTCTCGCTGGTCTGCCGAATGCGAACCTTTACATCCGGAAACGAAAGCGCCTTTTCATTAAAGACCGTGCCGGTGATCAAGTAAACGGGAAGCGGTTTCTTGTTTCCCTTCGAAGATGAACTTGCGCGTGAAGCTACCGGCGGGGCCGCCGCGGGTTGCGACGGTGACGCAGCCGGTGCGGTATCTGTCGGCTGTTGACCCACAACAGGGTACGCCAAACACAGGAGGAGTCCTAAGCAGATGGAGGTTGGTTCACGCATGGGAGACACTTTAGCCCGGCAATGGGGTCACTTTCTATTAGACGATGCTCGCAAGCCCGCAGGATGCCCTACCGCTCCCGAGGAAACGGCTACTTGTCCTCTTCATCATCCTCGTCATCATCATCCTCGTCGTCATCCGGGAGGTCTCCGTTGTCGCCAAGCTCGTCCTCGTCCTCTTCGATGTCTTTCTCTTCCTCCTCGTCTTCTTCGTCAAGATCGTCGGAGATGGGGGTCAGCACGACCGGGTGGGTCTGCGACACCTCCAGCTCGCACTCGCACTCCGGGCAGCTCAGGATTTCTCCCTCTTCCACTTCGTCTTCGTCCACATCAATTTCTGCGCTACATCCTGGGCAGCGGAGCACGTCTCCATCCTCCATGTTGATCTTCTTCGGGCGATGCCGCGAGCGCGGCTTTCACCTTCCGGCGTATTATATACCCCAGCGGATGAAGTCCATCCCATGACTCTTCCGCTGCGTTTCAGTGTAACCCAACAGTCCGGGCGAAAGAAAAGCCTGCCTTGGCTCGAGAATATCCAGATCGACCCGTCGTTGGCGTCGGTGGCGTCGTCATCGAGAACGGGCGCGCGCTCCTGATCCGCCGCGGCAGCGAGCCGCTGCGCGGACATTGGTCCATCCCCGGAGGAACCCTGGAACTTGGTGAGTCGCTACAGGAAGGTGTCGCACGCGAGTTGCTGGAAGAGACCAGTTTGCAGGTGCGCGTCCTGGAGATGATCGAGGCTTTTGACCGTATCTACATCGATCAGGAGGATGGAGGCGGAGGCTCGCCGGATCGCCCGCGCTTCCACTATGTGATCATCGACTATCTCTGTGAGCGCGTCGCCGGGGAAGCCCGCGCGGGTAGCGATGTTACGGATCTTGTCTTCGCAAAAGAAGACGAACTTCATTTGTATCAGCTCACGGAGACAGCCACGCGCGTCCTCCTCAAGGCCTTCGCCATGCACCGTGAGTATCACTGAGCCACCTGGATTCTATTGGACTAGTGCCGTTCCAACTTGTTCCAGCAAATCCCTTCGAGAATACTCTCTCCGTGCTCGTGTCAGATGCTCGGACCGTCATTTGGCAGAAACAGTTGGAACGGCACTAGATGGTGCACTCGCGCGGCAGGCCGCCCCGCGTCCGTTCTCGCCGCTCAAATTCCTGAACCGAATTCCGCAGGTCCACCGGCATAAAGTCCGGCCAGCGCTTCGGCAAGAAAACGAATTCCGCGAAGGCGCATTCCCAGAGCAGGAAATCCGAAAGCCGCTGTTCACCGCCCGTGCGAATCAGCAGGTCCACTTCGGTCGAGCCGCCACGTTGCACTTCGGCAAGTAGGTCGCCGAATGCCTCGCTGGAAAGGTTGGTTACTTTGTAGAACTTGCTTGCCGCCTGGTAGATCGTTTGTCGCGCCGAGTAGTCGATCGCCAAGCGCAGGTGCAGCGCCTTACCCTTCGCGGTCAGCGCTTCGGCATCGGCAATCGCTGCTCGCAAGCCCGCGGGCAAGCGATCGCGCCGTCCGATGATGCTCAGGCGAACGCCTACTTCGAGGCAGTGAGAAGTCTCCGCCTGGAGGTATTCCCGCAGTAGCCCCAGAATGGCGTCCACTTCGGCCGGCGGGCGCTGCCAGTTCGCTGAGGAAAGCGCGAATAACGTCAGGGTGTGAATGCCCAGGTGCGGCGCGCACCGGATAATGCGCCGTGCCGCTTCGGCCCCCTCACGGTGACCCTCCGAGCGCGGCAAACCTCGCGCAGTGGCCCAGCGGCCGTTGCCATCGCAAATGATCGCAACATGAATCTTGAACGCCGTATCCGCCGGCACCGCGTGGGTGCGATCCACAATCGTGTTTTCCATGAGCATGCTGCTTCCTCCGCCGCCAACTTTCACAATGTACTTTGTAATGCAAAGTAAAGGCACAAATTTTTTACCCCTCGCGCGTCGCCCGGATCAGCGCTTCCATGTGATTCAGGTAGCGCTCCAGCGCCCGGCGCCCGCCGGCGGCCAGCCGGTATTCCGTTTTGGGCAGCCGCCCGTCAAACGATTTCGTGCACACGATGTAGTCCGCCTCCTCCAGTTTCCTCGCGTGCACGCTCAGGTTTCCATCCGTCGTCTTCAGCAGGGCTTTCAACTCGTTGAACGTCAGCGAACGGTTCACGGCTAACGCGCTGACAATCCCCAGCCGGATGCGCTCGTGAATC
>Ga0187858_10002071_pt1 | contig 21104 bp, 10 predicted proteins | sample June2016WEW_8_15_FD_133015 | JGI IMG/M metagenome (GOLD analysis project Ga0187858, IMG submission 133015) | Peatland microbial communities from SPRUCE experiment site at the Marcell Experimental Forest, Minnesota, USA - June2016WEW_8_150 | ecosystem: Environmental > Terrestrial > Soil >...
CTTGACTTGAATAAGTCAAGGAACGCCAAATCTATTGCTGAATTGCGACGTTCCGCAATCAAGACCACAAGGGTCTCAGGGCCCATGATCAGGGGGCCCGGGGGATTACCCCGCAGCACATGGTTGACACCGCCCCGCCCCGGTGCTAACATCGCGTGTCAAACGGATCTGAAAAGGCAATGATTGCGAGGAGTAGGCGGATAACGGCTGCCAGAGAAGGTCGGGCCGAAGGCTGAAAGCCCCCTCAGCGCGTTTCGCCAAAGGTCGCGCGATCGCCCGCTGCAGAAACGGACTCCGGATTAGATCAGCGCGGGGTGGCCCGTTATCGCCATTGAGTGTGCACCCCGCGGGGTCTTGAGGGGTGCGAAGCGAGGTGGTACCGCGAGGGGCCAACGCCCCTTCGTCCTCGAGGACGAAGGGGCGTTTTCCATTGGCGCGGATGGGATCCTGGACGGGAGGCCGAATTGGAAAGGCAACCGCTAGCTAAGACGTTTGATTTTGCGGCCATCGAACAACCGCTGTACCGCTGGTGGGAACGGAACGGGTATTTCCGTCCCGCCAACGATCCCACCCGCCCAGGATTCGATCCCTCCCGGACGCCTTTTGTCATCGCTATCCCCCCTCCGAATGTGACGGGCGAGCTGCACCTGGGGCATGCGATGTTCGTCTCCATCGAAGATCTGTTGATCCGCTACCACCGCATGCGAGGAATTCCTACCCTATGGATCCCCGGATCGGACCACGCGGGAATTGCAACCCAGTTGCAGGTGGAGAGAATGTTGGAACGCGAGGGAAAGCGCCGCGAGGATCTGGGCCGCGAAGCCTTTGTCGAAAAAGTCTGGCAGTGGAAAGAAAAATACGGCGGCATTATCTTCGATCAACTCCGCCGCCTGGGGGCAAGTTGCGATTGGGAGCGCACTCGTTTTACCCTCGATGAGGGCCTTACCCAGGCCGTGCGCCACGCATTCGTCAGCCTGTATGAGAAAGGGCTGATTTATCGTGGGCCTCGCCTGATCAACTGGTCCCCCGGTCTCCGCACCGCGGTCAGCGATCTCGAAGTGGAGTACTCTGAAGAGCCGGGAACACTCTACTTTTTCAAGTATCGGCTCCAAGATTCAAGCCAATACATTCCGGTGGCCACCACCCGACCCGAGACCATCCTGGGCGACTCCGCGGTGGCGGTCCATCCCGAGGACGCACGCTACCAGGATTATGTGGGCCGAACCGTTCTCGTCCCCATCCTGGGCCGGAAGATCCCGGTCATCGCCGATGCGCGCGTCGATCGAGAATTCGGTACCGGAGCTCTAAAGATCACCCCCGCACACGATCCCACAGACTATCAGATCGGACTGGACCATGGATTGGCGATCATTCCCATTCTCGATGAGCGCGCGCGGATCAACCGCGCGGGGGGATCCTACGAAGGTCTGGACCGCTTCGAGTGCCGCCAGCGCATATGGGGCGATATGCGCGAACAGGACCTGGTGCTCAAGGAGGAACCCTACCTGCTGCACATCCCCCGCTCCCAACGCGGGGGGGAAATCATCGAACCCATGCTCTCCACGCAATGGTTCGTTCGCATGAAGCCTCTGGCGGAGCCCGCCCTGGCCGCGGTGCGGGATGGGCGCGTGCGCATCCTGCCCGAGCGTTTCGAGAAGGTCTACACCAACTGGCTCGAAGGCATCCAGGACTGGTGCATCTCGCGCCAACTATGGTGGGGACATCGCATCCCGGTTTGGTACTGCCCGGACGGCCACATGACCTGCTTCCTCGCAGAGCCCGCCCAATGCAAGGCATGCGGGAGTCATGACCTGAGGCAGGATGAGGACGTTCTGGATACCTGGTTCTCCTCGGGTCTGTGGCCGTTCTCAACCCTGGGATGGCCCGAGTCCACCCCCGACCTGCGGTACTTCTACCCCACCACGGTGCTGGAAACCGGCTATGACATCCTTTTCTTCTGGGTGGCCCGCATGATCATGATGGGGATCGAATTCACCGGCCAACCCCCCTTTGGCACTGTGTACCTTCACGGCATCATACGCGACAGCCAAGGGCGCAGGATGTCCAAGAGCACAGGCAACGTAGTGGACCCGCGCTGGGTGATGGATGGGGCCAGCGTGGAGCAGATTCGAGCCTCCGGCACGAGCGGTGAGTTAGCTGAAAAATACCCCCAAGGCATACCCGCCATGGGGACGGATGCGCTTCGATTCACCTTGCTGACCAGCGGCAGCCCTGGCAACGATTGGAACCTCAGCCTCGAGCGAGTCGAAGCAAACCGGAACTTCGCCAACAAACTCTGGAATGCGGGCCGGTTTGTGATCGGCAGTTTGGAGCGCGTGCCGACGGGGAGGGATCCTTCCGGCCCCAACGCCTCTCCAACCTTGGCGGACCGATGGATCCGGTCCCGACTCTCCCAGGTCGTGAGCACGGTCACGGCTCTGCTGGACGGCTATCAATTCGGGGAGGCTGGCCGCCTGGTGTACGATTTCTTCTGGAACGAATTCGCCGACTGGTATGTCGAGATCTCGAAACTGCAACTGGCGGAGGGAGGTCAACGAGCCTATGGGACCGCGCTCTTGCTTTCTCAAGTGCTGGAGACCAGCCTGCGCCTGCTCCACCCCTACACCCCTTTTGTGACCGAGGAACTCTATGGGCACCTCCGACGCGCGTGCCAGGGAGTGGGTCCGGACTTCAACCCGTCTGGGGGATGGCCGGAGGCCCTGATGATCGCGCCTTGGCCAGGAGGGCCGGCTGCCGTCGACCGCGAGGCCCTAGAGGACTTCACGCTGTTCGTGGAAGTGGTTCGGTCCATTCGGAATCTGCGCACCCAACGCAAAGTCCCGGCGGCTGCTCGCATCCCAGCCCGGATTATCAGCGACAAACATGTCGCCACAATGAGATCCATGGGGGCTGCCTTGGGGTTCCTGGCACATCTCGACCTGGCAAAGGTGGAGTTCCTGAAGGATCCACCCGTTGAGGCAGAGGGCTGGGTGGTCTTGGCAGCAGGTCCCGTCGAGGTGCACCTCGCCCTGACCGAAGCGACGGACCCGGCCGTGGAGCTGGCTCGTCTCAAGAAAGACCTAAGCCGGGTGGAATCCCAAATCGATCGCCTGCAGGCCCTGCTGGCAGGCGAGTTTGCCAAGCGGGCGCCCCAGGCGGTGGTGCAAAAGGAGCAGGCAAAGCTCGTCAACCTGCAGGAAGCGCGGGAGAGGCTTCTTCAGCAGGTGGACACCCTCCGCCTCGCGTGACCTTGTGAGACTCAGGCTGTCAGCCAGAGGATAACCGCGCATGTCCATCCAAGCTCCGGTCCTTTTCGAAATCACGGCCAGCGACTCGCACCTGGCCATATTGCTTCCGGTCATGAAGATGCTGCGCGAGGGGGGGACCCCACTGGTTCTCTTCTCGGACTGCGAAATCCTTCGCACGGAGAGCCGGATCTCGCCTCTGGAGGAAGCCTCCATCCCCTTTGTCCGATTGGCGGAGCACCCCCTGCCCGGCCCGGATCTTGACTGGGAACTGGAAGCCGTGCCTCTCCGGGCGCGAATTGAAGCCGAAGTAACTCGGCTTCACCCCTCGGCCGTGGTGGTGCTCAACGATCGCAATTTCCCTTCCAATACCTACATTCGCCGCGCGCGCAGGCTGGGTATTCCGACCCTTCTCGTTCAGGAGAGCTTGCGCAAGGACCTATTTCAAGAGCCCACGTTGCGCAAACTGCTCTTTCGCTGGAGGAGGAGAATCCTCTTCGGGATTGAGGGAGGCCTTCGCAAGTACGGTCAGGGGAAGTGCGATTGGTATGCGGCCTGGGGAGAGACCTCCGTGCAGTACTTTCGCAAGGTCGGGGTATCCCCAGACCGAATCCGCATCACGGGCAACCCCCGCTTCGATCAGTTGGCCACCGCCCGGCGGGAGCGGTCCAACCAGGCGCTGCGCGCCGGACTGGGATTCGCCCCGAACGGATTCCTGCTGACCTTCCTGAGCAGCCCGATCGAAAAGATGCTTCTGGTGTCGGCCCGGGAAAAGGAGGAGGCCTTGGCCAGATTCCTGAAGTGGGTGCAAGACCTGCGCTCCGAGCCGAGTTGGAGGGAACTGGGGGTGGTTTTCAAACTCCACCGGGGAGAGAGCCCGGAACGCTTCCGCGACTTTTTGCGGATGAGCGAGGCCCAGGGATTTGCCCGGGTCGCGGAGGCGGAGCTGTACCCTTTGGTTTCGGGTTCGAACGCCACGCTTATGTTCAGTACCACGGCCGGCCTGGAGGCCGCCCTCCTGGGCACTCCCGTCGGAATTCTGGGACTTTCCAAGCCTCTGGACGACTGGGATCTGGTCGGGCGAGGAGTTGCCACAAGGGTTACCAGCCTTGAAGACCTGCGGGCCTTCCTGCAGAAAGTGAACACGGTTCACGATCTCGGCCTAAAGGTCCGAGAGGCGGCCCATGCCTATTTCGCCCATATTGGCGAAGCCAGCCAGCGCGTTACCCGGATGATCGAGCAGGTGGCCCGCGGGGAGATCCCTCAATAGAAAGGGTCCCTGCCCGGCGCCTCCCGCGGGTCCCATCCTTGCCGGGACCTTGGATCCGGCGTATATTGGTCAGCAGATGAGCCACGACTCAAGGGAATCCTTCCCCAAAAGGACTCCGCATCGCTCGAACTCCTGGCTGGTCGCCCTAGCGGTCCTGCTGGTTCTTCTCCTGCTCGGGGAACTCTGGAGGCGGATTGGGCAGGCCAGTGATCTTCGCGCCCTCCAGGACCGGCTTGCGGTTCAGGTCACGGCACTCGCAGGTCAATCCAATCAACTGGGCACGTCGATCGCTGGGGCTCACAGTGACGAAGCCGTCGCGGAGTGGGCGCGCAGTCAAGGGAAAATGGCCCGGCCCGGAGAGGTGCTCGTGCAGCCCGTGACTCCCGCGGGAGCTCCGGCGGCACAGCCCACGCCCACCCCCCCACCCCAGGTTCCTGCGAACTGGAGCATCTGGTGGGAGTGGCTGTGGGGCCAGCACTAAGCCTGCGCCTCCGGCCGGTTCCCGCGCCCAGGCTAGGCGCGGATCGTGCGATAAAAGAGGGGTAGGGAATCCACCGGCCGCCGCGCGATCCGAAACGCCGGCTGTAGTTCCTCCAGTGCTTGCTCGAGTTGTTCCTGGGTGCGGGCATGCACATCGCACAGCGCATCCCCCAATTGGACCTTGTCCCCCACCTTGTGCCGCAAGACTATCCCGACGGCGTGATCTATGGGATCCTCCTTTCTGGATCGACCCGCACCCAACTGCACTGAGGCCTGACCGATCAATCTCGCATTGGCTTCCGACACCCAGCCCTTGCTCCAGGCGGACAAGGAGCCTCGGATCGGAGCCGAGGGCAGGAGGTCGGGGTCGCGGATGAACGCGGGGTCCCCGCCCTGCGCTCGGACGAGGGCTTCGAACTTCTCGAGCGCGCGCCCCTCGTGGAGCGCGGCTCTTGCCAGACCACGTCCCCTGGCCAGGGAAGATGCTTGGCGGGCGATCACGAGCATGTGGGCCGCTACGGTCAGGCAATGCTCCTCAAAATCGCGAGGTCCCTGCCCCTGGAGGGTGTTCACCGCTTCACGCACCTCCAGCGCGTTGCCCACCGCTCGGCCAAGCGGCTGATTCATATCCGCGATGAGCGCCACTACCTGGCGACCGAGACGGGTGCCAATCTGAACCATGAGCCGACCGAGGCGGGAGGCTTCGCGCACGTTCGGCATGAAGGCCCCCTGACCGGCCTTGACATCCAGCACGATTCCCTGGGCTCCCCCCGCGAGCTTTTTCGACATCACGCTTGAGGCAATCAGCGGAATAGAGGGCACCGTCGCGGTGACGTCCCGCAGGGCGTACAGCCGACCATCGGCGGGCGCCAATTCCGCCGTCTGACCGCACAGGACGAGTCCCACTTCTCGGAGTTGTTGCAGGAACCGGTCGCGGGAGAGCTCAGTCTGGAATCCGGCGATTGACTCCATCTTGTCGAGCGTTCCTCCGGAATATCCCAGCCCCCTGCCCGACATCTTCCCGACGGGGACCCCACACGCGGCCACCACGGGTTCTACGACCAGGGTCGTCTTGTCGCCCACCCCTCCGGTGGAATGCTTGTCCACCGCGAAAGGGACAACTCGGCTCAAATCCAGCATCTCCCCTGAGCGCGCCATGGCCAGGGTCAAATCGGTCGTCTCGCGCAACGACATCCCCCTCCAAAGCACGGCCATGGCCCACGCGGAAACCTGATAATCGGGAATCTCGCCGGAGGTGAGACCCGCCACGAAGGACTCAATCTCTTCGGTGCTGAGTTCGGCTCCATCTCTCTTACGGGCGATGATATCCACGGCGCGCATCTATCACTTCCTGGCTTCGCTTGGGGCGGCGGTGTTCCTGTCTTGTTGTTCGGACCCTGTCGAGTAAGTATAATGCACCGATATGCTGACCTCCATCCTGCTGAGGCCGAGTCCCGTCGGAACCCCTGTGGACAGCGGCCCGGGGATAGGAAGGACGCTTTCAAGCGGCGCTCGCCAACCGTTGCAGAGGATCTGTCAGGGAATGGCTGCGGCCAGCCCTACGGAGGAATCTTGACCGGCATTGATCTGCTCTTGGAGGATGGCCTGGTCCTCACGATGGATGACAGCTATCGGCTGTTCAACCCGGGGGCCGTTGCCATAGATCAGGGCCTCATCGTGGGAATCGGCGAACAGGCCGAGCTGGAGCGGGAGTTTGAGCCTCGGGCGCGGTTCGCCTGCCGCGGACGCATCGTCATGCCGGGTCTCGTGAACGCCCACACGCACGCCCCCATGAGCCTGTTGCGGGGACTGGCCGACGATCTCCGCCTCGACGTTTGGTTGCTGGGGTACATGATCCCGGTGGAACGCAAGTTCGTCGACCCCGACTTCGTTCGCCTGGGAACCAAGCTGGCCTGCGCCGAGATGATTCGGTCGGGGGTCACGACTTTCGCCGACCTGTATTACTTCGAAGAGGAAGTAGCCCGGGTCACCGCGGAGGTCGGAATGCGAGCCCTTTGCTCGCAAACCGTGCTCAAGTTCCCCGCGCCGGATGCGACCTCTTTTGAAGATTCCCTGGCCGCCTGTCGCGAATTCATCATCCGCTGGAAGGGCCACCCCCTCATCGTGCCCTCGGTAGGACCACATGCCCCCTACACCTGCACGGCCGAGATCTTGAAGGCCTGCGCCGAACTGGCCGTCGAGCTGGATGTCCCCTTGCACACGCACTTGGCCGAGACTGCCCTGGAGGTTGAAAACTCGCGCCGCGAAAATGGGATGCCGGTTATTCCCTATGTAAAAAGGCAGACGCTGCTGGAGGCGAAAGTCCTAGCCGCCCACTGCGTGCACATCGACGAGGGGGAAATGCGCACCCTCCTGCACGCCGGCGCGGGAATCGCCCACAATCCCTCGAGCAACCTCAAGTTGGCCTCGGGGGTCGCCCCGGTGGTAAAGATGCTGGAGGTCGGGTTGAACGTCGGGATCGGCACCGACGGGCCCGCCTCCAACAATGACCTGGACATGTTTGAAGAAACCCGCCTGGCAGCTTTCCTCGCCAAGGGGATCTCGGGCATCCCCACCGCGCTACCCGCGCGCGTGGCTCTAGCCATGGCGACGCGCTTGGGGGCGCGGGCTTTGCACTTAGGGGACATCACCGGCTCGTTGGAGGTCGGGAAACGTGCCGATATCATCCTGATCGATCCGAGTGACGTCCATAGTTCGCCCGGGTTCCAGCGCAGCCCGGACGCGGTCTACTCACGTCTGGTCTACTCCGCACATGCGGCCGACGTGACGGATGTGATGGTCAATGGCCGGTGGCTCATGCGCAATCGCCAACTCCTGACCCTCAACCAAGACGAACTACTGCGCAACGCCCAGGAAATCGCCTCCCGAATCGACGCCTTCTTGGTTGAGCGCGAGACCTCCGTTCTCTCCAAGCTCGTCGCTATCGGTGGCACCACCGAGGCGGAGTCATTCGAGGTTCAGGTGAAGGTCCGGCTTGAGGACCCCGAGCCAGTTCTGGCGAAGATGGAATCCCCGGAGTTGACCACCATCCGCCATCGCCATTACCGCGAATACGACACTTACTTTGTGTTCGCCGATCCGGAGCAGGGTCGTCTGCGCTACCGGGAGGATGAGTTTATTGACGAGAGCGGAGAAGTGTACAACGTTCGCTACCGCCTGACCCTGACCGGGCCGGCCCGAGAACAGGAGTTCCAGCATGCCGTTCTGCTGTCCCGCTCGCGATTCCTAGCTGCCGCAACCCACAGTCTCAGGTTTTACCGGGAGTACTTCCAGCCCGGGAGTGAGATCGAGGTTCAGAAGGATCGGCGGCGCTGGCTTGTGCGCTATCGCGACACCGAGTTCTTCATCAACCTGGACCGGGTCGACAAGCCTGCTCTGCACGGCCACTTTCTGGAGGTTAAGAGCAGAACCTGGTCGCGCCGCGATGCCGAGAACAAGGCCCAGATGATCCTTGACATCCTTTCCCTCCTGGGGGCAGGCGAGGCGGAAGCCACGCCCAGCGAGTATGTGGAGTTGGCTTACCCCGGATCCTAGATACCGGCCGCCCAGACCGCCCCCAGCCCAAGAATAGCCAAATCTCAAGCCTCCAAACCCTTTGGCCGAGACGTGTGCAAGCGGCGTGCCCGTAGGCACACTACTTGCAACTTGTGGCCTTAAGGGTTTTGACCTATACTCCGTCCCCTCGGGCGCCAATTCGGGCGCATTCCAGACAGAACCACCGCCGAGGCGCGGATTGCGGCCCCCTGGAGGAGACGCAATGTATACTGCGCAACGCAATCTGCCTCGCCTGCGCCAGACTGCAACGGCCCACCTAGCCCAGACGATGAACCTTCTCGGGCTCTCGCGAGCCGAGCTCAACCAGTGGTTGAATTCTGTTCTCGCCTCCAATCCAGCCCTGGAGCTGGTCAAGCCCGCCCGCTGCCCGACCTGCCACCGGCCCCTTTACCTGCCCGGCCCCTGCCCGGTGTGCCACGCCCCCAGCGATCAGCCCATCGTTTTCCTCTCCCCCCCTCCGGTCCATTCGGCTTCGAGCGAGAGCTTGGAGGATCTCCCCGAACCCGCCCAGCCGGAAGGGCTGCGCGAGCGGCTGATGAAGCAGATTGGCCCCGAGCTCGATGACGAGCAGCGCCCGGTGGCGGTTTATCTTCTTGCTCGCCTCGACGAAAATGGCCTTCTATCCGAGAGCCCGGCCGAGGCGGCCCAGTACCTGCACAAGCCGCTGGCCTTGATCGAGCGTACACTCCACACGATCCAGCGAGGTGACCCCCCCGGCATTGGCGCCCCCTCGCCTGTGGAGGCCCTGCTTATTCAGGTCGATCAACTCAGCGAGACGAAGCCCGTTCCCGAATGCGTCGGCCCCATCATCCGAGACCACCTGGAGGAACTCGCCCGAGGAGAATACGGAACGATTGCGCGCCAGCTTGGGATCTCGCGCGCCCTGGTCGAGCAGGCCGCCAGATTCATTCACCTCAATCTGACGCCTTATCCCGGCCGGGCCTTTCTCGGATCCGACCACGCCCGAGCGGCGCCTGAACCGGACCGCTACACCGATGCCGAAATGACCTTTCGCCTGTCCCCGCATCAGTCCCACGGCCCGCTGATCGTGGAGGTGTTCGCGCCTCTGGCGGCGCGCCTGCATGTGAGCTCGGAATTTCGTGAGGCCCTGCGCACCTTGGCAGGCGATGAGCGGGACAGCTGGGAGGCCAAGGTCGAGGAGGCGGCCCTGGTTGAGAAATGTCTCCGGCAGAGCCAGAACACCCTCCTGAGGCTGGCCCGGGCCTTGGCCGAGGAGCAGCGGGAGTTTATCCTGGGCACGGACCGTGATCTCAAGCCGTTGACCCGCGCCCTCGTGGCGAAGCGCCTGGGGGTTCACGAGTCGACGATTTCGCGCGCAGTCAGCCGCAAGAGGGCCGCGCTTCCCAATGGCCGCATTATTCCCCTCTCAAGATTCTTCGATCGGAGTCTCTCCGTTCGGGATGAGGTCCGCACCATTATTGCCGGGGAAACCGAGCCCCTCACGGACACCAAGGTCGCCGGCATCCTGCGAGAACGGGGGATTCCGGTGGCGCGCAGAACGATCGCCAAATACCGCGCCATGGAAGGGATTCTGCCGGCCGCACTCAGGAAGGCACAGCGGTCGCAACGCATGGCTGCTCTGTCAACCCCCTAGACGAAAGCAGGTAATCAGCGGATGTGGGCGCTGCGTCCCACTTCAAAATCCCGAGATCGTCTCTCGTTCCAAGCCCTGGGACTGGGGGAGATGCATCACGAGGCGCTCTTCGCCGTCGCCGCTTCGAGCGGGGCGGTGCTGGATGCCAACCCGCTGGCTGGGCGCAGGCTGGGCACCCGTCGAGAGGAGCTGATCGGCCGCTCCCTGGCGGAATTGCTGGGGGTTCCAGAAATCGGCCCCATGCTCTCCAGCTTGGCGCGGGGGCGGCCCGTGCGCTGGACGCAACGGCTCAGCCTGCCGTCTGAGGATCCGCCTCATCTCTGGGAAATCCAAGCCATTCGCCTTCCCGGCGAGGATGAGCCCGATGCCCTGGTGAGCCTGCGCCAGCAACCGGAGGCGGAGTCCTCCAGCTACCCACGCCTCCACGAAGGCATCCAGTTCTTGCACTCATTCGTGCAAGGCATCAAGGAGGAGGGATCGCTCCAAGAGCTGGTGGCATGGGGCGCGCAGCTCCTGCAGGCGGACTACTCGGCCGTACTGCTCTCCGAAGGAGAGGGCGGGCCCCCAGCCCTCGCCGCCGAGGCGGGGCTGCCTCCCGGCCTTCCCGCCGATCCTGGGCTGACGCTCAAGGATCTGTCAAGCGCATCGTACGTCTGGCACCTGGGCGACCCGGTGGAGACTCCCCTGGCAGCCTGGGCCCTTTCCGCCGGATCCCGGCAGATTGTGGTGCACGATCTGAATCGCTCCGCGCCTTTGCGCGCCCTTCTGCTGCTCGGGTGGAAAGAAAGGAATCCCCTGCCCGATCCTGCGGCACTGAGTGCTCTGCTCTCCATTGCCTTGCTGGCCGAGCTGCGCGGCCGAAGTCTGGAGAAAGGGCTCAAGGAGTCCGTCGCACAGCTTACGCAATTCCGCGCCATCGCCGAGAGCCTGTTGGAGGCCACCCCCCAGGCGGTGCTCCTGGCGGCTGAAAGAGGCGACCGGGTGGTGCGCGCCAACCCTGGCGCCGAGGCGATGTTTGGCTACCTTTCCAAGGAATTGGCTGAAATGAAGGCCGAGGATTGGCTGACCGCTCCCGAAGCCGTCATGGCCCTGCGAGCCGCGAGCGAGAGCGACCGGATCCAGGAAGCCAGCGAGCTAACCCTTTACCGGCGGAACGGCGAGGGATTCCCAGCCTTCCTGCGCGCCATCCCGATCGCGCCGCTGGATATGGGGGGGGAGAGGCAGGTGCTGCTGGTCATCAGCGACTTGGCTGTCAGCCAGGCCGCTCAATCCGAAGTTCAACACTTGCAGCGGCAGGCCGTGCTGGGATGGTTGGCCGCCTCTTTTGCTCACGAGGTCCGCAACCCGCTCAACAACCTTTCGCTGCAATTGGGTGAGATGAACGCCCTGCACGATCTCGAGCCAGGGCTGCATGAGTTGGTCGCGGAAGCCCAGGAGGAATGCCGGCGCCTGAGCGAGATCTCCCGACGCATGCTCGATTTCGCCCGAGGTCAGGACTTTCATCTGGTTCCAACAGCCATGCCTGAGCTGGTGAATCGGGTGCTCCAGCGCGTGCGGCCCTCTCTCGACCGATCGGCGATCCAGACCCATCTCACCGTGTCGGAGGGAGTCCCGCCAGCGCTGGCCGATCCGCTTTCGATCGAACAGGTCATCCTTAATCTGGTCGACAACGCGGCCAAAGCAATGCCCCAGGGGGGGCATCTGGCGATCAGCCTTCAGGGGACCACCCTGGCCAGCGGTCGGCCAGCGGTCGAAGTCCGAGTGGCGGATACGGGCCAGGGCCTCCCGGCCCAGGTTCAAGAGCATCTGTTCCAACCCTATGTCACCACGCGAGCGGAAGGGCACGGGCTGGGCTTGGCCCTCTCCAGACACATCCTCGATGCCCATCATGGCTCGCTCATGGCCGAAAGCTACGCGGGGAGCGGAACGGTCTTCCGGGTTGTCATCCCCGCGGCGACGGAGGAAACCTGATGTCGTACAGCATCCTCATCGTGGAGGACGAAGCCAAGGCACGTGGCTCGATGGCAAGGATTCTCAAGGCTGACGGATTTGAAATCCTGGAGGCGGCGACTCTGGGGGACGCAAGCCGCACGATTGACACGCAACTGCCAGACATCGTAATCTGCGATTTCAATCTCCCGGACGGCCACGGGCTCGATCTCCTCCGGCGGATTTCCAACATGAGGCCTCGCCCACAGACCGTGGTGGTCACCGGCCACGGTAGCATCGCGACCGCGGTCGAGGCTACTCGACTGGGAGCAGTTGACCTGCTCGAAAAGCCTCTCGACCCGGATCATTTGCGAAGTGTGATCCAGCGGACGGCCGAGGTCGTACGTCTGCAGCGCGAGCTGGACTACTACCAAAGGTCGGCCAGAGCGGAGGCGCTGGAGTGGATTCCCGGCGAAAGCCCGGCCATGCAGCGCGTGTTGCACGAGGCCCGGCGGGCGGCCGCCACCTCGGTTCCCATCCTGATTTCGGGCGAAACGGGGACCGGCAAAGAGGTCCTGGCCAGGGCGATTCATCTGATGGGCCCGCGGGCCGCCAAGCCCTTTTTCCCCATCAATTGTGCGGCGTTGCCCGCCGAGGTGATTGAGTCGGAACTCTTTGGACACGAGGCGGGGGCCTTCACCGACGCGCAAAAACGGAAGCCCGGATTGGTGGAGGCGGCGGATGAGGGCGTCCTCTTCCTGGATGAGATCTCCGGCTTGCGCCTCGACCTTCAGGCCAAGCTCCTGCGCTTTCTGGATGATCACGCCTTCCGCAGGGTGGGCGGGATCGCCGAACTGCACACGGACGTCCAGGTGATTGCGGCGACCAACCGAGACCTGGAGCACATCAGTCAAGAGGGGGAATTCCGCGAGGACCTCTACTATCGCCTGAAGGTTGCCGACATCCACTTGCCTCCTCTGAGAGAGCGAAAGGAAGACATCCCAGCCCTGGTCGGGCTCTTCCTGCGCAAATACAATGAGCGCACAGGGGCCTCATTGGGCGGAGCCACTCCACGCGCACTTCAGGGCCTGGCCGCTCACCCCTGGCCAGGGAACATTCGAGAGCTGCGCTACGTGGTGGAGCGAGCCGCCATGCTTTGCGACGGCGCCGAAATCGACGTGGGAGATCTTCCCGGAGATTTCGCCGGCTTGCTCTCAGAACCGCCCGCGGTCAGGCCATCCACCCGCCGCGCGAAGGCCTGAGCCTCCCGGACTCGGATTTCGAGGGAGAGCGGGAGCTGCCGTGCGCAGCTCCCTTTTTTATCCGCCCAATCGCCTCCATTCCTTGGCACGCCCCTTGCACCCAACCCCTCAAGAAAACCGCGAGAACCTCGGGAGGTCAACATGATTTCCGGATCGATGAACTTGCAGGATCTTCAAATCCTCATCGCGCTGACCGCGATGGGTGCGGGCCTGTGCAGCCTGGCGGCCGGCATCTTGGTCCTTGCCAGCAGCGGGTTTTCACGGGACATGCACACTCTGGCCGCACAGTCTGCCAAGCTGGGTGCCAAGGCAATCACTCACGATGTCACCGGGCTGGTGACGGACGTTTCCGACATTCTTGGGGTGATCAACCAGCTGACCAAGACCTCAACCGGCATCGGCGTTTTCTTGATGGCGATGGGGATCGCGATGATGGGCGCCGCCTACTTCATCGTGTTGCAAATCCACTGGGCCGTGTAGCCGGAGCCTAGGCGCGGGGCCCTCCTTCCATCCTCTTCCCAAGGAGTGACATGGTCACTGAACTCAGTCTGCTTCAGCGCCTCGGCGATGACATTCCCTCTCCCTCCTTGAGCTCCGCCGCACGAAGGCTGCGTCAGGAGGCGGGCCTTTGGCAGGCCCTGCATGAGGAGGAGTTCCTGCAATCCTCGATTCGCATGGCGGGCAAAGATCTGGGTCGTTATCGACCTGCCGTTCTGGGATTGCTCAAGGCCAGGGAAGCGGAAGCCGTCCGTTACGCGTTGGAGCCCGAGGGCACGAGGGCCGACAAGTCGCTCTCGGGGGAGCTGCAGACGCGGGCTCGAGCGGCGCAAGAGGCTCTTGCCAAGGGAATGCCCGGCAGCATCTCGGAATTCGCGCTCGCGGCCCTGTCGATCGCCACGAGCCCAAGCCCGACGGAGCAGCTTTCCCGGATGGGGGAGGCCGCTCCCCAAGTGCTGATCTACCTCCTCGGCCTGCTGAGCGACGGGCAGGCGATCGGCTCGGTCCTGGCGTCCAGACTCCCCGCAGAGTCGGCCGCCGTGATCCATGCGATCCTTGCCAATCTCGAGAGAGAATCCTTGGACCCGTTTCTGGGGTCCTGGCTCCCCCTTCTCCAGCCGGATCAGATCGTTGCCCTGCTCGAGGCGGCTCACGATCTGGGAGAACTGGACCTGGAGCGCAACATCGCTACCGTTTTCAATAGCCTGCCGGGCACGCCCACGAACTCAGCCTCTCCCTCTCTCCAGACGGAGTCGGCCCAACCCGGCGAGCTAGAAACTCTGCTGGCAGCGCGGGTGAGACGGGCGATGGGATCCGAGGAAGCCTCCCGGGAGAATCTCGAGCAGCTCGTGGAGAGCGCGAAGCGCCGGGCGGCGGCTTGGACGAGCGAGCTGGCAAACGACGCCCTCCAACGCAATGATCCGGTTACGGCTCTGGCGGCCTTTCAGGAATTGCAGGACCTCCTGCCCGATTCCTCCGAGGCCAGGACGGGAATGGCACGAGCTTTCGTCCGGCTGAATCGGTTCGGAGAAGCGCTGCAGTTGATCCCCTCCAACCCAGAGGATCCGGGAGATTTGTTGGCCCTCGCGCAAATCCATGCCGCGCAAGGGAATGGATCCCTGGCCCGCCAGTTCGCGCTCCGCGGCACTCAAGCCGATCGACGAGAGCATGTCTCCACCCGGCTCCTGGTCGAGACGGCTCGGGCGATGGCCGCCCAGGGAGCTTACCCGGAGGCGTTTGAGATCCAACGCTGCGTTGTGGACAGAAAGCCCTCCGACCCTGAGGTCTTGCTCGACCTCGCCAACTACCAGGCGGGCTCGGGGAACTGGGATTCCGCCCGAAGCACCGCCTTCCTCGCCTGGACCCTGGATCCCACCAGGACCTCGGCTCTGCAGGTTGTGGCCCAGGGACACGAAATGGTTGGCGATTTCCTGGAGGCCCAAGACTGCTGGCGTCGCCTCGTCCAGGACCGGCCGGCCGATTCCGAGGCGGTCCTGCACCTTGCCCAGACGAGCCTCCAAGCGGGGGATTCCGGCCAAGCCAGGGACGCCGCCCGCAGACTCTTGGCCATCCACCCTGACTCAGGCGAGGCCCATGCCATCCTGGGGGCGGCTCTTCTCGCGGAAGGCGACCTGAAGGGGGCCCAGGCCACCCTGCAACAGGCGACTCAGATCTCTCCCTCCTCCACCCTGGCCTGGAAAGCACTTGCGGAACTCCATGAAAAAGGCGGCGACCTCGAGAGTGCGGCGGCTGTCCTGCGGGCCGGGGTCGAATCCGCAAGCCGACCCGGAGAACTCCTGCTGGTCCTTGGCAAACTGGCACTCCGGAGAGGCCTGCCCACCGAAGCCGCGGCCGCTCTTCAACGCGCAGTGGCTCTCTCACCGAGAGATCCCAAGCTCCTGCAGCCGTTGTCCGAGGCGCTTGTTCATTTGGGCCGCATGGCCGAAGCGGAGCAGGCGCTTCGAACTGCGCTGCAGGTTTCACCGGCACAAGTTGAGCTGATCCTGGCTCTGGCCGATCTGCTGGAGACCGAGGGACGGTTGGTCGATGCGCGCGCCGCCCTGGAGAGCGGCTTGAAGGTTCGCCCTGCATCGACTGCTCTTCTCCTCCGACTGGGCAAGATCCTGATTTCCCTTTACCACCAAGGCGGGGACCAAGAAACCCCTCTCCTCAGGCAGGCCATTGATCTGCTGCAACCAGCCCAGCAGCAAGGCGGCGACCCGGCCGATCCGCCCTATTTCATTCTGTTGGGGCAGGCTCTGCTCCTGGATGGGAAGCCGAGGGAAGCACTGGCCTCATTCACTCGCGCCCTTCCGCTGGAAAGCTTGTCCTCCGTTCCTTCCGCTTGCGAGGCTCATCTCGGCGCGGCTCAGGCCTTTCTCCAGCTGGATGATTCTGCCTCGGCCGTGGCGCACGCGCGCCTGGCCCTCCAGGTTGCCCCCGACAATCCATCCTCCCTGCAGATGCTCGCTCGAGCATGTGAAGCGGCAGGTTCCCTTGAGGAGGCCCGCGAGGCCTATCAGCGGTTGCTCGCACTGGTTCCCGACCATGTCGAGGCCCTTCGCGGCTTGGCCCTGGTTCTGCGGAGGGTGGGGCAAACCGACCAGGCCGTGCCGCTGCTCCAACAGGCCACGGAACTGAGCCCCAACCAGGCGCCCGGCTGGGCCGATCTCGCGGAAACCCTTGTGCTGAACAATCAGATCGACATGGCGCGGCAGGCCATGGCCAAGGCCGTCGCAACCGCCTCGGGAAAGGATCGGGAGATCCCCATTCGCGCCGCTCAGTTCCTGATGGACCTTAAGGAGTATGCCGAGGCCGCTCAGCTCCTGCGCGACACTCTCGAGCACGACCCCTCGGACGTGCGCGCGCTCGACACTTTTGGCCAGGCGATGTTGCGTTCCGGCCAATTCGAGGAATCCATCGAGGCTTTCTCGAAGGCAACCGATTTGGAGCCTGCTAACCCGGATCTTTTGGCGCACGCGGCGGAGGCCTACTGGGGGGATGGCCGCCGAGGAGCCGCGATTGCTCTCTGGAAGAAAGCGATCGGACTTGGACCGAAAGCCCGGGCCCTGACGGCTCGCTTGGCCGATGCCCTTCTGTGCACAGGAGGGTTTGGCGAGGCCGTGCACTACTTTGAGAAGGCTATCGAAATAGATCCCTCCAACCCTCAGCTCCTAGCCGCGGCCTCGCAAGCCGCGCTCAGAAGCGGTGACCATGCTAAGGCGCTTGCCTGGGTCCGACAGGCGATCGAGGGCGACCCGGGCAGCCTTGAGGCCCGGAGACTGGAGGCTGAGATTGCGCTCGATTCCGGCGCGCCGGACGAGGCCCTGCGGATCACGGACCAGCTGGTTAGCGAGGCCCCCGAGGATAGTTTTGCCTGGGCCTTGCTGGCCAAGAGCCACGCGTGCCTGGGTGCTCCTGCTCCTGACGCAGCCCTTCAGCACCCGGCCCTTCTGGCGCTGCAGAATGCCCTGGCCCATTGCGGGTCATCGCCGGAGGGGATGTCGACCACGGCAGAAGCCGCTCTTCTGGTCGAAGATTACCCCTCCGCCATCCGATTGCTGGAGGGGCTCAGCCAAGCCTACCCCGATGCGGGGGACTATCCGCTTCGTTTGGCGGAAGCCTTGACCGCTCGAGCGGAGGCGTTCTTCCGCTGGCAGTCCGCTCACGCTGCAGACAGCCCCAGCTGGGCAGAGGCACTGTCCTCGGCCACGGCCGAAGCCACCCGCGCTGCCCTCGCCCAGGCCACCTTCTTAGGGGCCCCCAATGAGATCATCGCGACCCTAGGCGCGCGAATCTGCCTGGCCTTCGCCCATCCGGATCCTCGGGAGGTGGAGGATCTTGAGCACCTCGTTGCGGAGAGTCCGTCTACCCCCGCCTTGGTTTCCCTGGCTCAGGCGCATTTGAGGATGGGCGACCCATCCAAAGCGAACCAATGGGCAGCGCAGGCGGCACAACTCGATCCTCGCAATGCCACCGCCTGCCTCGCGCTCGCCCTGGCCCAATGGAAGATGGGAAAATCCGACGAGGCGCTGCGGAGCCTCGGCTTGGCCAGCGATTTGGCCTCTTTCCTCCCCTTGCCACACGGCATCGCTGCCCTCATTCACGCAGCCGCGGGAAATATGGAAAAGGCCATCCCCTCGCTCCAAAAGGCGGTCGCTCTGGCTCCGCACGTCTCGACCTGGGAGCATCTGCTGGGCCAATGGCTGGGAGCCCGGGCAGAAATCGAGGCCTCCATTGCGCATTACCAAAGGGCGGCGGAGATATCTCCCGAGAACCCAGACTACCAGATCAGCTTGGCCCGTGCGCTGCGTCGCGACGGCGACCTGCAGGGCGCGCATACCCACTATCGTCAGGCCCTCTTTCTCTCCCAGGCGGTCTCGCCGCAACTCCTGGCCGAAGCCGGCGAACTGGCACTGCAGGCCGGGAATCCCCAAGAGGCCACGGAGAACCTCCGCAGGGCCCTCGAGACGTCCTCCCCAAGAGCGCCGGTCGAATGGGGTCTCTGCCTCGCGCGGGCCCTGGTCGCCACGGGCCATCGAGCCGAAGCACGAAGGTTGGTCGAAAAGGTAGGGGCGGACACGCACTATCAAGGACAATCGCTCTCCATCCTGGCCGAGATCGAGGAGAGCGAGGGGCATTTGGATCAAGCCGCCGAGCTATTGGGACGGGCTGCTTCTCTCCTGCCGGATCCGTTCAATGAGACTCTGCACCTGGCCCAGCTCTGGACCCTTTCCGGGAAACCCGAGCGGGCCGTCGAGGCTCTTCTGGCGATCGAACCCGCTCATCTGAATTCCGACGCTCTTTCCCATTCCCTGGCAGAAGCGCTGCTTAAACTCGGAAAAGGGGAAGAGGCTCTCAAGCGCGCCCAAACGGCCGCGGAAGCGGCCCCACGACGGGGGGAGCACTGGCTGCTTATCGGCCGCGTAGCTCGTAAGCTGGGTCAGATCGACCAAGCGCTGGACGCCGTCCGCCGGGCCCGCGAACTGGATCCAAAGGACTGGCGAGCGGACCTGGAGTTGGGACTCGCCTTGGAGAGTCAGCAGCGCTGGGATCTCGCGCTGGAGGCCTATCGGGCCGCCGCGCGGCTGAACCCGACCAACAGTGAGGTGATGTACCGGATGGGAGTAGTCCTTAAGAATCTACGCTCCTACTCCGAGGCGACCGATGCGCTGCGCAAGGCTGTCCAGTTGAACCCGAGCAATCTGCCCGCTCACAAATTGCTATCCGCCGTGATGGCACTTGGCCTCGTTTATGGCCTGCCCGAACTCGCCCCGGACAAGAGGTGATGTGTGGATCGAAAGACCCTGCTTAGCCTTGCCGATGCGGCCCTCACCGTGCGCGCCTCGGCCTTCGCGCGCGATGCCTCCCGGAGCTGGCTGGGACAATGGCCTGGCGACTTCCGCGTGCGGTATTTCCTGGCCCAGGCCTACCAGCAATTGCGCGACCTGGGAGCCGCGGCCAGGCACATTGAGATCGCTCAGGTCGCGGATCCCGAGGAGGTTGCCTTCTACCGGACCGCCAGCGATATCCAGAGCGCCCTGGGTCAGGAAGGGGCCGCGCGCGACTCGCTGGGGTTCGTTTCGGCACTCTCAACCGACCCGATTCCTTCACCCCTGCCCCTGCCTTCCTGGGCCGAGCTGCTGCATCAGGGATTGGCGCAGGCCCAGGCTCACAATTACGCCGAGGCCCAACGGATGTTGGAGGAGGTCGAACGGGCGAGGCCCGACTCTCTGCTTCCCGCCTGGGCCCAGCTGAAAACTGCGTGGCTGGCCGGCGACTACGAGGCGGTCCTGTGCCTGGGGGCAGCCTCTCGCCAGCGTTGGCCGGGCTGCCCCGCAATCTTGCTGGCCTTGGCGCAAGCCTCTCTGGCCACCGGGAAGAGCACCCAGGCCGTGGAACTTCTCCACCTAGCCGCCGTTGCCGACCCCGCCCACGAGGTGGGCGCGCGTATGCTGGGGGCCTTCAACCCCTACTTGGCTCTTTGGCCAGCTCAACTCAAAGCAGACATTCGTTTGTCCATTCCCGCGGCGGTAGCGTTCGCCGCGGGAATGAACAAGCTGTCTGGGACAACCGCGGCGGCGCGAGCCGCGGATGGATCCACGGAGACGCCTACCCTGGACCCGTCGCCTGTCGCTGGGGCGGAGGCCGTGGGCCCACCCACGAGCCTCCTGGCCGACGAGGCGGGCGCAGAAATCCGTCCGCTACCGGGGGAGCGCTTCGCTGGTCCATCCGGTGGGCCCCCCTCACCCCCAGCGCCAGCGCCGGCAGAGGCCTCGGTCCCGGTTCCCACTTCAGTCGAGGCGCCCGTCGAAATCCGTCCATTGCCCGGGGAACATTTCCAAGGACCTTCAGGAGCGTTGCGCCCCAACCCAGGCGCGCCCCAGGCAGCCCATGGGACGCCCCCCTCGGGTTCCACCCAGCCAGCCGATGCCCAAGCTCAACCACAAGAGGACGAGGACCTCATCCGGGTTCGGGCAGAATTGGACCGGGTGGCGCGAAGGCTGCACATGCGCAAGAAGCTGGCGGACGAAGAACGAAGGCGACCCAGCCTGGTCGTGCTCTCAAGTCTCGCGAATCTGCAGAGCCAATACGGGCCGAGCGCGACGGCGGCGATTTGTCAATCCCTCGCCTCCCTGGTTCGCTCCCAGCACGCCCGCAAGGGCTGGTCGGCCTATGCCATCTACGTCGATGACGCGGAAGCCCTGACCCCCTTCCAACTGGAGAGCGTGACGGCTTCCAATGCGGCCGACGTGAAGCGCCTGGTTACTCAACTGGATTCCGCCCTGGCGCGGCGCGGCGAGATGATTGGTGCCTTGCTCATTGTCGGTGGGCATGACATCATTCCATTTCACCGGCTTCCGAATCCCGCCGACGACGACGACCACGATGTCCCTTCCGATAATCCCTACGCAACCCGGGACGAGAACTACTACGTGCCGGAATGGCCCGTGAGCCGCATCCCCAACCCAACAGGCAATGACCCTCAGTTTCTCCTGAAGGCCATCCAGAGAATCATTGAGGCGGCTCCCGCGAAAGCGCCGAGCCCACTGGCTCGATTGTTCGGGTGGATCAGGCTGCTCTTTCATCCGAGGGTGAAGCGCTTTCGGAAAAGCCTGGGGTATACGGCAAGCATCTGGCACTCTGCCTCCCTGGGGGTATACCAACCGATTGGCCAGCCCAATTCGATGTTGATTTCGCCTCCCACGGATGCCGACACACTGCCGGCC
>Ga0187858_10002072_pt1 | contig 21103 bp, 25 predicted proteins | sample June2016WEW_8_15_FD_133015 | JGI IMG/M metagenome (GOLD analysis project Ga0187858, IMG submission 133015) | Peatland microbial communities from SPRUCE experiment site at the Marcell Experimental Forest, Minnesota, USA - June2016WEW_8_150 | ecosystem: Environmental > Terrestrial > Soil >...
AACGCATGGTACTCCCTGGCGCGTGCAATGTACTGTTATCGCATAATCCCGACGTCTTTCCGGTAGCCGTTCAAAAAGGATATGATTTGACCGTGTCGGGGCATACTCACGGCGGGCAGGTGACGGTCGAGATTCTGAATCAGTTTGTGAATCCGGCGCGATTTTATACACCCTTCGTGTACGGCTTGTATCGGCAGGGCAACGCTTCGGCCTATGTTACGCGCGGCATAGGAACCATCGGCATCCCCGCCCGCGTCGGAGCGCCTCCCGAGATAGCGCTCTTGCGCTTGAGAAAGGCGTAAGCGCCGCCGTGCGATATCTCATCGTCAGCGACATTCATGGCAACTTGGAAGGCTTGGAGGCGGTGCTCGCGCATGCCGCGGGCAAGTACGATCAGGCGCTTTGTTGCGGCGACCTGATCGGCTACGGCGCGGACCCCAACGCGGTCACCGAGTGGGCGCGCGAGCACGCGGCGGCAGTGGTCCGCGGCAATCACGATCGCGCTTCCGTAGGGCTCGACGATCTCGAGTGGTTCAATCCCGTGGCGCGCGCCGCGGCTGTGTGGACCCAGCAGGAACTGACGCCGGACCACACAGAGTATATCCGCAACCTGCCCAAAGGGCCGCTGATGTTCGACGGGTTTCAGGTAGTGCACGGCTCGCCCCTGGACGAAGACGAGTACATGCTGGCCGCGGCCGACGCCGGGCAGGTATTCTCCTACCTGGAGACGCCGCTCACATTTTTCGGGCACACGCACTTGCAGGGCGGCTTCATCTGGAACCACGCGCGCATCGAGACCATCGAGCAGACGCCGCGCGCCGAGGAGCGCCTGACGCTGGAGCTGGATCCGGAGTGCGCCTACATGATCAATCCTGGCTCGGTGGGCCAGCCGCGCGATGGCGACCCACGCGCGGCCTATGTCCTGTACAACCCCGAAGAGCGGTTTCTGATCTACTACCGGCTGCCCTACGACGTAGGGAAGGCGCAGGAGAAGATCCGGCGCGCCGGTTTGCCACCCATCCTGGCCGATCGCCTAGCCGCCGGAAGATGATCCGTGGCGCAAGCTTTAGCGCGGGGTGCCCTTTGGGCCGGGCGAACTTCAGTTCGCCGGGCTGGTTGCGCGCTAACCCGCATTTCTCACAGACTTCCGTGGTCAGGGCGTGGCGCACGCACTCTTGCGTGCCGCGTCGGCACTCCTGCCGGCGCCCGCCCTCGACGGCCTGTCCACACGCTTGCGGGCGCCGGGAAGAGTCTCCTCACGGCACGCAGGGGTGCAGGCGCCACGTCATTTGGCCACACGTGAGAAATGCGCGCTAAACTGCGACTGCGGCATTGCCGCAGTACAATCGGAATACGCCGCTTATTCCTGCTCCCGCGCTATCAGCGTGAAGCGGCAAAAACTGCTCGACGCGAAGCATTCCGGGCGGAGGCGGCATGCGGAAGGCGCGGTGGGGCGTCCCCGGAAGGGCAGAACGAGAAGGAGAATCTCAGTGAAGCCAAAAAACAAGCCCTTAAACAACAGGCCTGTGGCTTGTGTGCCTCCGCCGGGAACTTTTCCGCTCCCCTGTGCGTATCTGTTGACGAACGGAGTTGCCATGCTTCCAAACCATCGCCGCGGCGGAGTCATAGCCGGTATCCTGTTCACCATCCTCATCCTGGGCGCGCTGGCCATCGCGGCAGTCGTGGCCACTGGCCTCTACATCGCCCAGAACGTGCGAGTCACCGAAAGGACCTCGCACGGCGAAACCACCGTCGAAACGCCCTTCGGCAGCGTCCGGGTGCGCGAAACCAGGCTCGATCCCACCGCGCTAGGGGTGCCGGTCTATCCCGGCGCCGTGCGAAACGAGGACAGCCACAAACTCGCCGACTTCCATTTCGATTTCGGCGGCAAGCACAAGGAGTTCGCCGTGGCGGCGGCCGAGTACCGCACCTATGACCGGCCGGAGAAGGTTGTGGATTTCTATCGCGACAAACTCCCGCACTGGATGGTGAGCGAAGACCGGCACGGCGCCTGCCGCGGAATGCGCCTTTCGCTCAAAGAAGGCGGCTACAAGAAGTTCATCGCCATCTACGAAGACGACGGCGAAACGCGTATCGCGCTTGCTTCGGTGGGAGAGCCTGCGTCAAACTGATCTTGTAGGGCGCTGTGCCCCACGATCATGCCTGAATTCTGTTCCTGCGGTACAGAGCTGCCGCCCGATGCCCGCTTCTGTCATCGCTGCGGCAAACCGCAGCGCGACGAAGTCATTCCGGAAACGGTTGCCCCGCCCCCCGTGCTTCCGCCAGTCGTGCCCGCTCCGGCCAGCCTGCCCGGCGTCAGCTTTCACAACCCGGTCGCCGTACGAATCGGACTGACCATGGCCAGCGCGGCGGCTCTTCTGACCTGGCTGCCGCTGATCAGTTTGGGCTTCGCTATCTGGTGGATCGCGGCCGGCTTCTTCTCCGTATACCTCTACCACCGTCGTACCGGCCATTTGCTGACGGTAAGCGGCGGCATCCGTATGGGATGGGTCACGGGTGTGCTGACCTTCGCGATCATGACCGTCCTGTTCACGGCGACCCTGGTGCCGCTGGCCATGAACAGTGGCGGGCTGGGGGCCTTCTACCAACAGCAGCTTCGCGACATGAAGTGGAACGAGGCGAATCTTCAGCAAGCCATGAAGATGCTCAACAGCCCCGCGGGGCTCGCCACCGGCATCCTCTCGTCGCTGCTGTTCTTTTTCGCGATCATCACTCTGTTCTGCACGGCGGGCGGCGCGCTCGGCGCCAAGCTGGGCCGAAGGCACTGAGGCGGCTTTCCGCTATGTTCGGCGGCGGCGGACGATCCCGTGGGTTTTGCACGGTCGTGGAGCCGCGCGGCGGCTTCTACGAAATTGCAACTCCCGAGGGATCCCTGAATTGCAGCCTGACAATCACCGAAGTGTTGGGAGCAAGCGAAGATCCGTCGGGAATCTCGACAAGATACTGCTGCCAATTGTGGTCGTGATCCTACTCGAGTGCGACATTGATCCTGGTGACGTCGTCGACAGTCTCAACCAGGGAGCAGGGAGGATGTTTTATTATGCGGCCAGCCCCGCAGCGGCCGCCAGCGAGACTGTTTGGATCTTTACAAGGTTTTCTCCCGGCCTCCTTCGCCCCTTGCAGCATGGCCAGAGATTTACAATTCGGGGAATGCCCCTCGGCGGCCACACCGAGGTCACTCTGGCAGCCGTTCATTTTCCGAGTAAGCACTGGAGCGATGACAGTCAAGCATTCGACTGCGTGGCTTTGGCACGAGCCATTGCGGAGGCGGAGAAGAGCGTCGGCCACGATCGGGCGATCCTTGTTGGGGACCAAAATATGAATCCGTTTGAGTCCGGAGTCGTGGGTGCATCGGGGAGGCTCGAGCGATTAGTGCGGTTTGCTTTCGGTTACCTCCCGTGAAGTCCCCCCTCGTGGAATGATCTGGCGCTTTGTGTCTCTCGGTAATCAAGAGGAGTCGCCCGCTCGGCCGCCTACTGGTTCTCCCGCTCGTAGTCGTACCAGCGCAGGATATGGTACGAGGCGTCGTAGCCGGGCGGCATCAGTTTGAGGAGCGCGCCCAGGGTGCGCCGCAGGTCCGATAACTTGCCGTTGGGGAGGCGCAGGCGAGCCGTCGCGCGCAGCGTGAAAATGGAATTGCCGCCGATGCGCAGGCGCCCATAACCGGGACCGGCAATTTGCTGGAAAGCCTGCAGTTGCTCGTGCGTTTGAAAGGCCTGCAGGCGGCGCTGCGCGACCAGGGCCGCGACACCGTCCGGCGGAACACCCACGGCGGCGAGCACGGCCGGCGGCGCGGTGTTGACGTCGAATTGATCCGTAGCGCCAAAGACTGAGACGCAGTCGCGCAGCCCGGTGCGCGGGTAGAGGCGTTGCGGCGCGCCTTCGGGCGCCCGTTGCCAGGCGCCATAGAACAGATCCGGAGTCACACCCTTGACCGCCAGCAGTTCCTCGACCTCCTGTAACGGCGCATGCGGCGCGACGAAAGGCTGGCGCAACGACAGGTAGAAACCGTCAAACGGGCTCCCGGGCCCGACGGAACCACTGCGCCAGTCGACGATGGCGGCGACAATCTCCTGGGCTTGCCCGTCCGGCACGCCCAGATTGAGGAGCAGACGCGTCAGGTCATTGGGATTGGAGGTGTTGATGTTGAATTTGGCCGTTTCCGGGATGACGTCCACGTGCGCTTGGCCTTCTGGGAACTCGAAAGGATAGCTGGGCCCGGCAGGCTTGAAACGAGGATTATCCGCGTGTACCCGGCCCCAGTCCATGTAGAGGATGGCGCGGCGCAGGGCGCCTTCGGCGAGATAGTGGCTGCGTAGGCTGTCCACGGCCGTGGCGGCGCGCTCGGTCTCGCCGCGCACGGTGTTGGCGAGCGAGAAGGCAATGGCAGCCAGGGCAGCGGAAAGCCAGAGGATGGCGAGCAGGGCGCTGCCTCGGGTGCCCCTCGGTTGGCAGGCGAAAGCGCGTGCCCCACGTGTCTGCAAAGCCTCCAGCAGCGAAGTGGGACAAACGCTTTCGTCTGTCAATCCGAGGGACACACTAGAAATCGTCATAGTTTATCTCGGGTGAGCGGTGGATGCGAATGGCCGCCGTAATGGTCAGAGGGCGCAGGCGGGCGGGGTTGTCCACCAGCGGCGCCATGTCTACGCGCACGCCCAACGGCCATTTGTGCAGGACCCAATCCGGCCGCCAGCGCTCGATTTTGGGAGGCTCGGCCGGCTCCAAATACGAAAAGCGGCAAAAGGCCAGCTTATCGCCGAGCACGAACGACTGCGGACCCACTTGGATCGGCCGGAATCGCGGCACGTTGATGCCGAGCGTCTGATCGAGCGCCATGCCCATACACAGTTGCCCTGCGCCCAGCGGGCCGGTGTAGGGGATTTCGTTTACGACCAGGCGCACTCCGTGACCCTCTTCGCCCGGGATCACCTGATATTCGAGGATGCGCGGCTGCCCGCGCCAGGCCTCCGAAAGGGAATATGTGGAAACCATCCGCATGGATTGCTCCGCGCCCTGAAAAAAGACAATCTTCTCCGGAGGGGCGTCCGGGTTGCCGGAACAGAGCGCGTTGACCGGCAGGAATCCGGCGATCTGCTGCTCCAGCACACGTTGCGCGCCAGCCACGCGGCGATTGTCCATCAGTTTGCTGTTGGCTTTATGCAGCGCATCCAGCCCCACCCGCATGGCCATGAGGATGCCTACCGAAAGGACGCTGAGCAGCGTCACGGCGATGAGCACTTCGATCAGCGTGAGGCCGGATTGGGGGTTGCGTTGCGGCACTCTCGTCATGGCTGTAGATCCTCAGGGCGCACCATATCCGCGCGGTAGCCATCGACCACAAAAGAATGGCGCCGGCCGTTCGAGATCCACCAGATCTGCAGTTCCAGGCGGTCGAGGGTCTGGTCGGTGGGCGCGCCGCTCTTTGGATACCCGGGCGGCATCTCGAAGCGCGTAAGGAGGGCGCGCCAGCCGCCTTGGAGACCACCCATGAGCGCGGGATCGAACTGGCCCTGGGCGGGCGTGTCGGCCCGAAAATACGGGTCCAGAAGCAGCTCGTCCAGTTTCGCGCGGCTGAGCATGACGGCCCGGTCGTAATCGGTGAGCCGCGCCGCGCTGCGCATCGTGCTGGATAGCGCGGAAAGCACGCCCACCACCGCGATCCCCATGATGACGGTGGCGACGAGCACTTCCAGAAGTGTGAAGCCGCGCTGTTTCACTTGGTTTCCAGGACCTCGATTTGGGGAACGCCGGTGATGGGGTCCACGCGCACAATGCGGCGGGCTCCGCGGCGATTGCGAAGTTGTACGCCTATACGCGGCGGCACGCCTCCGGGCATGAGCAGGAAACTGCGCGGACCGTCTCGCGGCGGTTCCAGTTCCGGCAGAACGGCTTCAATTGTGACGCCCTCCGGCATGTCGAGCTCGCGCTCGAAGCCCGGCGCGGCGGAGTACAGCCAGAGCCTGTTTTCCTTGGGTGAGATGACCACCTCCATGACCTGTTCGCGGCGCTCCGCGCGATTCAGCGCACCGTTGAGGAAGCTAACGATCGAATTGGAGGCCGACGAGAGCCGTACACTCTCCAGCCCCGAGGAGATGGCGGGAAACGTGATGCCGGCCATCAGGGAAACGACGGCCACCACTAAGACTAGCTCGATGAGCGTGACGCCGCGCAGCCGGTGGGGCAGGTTGCTAACCTGCTGGCGGGTTGTTAACCCGCTGCCTGCGCCGATTACCAATCGACGCGCAGGATGACATCCTGCCCCACTAAGCCTATTGGCTCTTCCAACTGACGATGTCCGCATTCAAACCCTCTCCGCCCGGTTGACCATCCTGGCCATAGGAGATCACGTCCGGCTCGTCTCCGTGCTCGCCTGGATATTTGTAGATATACGGGTGGCCCCAGGGATCGTTGGGAATTTCCTGCGGCAGATAGGGGCCGGCCCACTGGTTGACATCGGTGGGCTTCTCGCGCAGCGCTAGCAGTCCCTCTTCGGTGGTGGGAAAGGTGCCCGTGTCGAGCTTATAGGTGCCCAGCGCGGTCATGAAAGCGTTGATCTGGGCGCGGGCCGCGGTGACGCGCGCGATGTCGCTTCTCTTCAACATGCGCGGCACCACTAAAGCCGCAAACAGCCCGATGATGGTCACCACCACCAGCATCTCGATCAGGGTGACGCCGGCCTGCGCGCGCCGTTTCCGGTTCTCGTTGGATTGTTTCACGCTGCAACCTCGTTAATGCTGGTAATCGCCAGCAGCATACTCAATATCAAAGCACCGACCAGGATTCCCATCACCAGGATGACGAGCGGCTCGAAGATCGCGGTGAAGCGCTTGATGGAAGCGCGCGTATCGTTGTCGTAGATGTCCGCCATGCGGTTGAACATGGAGTCCAGTCTACCGGTCTCCTCGCCCACCGCCAGCAAGTGCCCGGCCAGAGGCGGGAAAACACCGGCCTTGCGCACGGGAGCCGCAATCCCTTCGCCGCGCTTGACGCCCTGCGCCACGGCATCCAAAGAGCCGGCGATGTAGCGATTATTCAGGATGGCGGCGGAGATGCCGATCGATTGCACCAGCGGCACGCTGTTCGCCACCAGCGTGCCCATGGCCCGCGCGAAGCGCGACGTCTCGGCTTTGAGCAGCGAATCGCCCAGCAGCGGCACTTTCAACCGCCAGGTGTCCCACCAGAGCCGCCCCTGCACGGTGCCGACGTACCAGCGCATCCCAACGATCAGCACGGTCGCGGTCAGCGCCGCCATCCACCAATACGTCTGCACGATGCGGCTGGCTTCCAGCATGATTTCTGTGGGCAGCGGGATCTTCAGGTGAGAATCGGAAAAGACGCTGGCGAAGCGCGGCACCACGAAATTCAGCAGTATGAAGATGGAGGCCAACCCGACGCTGGCCAGCAGCGCGGGGTAAATCATGGCGGAGACGATGTAGCCGCGCAGGTCGTCGCGCGTGCGCTCGAATTCCGCAAGACGCTCGAAAACGGTGGCTAGGGCGCCCGAGGCCTCGCCCGCGCGCACCATGTTGACGAAGAGATCCGAGAAGTATCCGCCATGCGTGGCGAGGCTGTCGGCCAGCGACCGGCCGCCCTTCAGCACGCGCAGCACATCGAGGACGATGAAGCGGAACGAAGCCCGCTCGGTCAGCTCGCCCGTAATGGCCAGAGCCCGGTCCAGCGGAATGCCTGCATTCAGCAGGGTGGACAGTTCCTGTGTGAAGAACAAGACATCCCGCCGGCGGCCTCGGGCGAAGGTTGGCAGGGCGATCTCATAAGATTTCTTGGGCGCCACGCCGACGTAGACCGGCGTCAAGCCCTGTTTGCGCAACTCGCGGGCGATCGCCTTGTCTGTGTCGCCGCTCAGGCGCCCGGTGCGTACCTTGCCGTCGGAGGCCACCGCTTTGAAGAAGAAGGTGGCCATCAGGCGCCTCCGGCGCGTGGCTGGTGGTTAGCGGCTGGTGGCTGGTGGCAATGCCCGGAAGACCACTCCCTCACGGTCGTGGCTCCGATCGGAGCCGCGCGCGTAAGCGAGCGGTTATGCGGCTGGGCGAGAGACCACTCCCTCACGGTCGTGGCTCCGATCGGAGCCGCGCCCGTAAGCAAGCGGTTATGCGGCTGGGCGAGAGACCACTCCTTCACGGTCGTGGCTCCGATCGGAGCCGCGCGCGTAAGCAAGCGGTTATGTGGCTGGGCTAGAGTCATCAGAACTCCTGGGTCACGCGGATGACCTCATCCACCGTCGTCACGCCCATGCGGATCTTGCGCCAGCCATCCTCGCGCAGGTTGCGCATGCCGTGGCGGCGTGCGGCCAGCGTGAGCTGCGCGGCATCTTCGCGGGCCAGGATGCGCGTGCGGAGTTCGTCGTTCAGCTCCATCATCTCGAAGATGCCCATGCGGCCCGTATATCCGGAGCCGTTGCAGCGCTCGCATCCGGCGCCGCGCCAGCTCTCCATACGCTCCCCCTCGGGTGAAATGGCGCCCCCGGCCGAGACCTTGCACTGCGTGCAGATCAACCGCACCAAGCGTTGCGCCAGCACGGCCACCAGCGAAGAAGTCACCAGATAGTTTTCCACGCCCATGTCGGCGATCCGCGTGATGGCGCTAGGCGCATCGTTGGTGTGCAGCGTGGAAAAGACCAGATGGCCGGTGAGCGCGGCGCGAATGGCGATGTCCGCCGTTTCGCGGTCGCGGATTTCGCCGACCATGATCACATCCGGGTCCTGGCGCACGATGTGCCGCAGGCCGGCGGCAAACGTCAGCCCGATCTGCGGATTCACGTGGATCTGGTTGATACCGTCCATCTGGTATTCGACGGGGTCTTCGATGGTGATGATCTTCTTATCCGGAAGATTGATGCGCTTCAGCGCCGAATAGAGCGTGGTGGACTTTCCGCTGCCGGTCGGCCCGGTGACCAGGAAGATGCCATGCGGCAGAGACGTGAAATGCTCCATGCGGGACAGCATACGGTCGTCGAAGCCCAGCCGCCGCAAGTCGTAGAAGTCGCCGGTCGAGCGGTCCAACAGGCGCATGACGACGCTTTCGCCGTACATCGTAGGCAGCGTGGAGACGCGCAGGTCCACTTCACGGCCCAGGATTTTGATCTTGATACGGCCATCCTGCGGCAGGCGGCGCTCGGCGATGTTCAGCTTGGCCATCAGCTTCAAGCGTGAGATGATGGCGGACTTCAGCTCGCGCGGCGGCGCCTCCTGATTGAAGAGCACGCCATCCACGCGGAAGCGCACGCGGAACTCCTTCTCGAACGGCTCGATGTGTATGTCGCTCGCGCGCTGTTCGATGGCCTGCGCGATCATGGCGTTGACCAGCCGGATGACGGGTGCTTCGCTGGCCATGTCGCGCAGATGTTCCAGGTCTTCGCTGGCCTGCGCGGAGCCGGTTTCGACGTCGAGAGACTGCCTCGAAGCTTCGCCGTAGTGCTTCTCGATGGCGTCCAGGACTTCCTGCTCGGCGGCCAGCGCGGTCTCGATCCGCAGGCCGGAGAAGGCGCGCACCGCCGCGATGGTGTCGAAATCCAGCGGATCGGCCATGGCGATGCTGAGCGTGGAATCGTGCAGGGCCAACGGGTAGAAGCGGCTCTGGCGCATGAAGCGGGCCGAGAGTCCTTCAATTTCGGGCGCCGCGGGGGGCGGACCATCGAGCGTGACCAGCGGGACGGCGAGCTGTTCGGACAGCGCCGCCAGCACGTCACGCAGCGCGATGAAGCCCATATCCACCAGGATCTTGCCCAGCTTGTCGCCGCGCTCCTTCTGCAACTCCAGCGCGCGGTCGAGATCTTCGGGCTGGATCTGGCGGCGCGCGATGAGCATCTCGCCGAGGCGCAAAGCGCGGGGTGTGTTCAGCAAGCCGGGGCTAGGGGCTGGGGGCTGGGGGCTGGGGAGTTGTGTGGACACCTAGAACTCTTGTGTGCGAATGGCGGTTTCGCGCGTGGCGTTGCTCAGCAACTGCTGGCGCTGGGCTTGCATCACGATCTGCGATGGCAGGCCGCTGTAATCTTCCCAGGAATAATGGAACAGCGTGACCGCCAGGACGATCTGTTCTTGCGGCGGCAGGTTCTCCAGGGCGGCGGCGGAAGCCACCAGCATCTGGCGCATATTCTGTCTCAGCAGCAGCACCCGCTCCAGCTTGCGCTCGTGTATGCGGGCGATTTCCGGCTTGGTGAATGACGTGTGAAACGGATTCAGGTTGGGGGTGACGAGCAGGTTCAGCTCGCTGCTGAAGACCGCGCCGAAGCCTTCCAGATAGACGCCGCGGGTGTTGCCAAGAAGATCGAAGGAATCGGGCGTATTGGCCCTAGCGAAGTGGCCGTCGAAATTCTTCTCCACCCCGGAGAGCGCGGCCCGCGTGATGCGCACCTGGGATGCCGGCGGAGTTTGTCCGGCGAACAGCAACGCAAGCAGGATGGCGAAGCCGTTCATCGCGCCTCCGCGTTCGGACTGCCGGCGTCGTTGCTGGCAAGGATCAAAGTGTTCAGACGTTTCTTCTCAATTTCCAGGTATTCCTGGACACGCACCATCATGGCCTGGGTCTCCAGTTCGTGGCGCTTCTCGGCGGCAGCCAACAGATCCTGGGTTTGCCGGGCTTGCCGCGCTTCACTCTCCGCGACGGCCTTCTCGACGGCTTCGTTCACACTCCTCGAAAAATCCGCCGCCAGCGCGGTATTTGCAACGGCGGGAGCCGGCGCGCTGATTTGCGGAGTGGGGCGGGTGACGGCGAAGACCATCAGGGCAATCGAAAGCATGGCGGCCGAAGCAAGGCCCAGGCGCGCGGCCGATCCCCACAAGGCGTCCCAGCCGCGGCGAAACGCGGAGGGCTCGAAGACGGGGTCGGAGACAAAACCGATGCGCTGCGGGATCTCTTCGTCCGGCAGCGTGAGCAGCGCCGTTTCCGTGCCGCGCAAACGGTCGAGTTCTTCGCGGCAGTGGGCGCAGGTCTTGACGTGAACGGCCGTCAGCCGGCGCTCGTTTTCGGCGAGCTCTTTGAAATAGTAATCCCTCAGATCGAATGGCGAGCAACTCATGATGCACCTCGTGCTTTTACGGGAGCCAGTTCCGCCTTCAGGAGGTCTAGCGCCGTGTACAGCCGCGATTTCACGGTGGAGACCGGGGCCGCCACGATCTCGGCGATCTCTTCGAATTTGAAGCCCTGATAGATTTTCAGGATCACGGTCTCGCGCTGGTCGGCCGTGAGTCTTCCGAGCGCGCTCGAAACCGCCAGCGTCAATTCGATCGGGAAGACCGCATTGCCGCCCGGAGTGGCTTCTCCTTCCATGGTTTCGGGCTGGAGTTCCTCGGTCTCACCTTGCGGCCGGCGCTTCCGGAAGAGCGAATAGGCCTCGTTGTGAGCGATGCGGTAGAGCCACGGGGCGAACCGCGCGGGATCGTCCAGCTTGCGGAGATTCTGATAAGCCTTCAAGAAAACGTCCTGACTCAGGTCCAGAGCGTCTTCCCGGTTGACGACGATGCGCAACAGGTAATTGTAGACGCGCCTCTCCCATCGGGAAATGAGCAGGTTATAGGCCTCCACATCTCCCCGGCGCGCCTTACGAATCAGGTCGGCATCCTCGACCGCCCGAAGAATCAAAGCTCCGGCTCCATGTGAAATGACGCCCCCGAGGCGGAAAAAGTCTGAAGGGACGTTAATTACCAGTGTAGCGGGACGGCGGGCTCGCTAGGCCTGCACTTCCCATGCCCGTGAGGACTGTGCTTGAACTGCCACCACCTGACCGGCTCTCCGCACAGTAAACATAGGTCTTTGGAAGCACGCTCGGCGTAGACGGGCGTCGTCGCTGCCGCGACTGCTCCGAGGCCTCTTTTTGTTCCTCAAGAGTGTTTGACGGGAGTTGCTAGGCTGGTTTTCCAGGTGGCCAGTCCCCAAGTGGTCTCGTCCACAAGACGTGCCGCAACTCACCGGTAAACGTCGGACCGATGCCGGACGCGCCGTATTGCGATTTGGTCCGGCAGCACGGAGAAAATAACCCGATATTCCCCGACCCGCAAGCGAAAGCAGCCTTCCCATTGCCCACTCAATGCCTTTAGATCACCTTCTCCGGTTCTGGCATATAGCGTGAGCGCGCGAAGGATGCGCATGGCAGTGTCACGATCGATAGCGCGCAACTCAGCTCGCGCGGAGTCCGGCCAGATAAACTTCATTCCATCCCGAATTCCCGCAAGATCTCCTGGTGCTCCACCACCTTGCCCGCCCGAATTTCTGCCGCCGTTCGCTCTATCGCGTGCGCATCGCCCTCAGTGACCGGCTCGTCATCAGGCGCAGCGGCTAATGCGGCTCGGTAGGCTTGGCTGGTGGCTAGGTACTCGAGATACCGCTGCGCAGCTATCAGATCGTTTTCGGGAATCCGGTTTACCAGTTCATGCAACGTATCGCGGCCCACAATGCCTCCGCCTTTAGCGTAGCCCATCAGAGAATCGTCCGGCTGGGTGTCTGGTCGGCCGTGAGCCTTCCGAGCGCGCTCGAAACCGCCAGCGTCAATTCGATCGGGAAGACCGCATTGCCGCCCGGGGTGGCTTCTCCTTCCATGGTTTCGGGCTGGAGTTCCTCGGTCTCGCCTTGCGGCGCTTGCGGAAGAGCGAATAGGCCTCGTTGTGAGCGATACGGTAGAGCCACGGGGCGAACCGCGCGGGATCGTCCAGCTTGCGGAGATTCTGGTAAGCCTTCAAGAAAACGTCCTGACTTAGGTCCGGAGCGTCTTCCCGGTTGACGACGATGCGCAACAGGTAATTGTAGACGCGCCTCTCCCATCGGGAAATGAGCAGGTTGTAGGCCTCCACATCTCCCCGGCACGCGTTACGAATCAGGTCGGCATCCTCGACCGCCCGAAGAATCAAAGCTCCGGCTCCATGTGAAATGACCCCCCGAGGCGGAAAAAGTCTGAAGGGACGTTATTACCAGTGCAGCGGGGGAACAAGCCTCCAGGTTGCCCCAGCCAAGCCCTCGGCCAGCCAGCACCCGCCCCGGTCCCGCCGCATTGCCCCGCGTGCGCCGACCGTCAGGTCGGCCTTCCCGCGCTAGCCGATGCGGTTCGAATCCTCCGCTGCCTCGGGCGCCCGTGCACTTCTCGTGCCGTTGCGCGAGTTGGGGAGAAGATACCGATTGACTTTCGTAGTAGAGCCAGCCATACTTAAATGACTGAGCTGAGCGATCTTGCCCACTCCTCAGGCAACCTGCACTAAGACAAGTTGCCCCTGCATTACTTTCTTAGCCGAGGAAAACCGGCGAAGGTTACCTCCACTGCTGTGGTTTTCGCCAGATCCGAGGCCAAATTGGCTGCCCTTTACATAAATGCCCGCATTCACTCTTGTGTGCCAACGTGTACCAAGGATCACCGGCTTCAAGGAGACCGGCCTGGAGCAACCCACCAAATGCGGAACATCGGTATTTCAGCCATCTCACTCTTGTCCGCGGCATTCGAGCCAGCCAATCTTCCGGCCCTGACTTAACATGTCTTTTCAAAACCACGGCACACGCGCTTTCACGACAACGTCCGTCCACAAGAATGCACCCGCGGCCTCGGGAGTTTACGGGCTCTCCAGCGCCCGGGAATGGATCTACATCGGGGAGGCCGATGATGTCCAGGGCCGGTTGCTGGAACATTTGCGTGAGCGCGACACCTTCCTGAGGGTGGGAATTCCGACAGGCTTTACGTTTGAACTTTGCGCTTCCGAAAGCCGGGTTGCCCGGCAAGAAAGCCTGGTCCGCGAGTTGCGGCCGGCTTGTAATCAGGCTGGCGCAACGAGTCCGGCCAACGGTCACAAGGAGTAAGAAATGACAGGAACAATTGCGGTCTTCAACCACGCTAGCTCATCCGGTTTGATCAGTACGGACGACGGTCAACGGATTCACTTTGACTCAACAGGGGTGTTGGCATACGATGTCGTGAACCTGGCCGTCGGCCGGTTAGTGACTTTCGACCTCTTGCCCGGAAGAAACCCCGAAGCGAACAATGTTTGCGTGGAGCGCCTTCGCGTCCCGGGGTCCAAGGGTGGATGTCACGAAGCGCTGCCGCTCCGTTATATGGGCTTCGAACAGAGCGGGAGTATGCGGGTTTACCGCTTTGTGAGGACGCAACTTGGCGAAGCGAGAGCCACAGTCGTTGTGAATGCCGACCTGGCTCTCTTCACGAAGCATCATGTCGGCATACAGGAAGGCCCCAACCTGTGTTTGCACTTGCTGGCCGCTGCACTGGATGCCGGCGGCGTCGCGCTGGCGTCTCCCCCCTATGCGCTCACCGATACGGAAATGCTGTTCTATCTGGCAAACCGGCCCGTTCCGGCAAAAAGGTCGGGTTCCAAGCAGACGCAGACCTATTCGGTGGCCGCGCCCTTTCTCCCGGATTCCGCGCCACACGCTCTGAAGATGGGTAACTGAGAAATGGAGATCGCGTGAAAAACATTTTTGTAGGTAATCTCAGCTTTGCGACCACGGAAGAAACCATTCGTTCGCTGTTTGAAGCCCACGGAGCTGTCGAGCGTGTCAGCATCGTGACCGATCGCGAGACGGGCCAGCCAAGAGGATTCGGCTTCGTGGAGATGACCAACGATGCCGAAGGGGACAAGGCCATCGCCGCGCTCAATGGAAGAGACGTTGATGGCAGAACGTTGAATGTCAATGAGGCGCGGCCGAAAGTGGAACGTCCTCGCAGTCGAAGGTAATCTGCCGGATAGCGATGCGAGCCGCGCGGCTCCGGATCGAGCCATGCGTGCCTACCGTCTGAAGCTGTAAACTCAATAGAACTTGAACCTCCGCCTGCCACTACTGTTCGGCCGCGTGATGTACAACCTGCGCGGCGGGTTCCTTGTGCGCCCGCTGTCGATCGCACTGGCGCTAGGTTGCGCGGGCGCGCTTCTGTCGTGGCTGGAAGAGGCCGCCCCCGTGCTCAGCGCCTGGACGCCGCCGGTGCTGTTCCCCTCGCGCGCCGATCCGCAAGTCGCCCAGATCATCCTGGCAGGCATTGCCGCCTCCATTATGACCGTGGTCTCCATCGTCTTTGCCATCCTGCTGATGACGTTGACGCTGGCCTCCATGCAGTTTTCCCCGCGCATCATCGTCAGCTTCGTGCAGGACCGCGTCACGCAATGGACCCTCGGCATCTTCCTGGGCACCTTCCTCTATTGCATGGCGGCGCTTCCCACCGCGCGCTCGCTGCCGCATCCCTTCGCGCCGGTCTTAACCGTGCTGGGGGCTATGCTGCTGGCGATCGCCTGCGTGGGATGGCTGCTCTTCTTCATTCACCACATCTCTCGCGCCATCAGCGTCAACCACATCGTGGATAAGATCGCCGCGGAAACCGTAGCCATGATGGACGAGATGATGCCGTGGCCGCACCGCCCCGACCGCCTGCAAGATACCGGCATCGTCAATCTCAATTGGGAGACGGCGGTTGACAGCGATGTTTCCGGCTACATCCGCTTTATCGACCGCAAGCGGCTGGTCGCGTTGGCGAAGGCCTACCGCGTGAAGATCCAGGTCCTGCGGCGCGTAGGCCACTTCGTTCCCGCGGGCATCCCGCTGCTGATGGTCACCAAGGGGGACCGGCTCACCGACGAGGCCAGCAGCGGACTGCGCGGCGCGTTCGACTTCGGCCCGACCCGAACCTTGCAGCAGGATGTGGAGTTCGGCGTTCTGCAGATCGTGGATATCGCGCTGAAGGCCATCTCGCCCGCGGTGAACGATCCCACCACCGCCATTAGCTGCGTGGACCAACTGAGCCGCATTCTGATCCGCTTCGCCTCCCGGGAGCCGCCGGAACCCGCGCTCTACGATCCGCCGGGCACCCTGCGCGCTATCATCCCGTGGATCGGCTTCGAGCGGCTGCTGGAGGCGGCGTTCGAGCAGATACGGCTGTACGCGAAATCGGATGTGGCGGTGAGCTTGCGGCTGCTGCGCGCGCTTGGTGACATCGCGGTGACCACTCCGGACCCGGGATACCGGCGGATGCTCGCGGAACGAGGGCGCCAGGTGGTAGCGGGCTGCTCCGAGAAGCTGGGCGGCGAGGAACTACGGGCCTTGCGCGTCCGCCTGGAAGCGCTGGAAGAGTGCACGAGTCTCCGCGCGTGAGGCGGGCGGGCGGCCAACCGGCTCCATTTAAGCCCTCTAGCCGGCTTCGTTGGAAAAGGGCACAATTGTTATGGGCATTTCGTGGAACACACCTTGGTCTACCGGGATCCGTTCGACTGCGGCGCTCTGCACCTTGAAGCCGGCGGCCTACGAAACCCTCGCACAAAAGCTCTATATCCTCTTCGCGACGGCATTCCCGTTTTTGTAACGCCGGCGGCAATCGATGGCTCCAATACCCGTTATCAGCGGTTGTACGACCGTATCGCGCCGTTCTACGACTTGTCGACACGGCTCTATGCCTGGCTGAAGAGCGGAGCCGAAGAGACCCGGCGTCATGTTTACCTCAAGCTGCTGGAATTGCGGCCGTCGGCGCGTTTCCTGGAAGTGTCGGTTGGCACCGGCGCCAATTGGACCTACCTCCGCCGCGACCTGCAATTCCATGGCTTGGATCTGTCGTGGGCCATGCTGACTCGCTGCCGCCGCCGTGTCCGGCGCCTGCACCTCGAGGCCGAACTGTGCCAGGGGCTTGCGGAGCACTTGCCGTACTCCGAGAACTATTTCGACTGTGTGTTTCACATGGGCGGCATCAACTTCTTCACCGACCCTGCGGCCGCGTTGCGCGAGATGATACGCGTTGCCTTTCCTGGAACACGAATCGTGGTGGTGGACGAGACCGAAGAATTCGCGCAACGCCATGAGAAAGCCTTCATCGCCAGAGCGTTCTACGGAGACCGCCCGCGCACCATAAAACCGCCGCTGGATTTGCTTCCGCCACTGATGGAGGAAGTGCAGCTTGACACGGTGTGGGCCGGCGACTTGTACGTGCTCAATTTCCGCAAACCTGGTTTGCGGGCAGACTCGGAGAGAACATAGCCCGAGGTCAAATCTCCAGAGCGCTCGTTTGATTGTAGGTTCTGCCTAAGCGTGCCTGCGGCGCCCAGCTATCGCGCCGCGCTTTGCCTGATCCGATAGAGGCTGTTCGCCGAACGTATGAAAACCGAGCCGTCCGCCAGCGCCAGGGAGGCAAACACCTGCTCGCCCAGCGAATTCGTCGTCAGGACTTCGTGCACCGGCCCGGCCTTCACCACATACGTATCGCCGTCGTTGCTGGTGATCATCAGCTTTCCGTCGACGGCCACGGGCGCGGAAGTGAACTGCCCGGGCTGCGGGAAGCGCTTTCCTTCATACTTCGGCTCGCCCGTGACCGCATCCAGGCAGGTCAACAGGCCTCCGCCGGTCATCAGGTAAAGATAGTCGCCGTAGAGGATCGGGGAGGGAATATATCCGGTGCCCTTGTCATACTTCCAGGCGACGCGCTCCTGCCCCGGCGCCGGGTCGAGCCGGATCGCCATCGTTTTCTTCTTCGGAAACCCCGTGGATACGTACACCATGCCGTGGCCGTACACGGGTGTATGCACCGAATTGCCTTCGACGCCTTCCGTGCGCCAGACCTCCTTTCCGCTGCGCGGATCGTAAGCCACCACGTCTTCCATCGAAGGGACAATCAGTTCCGGCTGCCTGCCTGCTTCGACAATCACCGGCGTGGTCCAGTTGACCGCCTCCTGGCGCTTGATCTTCCAGAGGATCTTGCCGTCCAGAGTCGACACAGCGGCGAGGAAAGAAGCATCGCCTTCGTCCTGATCGGCGAGAATCAGGATCCTGTCTTCGAACAGCACCGGCGAAACGCCTGTGCCGACGCCCAGCGTCGAGATCCCCCCCAGCGACATTCTCCAGACCATGTTGCCGTCGAAATCGTATTTGTAGAGCCCCTGCGATTCGAAGTATGCATAAACATACTTGCCGTCGGTCACCGGCGTGGGCGACGCATAGGTGTTGAATTTGTGTGTGTCGTCGAAAACCGGGCCCTCGTAAGCGGTGCGCTCCCACAGCAGTTTGCCGGTGGCGGCGTCGAAGCCGAGGACGCGGAGCGTGTGCTTGCGATTCCCACCCACGCTGTCGGGATGCCGGAACGGCTGGCCCTCCACACGATGCTTCACGGGCGCGGCGCCCGGCAGCACCTCGCCTTCGATGTCCGTAGTCAGGAAAACACGATTGCCCCAGACCACCGGCGAGGAGTGGCCGCGCCCCGCCAACGGCGTCTTCCACGCGATATTACGGTCATGGCCCCAGGAGGTCGGGATGTCCTTAAGCGTTGAGACGCCGTTCGACGCAGGGCCGCGCCAGCCCGGCCAATTGTCGGGCCCCGCGAGCATGCCGCTGGAGGCGAAGATCAAAAAAGCGAAGCCGAGATGACGCATCCATCCCCTCCTGATCCAGGTTCATCATTATCTCGCGATCGGCGTCACGGGTTGGACGCCGGTTCCCGGAAAAGGTATCGCCGGGTAGGCTGGCCGCCGCCAACCGCATCACTCCCAATGACCCGGAATGCCCCACTTCTTCGTCACGTTTCCACCGAACTGGAAACCCGGTCCGATCGAGAAGCGAATCGTGTTGCGGCCGTCCCGCAACAGGTCGGGAAACAGGTGATCGTGCACGAAGTCTCCTTGCACAATCACGCTGAAATGTTTCGTAACGTTCAACGCGACGCCGCCACCGAACCCGTAGAATGCCGTCCATTCCGCCTCCTGCCCGGAAGGCGCAATTTGTTTTACCAGTATCCGGGTGAGCGCATCGGCGGGACGCGCCGTCGCGACTTCATTGATGGCTCCCGCCGAAGGGCGTATGTAGGGCGTAAAGCGCTTGAAGCGGCGATACGGAAACTCCGGGCCGGCGGCGAAGGTTTGGGTCACCGAGCTGAGCGGCAGCGCCGGCTTATAACTGGCGGGGACAGCTCCCAGGGCTATCAATTGCGTGAGCTGCTGATTGACGTAATTCTGCAGAGAGGTGGTCGCCAAGCCCAGTCCGATCGACGTATTACCCGTCCCTCTGCTGTAGTCGAAACCCAAACTGATGTGCCGGGAATAGCGCATTCCGGCCTGTATGTGAAACCCCGGTTCCACGAGACCGATGTGCGGACTATCCAGGTACATGTATCCCGAGTAGACCAGGAAGCGGCCCACATATGGTTGTTCTGGCTGTTCCGATGGTGCCTGGGCAAACGCAGCCGCAGCCAGAACGAGCAGCGACAATGCCAGCACTGGACGAGCCACGGCCGTCATCCGGCTTGCCCAATAGCCGATCGTTGAATTGCGATACACGTGAATCCTCTCCAAGTCCGCCATCCCCTCGACTGCTACAGGGTATCACTCCGTTGACGGAAGCCGCCCGTGTTCTCGCTGGATGAGTTCTAGTACCACAATCATCGATAGTATCGGCGCGCCCTCTGGCCGCAGCCGCCACCACGGCCCATGGCACCACGGCCCATGCGCGGCCCATGCGCGCTTGACCCCTCGCTGGCAAGCGTGTTAGCCTCCCATCGATTATCTTCTGGAAGCCAAACATGCGTGCTCCCCAAACTTGCAAACGATTCTTCCTCTTGCTGCTTTTATTGCCGGCCGCCTGGGCGCAGCCGAAAGTCGACACGGGTGTCGTAGGGCGTATCAAAGCTGAAGCCTACGACCGCTCCAAGGTAATGGACCATCTCTCTTACCTGTCCGACGTCTATGGCCCACGGCTCACCGGTTCGCCTGAATTCAACCAGGCCGCCGATTGGGCAGCCAGCCGCCTGCGCGAGTATGGCCTTAGCGATGTACATCTGGAGCCATGGGGACCGTTCGGCCGGAGTTGGTCGGCCCAGCAATGGTCGGTCGAGTTGGTGGAACCGCGCTACGCCCCAATGAACGCCACACCGCTGGCGTGGAGCATGAGCACGGATGGGCCGGTCACCGGCGAGGTGATCCTCACCCCAGCGAAACGAACTACAACCTGAAAAAGGACGAGGAGGAGTTCGACGCCTACCGCAAACAATGGACCGGCAAGCTGCGCGGAAAGATCGTGCTGGTCGGAGACTCCAAGCCGCCGGCCGAGCAGAGCAAGCCGCAATTCAAGCGCTACACGGATGCCGAGTTGGCCGAGATCGGCGCGGCGCCCGAGCACGTCGCCAAGAACTACGGCAAGCTGGCGGATTTGAAGTGGCCCGACGATCGGGAGGAGTTTTGGAAGTTCCTCGACAGCCTGCCCGAGGCCACCGTGGATGAATGGTGGCATGCCCTCCAAGGGCTCCAGAACAAGCGAAGCCGCTTCTTCCTGGACGAGGGCGTCTTGGGCCTGCTGATCCGGGATGATCGCGCACATGCGGGAATGACCTTCGCCGAACAGGCCGGATCTCAAAAGAGCGCGGACCCGTTGGCGCCGCCGGCGTTCGTGGTCACGGCCGAACAGTACAACCGCATCGCGCGGGTCCTGGAGAAGAAAGTGCCCGTCAAGGTCCGCGTATCTTTGAAGGCAAATCTCTGCGTCCGATGTCGACGGCGCCAACATCGTGGGAGAAATTCCCGGTGGCAACAAGAAAGATGAGATCGTCATGATCGGCGCGCACTACGATTCCTGGCATGCCGGAACCGGCGCGACCGATAATGGCGCCGGCAGCGCGGTAATGATCGAAGTCATGCGAATCCTCAAAGCCCTGAACCTGCCGATGGAGCGCACGGTCCGGATTGCCTTGTGGAGCGGCGAGGAGCAGGGTCTGTACGGCTCCGAGGCGTACGTGAAGCGGCATTTCGGCGATGCGAAGACCATGAAGCTGACCGCCGAGCACACCAAGCTTTCCGGATACTTCAATCTGGATAACGGCAGCGGCAAGATTCGCGGAGTCTACTTGCAGGAGAACGATGCCGTGCGTCCCCTTTTCGAAGCCTGGCTGGCGCCGTTTCGGGATGAGGGAGTGACCACCATCACCATCAAGAACACAGGCGGCACCGATCACCTGTCGTTCGATGCCGTGGGCCTCCCTGGATTCCAATTCATCCAAGACCCGCTCGATTACGGCACCATCACGCATCACTCCAGCATGGATACATACGATCACGCCATCGCTTCCGATCTGATGCAGGCTTCGGCGGTGATTGCGTCTGTGGTCTACCACGCAGCCAAT
>Ga0187858_10002074_pt1 | contig 21086 bp, 24 predicted proteins | sample June2016WEW_8_15_FD_133015 | JGI IMG/M metagenome (GOLD analysis project Ga0187858, IMG submission 133015) | Peatland microbial communities from SPRUCE experiment site at the Marcell Experimental Forest, Minnesota, USA - June2016WEW_8_150 | ecosystem: Environmental > Terrestrial > Soil >...
GGGGCTGTCCCAAAAGTAAGGGATAGCCCCTTTACTTTTTTAATGAGCCATGATTCAATGGGGGCATGAAAAAAGGACACAGCAAGGTAACTTTCAAGCCCTATACGATGGATCAGCCATCACTCATGCCACCCAGCCTGGAAGAACTCATCCCGGAAGGCCACCTGGTACGGGTGGTGAACCGGGTGATGGATGAACTGGACCTGGAGCCGATCCTGAACGAGTACAAAGGGGGAGGCACCAGCAGCTATCACCCGCGTATGATGCTAAAAGTGCTGGTGTATGCATACACTCAAAAGGTGAACTCGTCGCGGCAGATTGCCAAGGGGCTGCGAGAGAACGTGAACTTCATGTGGATCAGCGGGAACAACCGACCGGACTTTCGGACGATCAACCGCTTTCGGAGCAGTGTGATGAAAGAAGGGATCGAGGTGGTGTTCGGTGAAGTGCTGCAATACCTGATCGAAAGGGGGTACGTGACGTTGGAGAACTATTTCCTGGACGGGACCAAGATCGAGGCGAATGCGAACAAGTACAAGTGGGTGTGGGCGAAGAGTACGGCATATTACAAGGAACATCTGCAGGAGAAGATCCAGGAATTGTTGGAGAAGATTGAGCAGGAGAATAATGCAGAGCAGGAAGCGTATGGGGACAAGGATCTGGAAGAAGTCGGTGGCGGGAACAAAGGGGGAGGCGGGATCGATAGCGAGGCCCTGCAGAAACGGATCGAGCGGCTGAATGAGCGCCTGGCCGACAAGATGAAGAACAAAAAGGATGCCGCAACGAAAGCTCTGCGGACCCTGCAGGAAGACTACCTGCCACGCCAGAAGAAGTATGAAGAGCAGGAAAAGCTGCTGGCCGGGCGGAACAGCTATGCCAAGACCGACCATGATGCAACCTTCATGCGCATGAAAGAAGATGCCATGCACAATGGGCAATTGAAGCCCGGTTACAACGTGCAGATTGGTACGGAGAATCAGTTCGTGGTGGGGTTCAGTATTCATCAGAAAACAAACGATATCAACTGCTTGATCCCACATCTGGAACAGCTGCGAGATCGGATCGGCCATCTCCCTCGAACCGTGATCGCGGATGCAGGCTATGGGAACGAAGAGAATTATGCCTACCTGGAACAGAACGGAACGGACGCCTATGTCAAATACTACCTGTTCAACAAGCAGCAAAAACGCAGCTGGCACAAGCAACACTTCCGAGCCGAGAACTGGGAGTACGATCCTGCCCGAGACGATTACATCTGCCCCAACCAGCAGCGATTGACTTTCATGAGCACCCGACATCGCATCACAGACAATAGCTATCGCACCTCGTTCCGGGTATATGAATGTGGTTCTTGCGCCGATTGTCCACTCAAGCCACAATGTACGAAAGCGGTGGGAAATCGCCGGATCGAGATCAACCTAACCCTGAACCGTTACCAGCAGCAGGCGCGTGAAAAGCTTGTCTCAGACCAGGGGAGAAGACTGCGTTCAAGACGTGGCGTGGAAGTAGAGACTGTTTTCGGACGGATCAAACAGGACTGGGGGTTTCGCAGGTTCACTCTCAGGGGGATGGAGAAGGTTAAAACAGAGTGGGGTTTGCTCTGTATCGCCCATAATATAGCCAAACTGGCGGTTCAATAACCGCCAGTTTTTTTGCCTTCTGACAAAATCTTGTTTTTTTCGATATTTCAGGGCTGTCCAATGTTGCTTTTTGGACAGCCCCGTTACTTATTTCTGCGGGGATCGTGTTTGGCCATCATCGCAGTGCGCCTCATATAAATATCCAGCGCTTCGCGGCGTACCAGCCAGGTCCGGCCGATCTTCTGACCTGCAATGCTGCCTTCGCGCATCATGCGGCGTACGTGTTCAACATGGTACTTGAGCTTTTCGGCAGCCTCTTCCGTGGTAATAAACTCATTCAAATCAGGCATGGCTCATTTCCACTTTATGCACGAGGCGGAAAAGATTCTACACTTCTTTCAAATTACTAACCTACTATCGTAAGGTGCCCCCATCGAGATTCGAACTCGAGTTTTAGCCTTGAAAGGGCCACGTCCTAACCGCTAGACAATGGGGGCTGGCTAGCACTTCACCCTGGCGGGCACTTAAGCGGACGGATTTTACCATCCCGCTCCATGCTGGTCAAGCAATTCATGCAGATTCTTTTTTCTCAGAGACCAGCCCCAGTAGATCCACCTGCCTGCGATTGAAAAGGATCGCCGGGCTTTCGATGTGCAGTTGCGGGATCAGGATGGCGGTCACTGTGGCATTATAAAGAGGAACGAAGTCGCCCACGCCTTCCACCATGATGGTGGCAAAATTAAACCGGCCGCTCCACTCCAGCGTGCCTTCTACTTCGTAGACCCGGGTGGTAACGCGAATGGAGTATTCGACCAGATTCTGGTAGCCACCGTGTGCCAACGCCTGCGGCCCCAAATCTTCCCGCCGGGAAAGACAGATCGCGAAAACATTGTCCTTGACCAGATCGACCACTTGGTATTCCCCGACCAGTTTGGTGGGCATGTGGATGCGTGCCAGTTTAGCCTCCACCACTTCCATAAAGGATGTGGTCGGATTGTTTACCAAACCAACCACTCCCGTATTGGGAATCATCATCTTGCCCACTACGCGATAGCTCTGAGTGAGAAAATCAGCGGCAAGCATACGATGGGCGACATTAGTTTCTGGCATTTCTTCCGCACTCCTATCGGAGATTTAAGTCATCGAAAATATCCGTGCCGACGGTCCGGATATTTCCTGACCCGCAACGATTCCTATTACACGTATTTTATTCCGGGGAAGGACGAGGGCCGACACGTTTTTTCTGCAGCGGGCGCACCCGGCGTTTTTGCGCAGGGGTCTTGCCGGTTTCCGGATTGAGAATGGTGACAAGCCAGGATATCGCCCGCTCATCATATTCTCGCCGCCCGCACATATCACACACCCAGGCCGGGAAATTTGGAACAGTGACAAGTTCTTCATCGAGCCAGGTGAAGTAGGTGATATGTTGCAGGTGCATCATCCCGGCCTGGCATTCGCTACATTGGAAGGATTCGTTGTGTTCGTCGGTCATTGGGTTACTCCCAGGGCTTCATTTACTATTGAGACGCCCGCACTCGCCCCGATCCGGTTGGCACCGGCAGCAATCATCCCCAGGGTGTCTTGGTAAGTGCGGATTCCTCCGGCCGCCTTTACACCGGTCCCAGGACCGACCACGCGGCGCATCAGATCCACATCCTCCCTTGTGGCTCCGCCGGGGCCAAATCCGGTGGAGGTCTTCACAAAATCGGCTTCGGCAGCTTTAGCGAGCAGGCAGGCCAGGATCTTCTCCCAGCGTGTCAGCAAGGCTGCCTCGATAATAACCTTAACCTTGGCACCACGCCCATGCACTTCCTGCGTCACAAAAAGGATATCGTTCAGAACCAGCCCATTCGATTCGCCCTTGAGCGCACCCAGGTTAATGACCATATCCACTTCAGTCGCCCCATTATCCATCACACGGCGCGCCTCATATACCTTATCTTCCGGCAACATGGCGCCCAATGGAAAAGCAATCACAGCACATACGCATATTCCAGAATCCTTTAGCAAGCCGCGCGCCAGGGGTACATAAACCGGGTTTACGCAGACGGAAGCGAAGTGGTATTGCCGGGCCTCTTCGCACAGCTTTTTAACCTTGGCGGAGGTGGCTTCGGGTTTGAGCAGGGTATGGTCGATCCAGCTGGCAACCTCTGCCCCGCGCGGCGCCACCAGCGCCGCAAGGGCAGCTGGAAGTTCCTTTTCGTATGATTCAGCCAGTCTAACAATTTGGGTCAACGATTGCATGGATGTACTCACGGCGTGGTTGTGATTGCCAGGTTGGATTTTAATACTTTCCAGTCCGCAAACGGCCAGTAAATTACCAACGCCTTTCCAAGGACGTTCTGTTCCGGCAGAAAGCCCCAGGCATGTGAATCGGCCGAGTTATTGCGGTTATCGCCCAGGACAAACAGGTTCCCGGCCGGGACGGTCCACTCGCCGGAATAATCGGGTGGGGTGGCGATGTAAGGTTCACTGATTGGGGAACCGTTGATGCTCACCACTCCATTATTAATCTTTATCGTATCACCCGGCAGACCGATGATGCGTTTAACGTAATCCTCGTAATCATCGCTGATATTGGGCAGACCCAGCAAACGCCGCCAGAAGTCTGCCTCGGGATACATCGGCGGACGAAAGACGATGATATCGCCATGCTGGAAACTGCCGACCTGGTAAGCCAGGCGGCTGATAAGGACAAACTCACCATCCTCCAGCGTCGGACGCATCGAAAAACCATCCACGCGAACGCGCGCAGAGATGATGTTGATTACCAGAAATAGGAGAACCGCCAACCCAAGCGTCTCCAGAATCTCCTGTAGAAAACTCTTCCAACCTTGGTTAACAGGTTGAGTTTCCGGAGCGAGCCGGGGATCGTTCTCAGAAGAAAAGTCAGACAAATGAACCTCCGGAAAAGAATTATACCATCTGCAAACCATGACCCCTATTAAATTGTTTTAGTGATGAAGTAAATGGGAGGGGTGGCGGGCGTGTAAAGCATGCGCAGTATCTCCCCTATCTTTTCTTCTATCCCGGGGATTTAATGCAGTGCCAGGAAAGGAAACCCCTTAAACGGAAGATCCCAGCATCCAATAGGTGGGTACCTGCAGCACGCGCTCGCCGCGCCCCCAGGCTGCTTCGTCCAGACGCTTAAGCCATTGGATTTCCGCCACAGGGGCCAAACCCACCAGATCGGCTTCCATTACCGCCCATTCCAGCTCCCGATCAACAGGCCCGGGCAGATGCTTCCCATCCGTGTGCAGCCGGCCTGTTTCAATCGGCCGGATGCCCGCCTGGCGGAACAGGTCCGGCAACTGGATTCCAATTGCCGGGTTCGCGCCTTGCCGCCGCAGAGATTCAGTCTGCCAGCGTCCAAGAACGGCCAGTTCGTCCGGCTTGTCCACCCGGGCGCCGTAATCCGGCTCAGCCAGCGCCAGTATGGTTCCACCCGGACGGGTAACTCGCTTCATTTCGCACAGTGCCTGGAGCGGATTCCCGACCCACAGAAGCAGGAAATGGCAAAAAGTAATATCGAAAATACCGGAGGCATAGGGCAGCGATAGCGCATCCGCGCAGGCCAGGTTTGCCTTTGGAGCGTGGTGGCAAGCCTCGGTCAAACGAGCCAGATCCTTGTCCAGCCCATGGATAGCTGCATGGGTGGCCAGGCCGGAAAGGATGACACCGGTGCCACAGCCCACTTCGAGCACCCGCCTGGCAGCCAGCATGCCAGCGCGCTTGAAAAGATACAGGCGTATTTCGCTGGTCCAGGCGGCCTGCTGAACAAAACGCTTATGCCATTCCATTTTCCGTCCACCCCAGGATAAAATTCACCTGCGCATCGGTCTCCGGTGATCGGGGAAAAATGCGGCTTTGCCCGGCATCCTGGTAAAGTTCATTCAACCGGATAAGCGCCTGTGCCCCGGTCAGGCCATGCCGTACCAGCCAGCAGCCAGCCGTCGTACCGGTGCGTCCGATGCCGCCCCAACAATGCAGATAGATCTTATGCCCGGATGCCAGGGCGGCATCCAGGGCATCCAGCAACACAATCATTTTTTCATGCGCGGGCAAGCCCTTATCCTGGATGGTCATACGCTGATAATTGATGGAAATGCCATAATGAACGGCTTCTTCCTGCAGCAACGGCAGGTAAGGCGGTAGCTCGCCCAGCCGTGTGAGATCAAAGAAGCTATCGATACCAGCGTCGATGAAAGCTGCCAGTGATTCCCTCGCCAGACCCTCATCAATGCTTGAGATTGGATATCCGCCGGCTAAAAAATTACCCGGAATGACCCAGTAAGATTCAGGAATGGGTTTATCGCTCATGAAAGAAAAAAATAGGAACCATTACCGGAATGCGGCTGGCAGCTTGGATGTGCCTGTCAAATATCTTCCCCATACCATCGGTTCATATTCAGGCTGCTTCGAGCAACTTTTGGACAATTTCAACCGCATCCTGTACCAGCACCGGACAAATGGTGGTGAAGACCCGTTTTTCCGTGGCAGATTGATAGCCAGCCGATGTGCTCAGGTCACATGCAATCAAGTCCCGGCAAAGCACTGACTTGTGCTTATCCTCAAACAGGCGCATAAACTCCTGCGACAATCGGTAAATTTCTTCCTTCCCGACGGGTGCCTGGGCACCGCGCGCCAGGCCGAGAGCCAGCAACGCACCGGTTACTGCCCCGCAGACTTCGCCGCGTCGTGCCACACCACCGCCAAAAGGCGAGGCCAGTTTGAGAGCAGTTTCCCTTTCCAGACCGAATTGTGGGGCGAAAGCCGAGAAGACAGCCTGCGAACAGTTGAAATTCTGGCTGAAAATGGTACCGGCTATCTCGGCAGGTGTAGCCATTAATTTCCTTCTCCATAAACAAACAAATCGCTGATGGATTGCCGTTGGTAATTGCGTGAGATTGCATCCCCAAAGACCGGAGCCACCGAGAGCACGGTCAGTTTGGGATGGCGCTTTTCAGGGGGAATATAGACCGTATCCGTGGTCACGATCTCTGTGATCTGCGGGATGGCAACCAGCCTTTCCAGGCCTCCGTGAACAAAAACGCCATGTGTACAGACCACCCAGATTTCCTGAATGCCCTGTTCGAGTAAAACAGTGCTGATGCCGGCGATGGAACCGCCAGTGGCAACTTCATCGTCATATATGATCGCCCGTTGGTGCCCCTGAATAGGCTTCCCCACCAACCCGCTGATTTGCACTTCGAAATCGGAGATGCGTTCCTTGTCACCAGCCGCCACCGGCATCCCCAGGCCTTTGGCGAAACGCGCCGCCGATTTGGCATGTCCCATATCCGGAGCGACCACTACCGTGCTCGTCAGGTCGCGTCCCTTGAAATAGCTATTGAAGACCGGGCGGCTGGAAAGCGGGTCGGCCGGGATGCTAAAGAAACCATGTACCTGCGGGGAGTGCAGCATCATCGTCATCACATGGGTGGCTCCGGCGGTCTGGATCAGGTCGGCCACCAGGCGGGCAGTGATGGAAATGCGCGGCGCATCCTTTTTATCCGAACGGGCAAAGGAAAAATACGGGATGATGGCATGGATTTCCCGGGCGGAGGCGGAACGGGCAATATCGAGCATCATCAACAATTCGACCAGGTGGTCGTTCACGGGCGGCGTAAGCGATTGGACGATGTAAACCACCCGCGAGCGCACGCTGGCGCCAAGTTGTATGTACAGGTCATCGTTGCTGAAACGCTTGATCAAGGTCTTGTCGAGGCTCAGGCCCAGATGAGAAACTATATCAGAGGCCAGCTGCGGGTGGGAACTGCCGCTAAAAAAACGGACTTCATTTCGGTCTAGTGCGCTTCGGGTCATGTTACCAACCTCATTAAGAAGTAATTCTTACATCGCCGGACCAACTGCCAATCAGGATCGGTAAATTTTCTCCCAAGGGTCCTTGATGAAATTCCCGAGGATATGGTCCGCTTCGCCCTGGGTGGGCAGTACATCGCCATCCGGCTCCACGTACAGCCAGGCCTTCCCCGCACCGGATGGAACTTCATCCTCGATCGTCTCGTGGGACACCGGGTTTTCAACGGAATAGGGTACCGGCATGTCCCAGCGCAGAGTCATGCCTAGACTGGCTGCCTGGTTGTGTAAAGCATGCAAAGCCTCGTGCAGGGATGGTTCGGATGCACCCAAAGAGAGACTTTTAACCTTCAATCCGGCTAGTTTTTCAAGGGTTTCACCGGAATTTTTGACATTCGATGGCGTAACGGTCATGTGGACGGTGGTATACAGGTCTGCCAGGAGAATGGCTTCGAGAGCCTGCCAGGAGGCCGGATTTTCAGGCTGGAGGATGAAAAGCAGGTGATCCAGGCCGGTCTGGAGCAGGCTGTGCAGGTATTCTTTATCGGCAAGTTTCAAGCCATCCGTCAACAGGCCGGTAACCTGGCCAACTTTTTCGGCGTATGCGATCAGGACCGGCAAATCCTCACGCAGGGTTGCCTCGCCGCCGGTAAAGGTGATGTGTGGAATACCGGCTGCCCAGGCTTTATCCATGATGGTCTGCCATTCATTGGTGGAAAGTTCGCGGTCGACTCGTTTGGTGGGAGCATACTCGGCCTGCGTCCCGGCGGGCAGGCGGTAGGTCAGTGCACAGTCCAGCCGCAGAGGCGCAGTCAAATCCTTGGAATGAGGGGCCACCCGTTCGAAGTCCAGGTAAGTGGTCGGATCCAGGTTAGGGGTATGGATGGCGGTCTGGACGCGCTCGTGGAAATCCTGGTAATCCTTTTGCGCTTCCGCCACGCTGATGCGGTACCGTTTCGCAATCTCTTTGGCCGTCTGCTCCGCGGGGGTGCCTTTCATCATGTGAAACGCGAACTCTGCCGCAGTTGGATTCAGGTGCAGGACGGTGGCCGCATTGATGATGAGGATGCCGGAGCCATCCTTTAACAGCCGGAGATGCAAGCGATAGGGCGGTTCGTCCGGCCCGGATTGGAAGGTATGCGTCTCAGCAGTCAAGGGCTGCGCAGCCGCCGGCTTTTCGGTCAGCAGCAGGACAATCACCACGAGAACCAGTGACAGGACGATTTCGACTAATAACCCATATTTCGGGATGAAATAGCCGGCCGCCCCTAGCAATAGACAGGCGCTTAAGACCCGGAACACAACTCCTTTTATTCTTATATGTGCGATGGAAAGCCGGCCAAAAACGAGCCCCACAAGACCGGCGATGAGCATGATGAGGCTGAAAATGATGACAGGGGCATGGAGTAAGAAAAGCGTCAGGGAAGATGCATTGGACATTTTTCCTCTCAATCAGCCGCGCACAAAATGCGGCAATTCGAACGGGATTTCCAGCGAAAGTTCGATAAAACCGGCATATGCGCCGTTTTGGTACCACGGGGATTGGTAAATGAGCTTCTTGACGCCTTTTTTCTCAATCGTATAAACATTACGCTGGCGTGTTTCCAATAGCCGCATACATTTGCTACGCGCCGGCTCGGAATGGCAATCGAACACGTTTTTCCCGATCAGTGCCCGACCGCCATCTTCTTCGAATATTCTGGCGGCCCTGTCATTCATCTCGATGATTGTGCCGTCCGCATCACAGACGGTCACACCGGCGGGAAATTCTTTGACCCAGGCATGTTCAGGAGTTGTTTCATTAGGAATTGCCGGATTGGAGGAGAAGCTATCGGGGTGTTGGGCGGGCTTCACCCGCCCAACACCTCTTTTTTTTTCCTTGCTCCGGTAATTCCCAGGGAGACCAGGAGCTTTCATGAGGCTGGCGCCTCGTATTGTGTCAGTACGTTATACAGAACGGAAATAAACAGGTTCAGGTTCTGGTCCACGCGGCCGGGGAAGGATGCATCCAAGTACGCCAGCGTGTCGTACTTAGTATTCCGGATTACTCCATTATTGCCGAACTTGGGATCCACCTGGGTGGTGCCTTTATTGTCGCCAAGGCTCCAATCGGTGGTATTGAAATAAACATAAGGGATCCCGGCAGCCTGAAAGGGAACATAATCTGATGAGCCAATGCCATTATTATCCGGATATTTCAGTCCGGCATTGTGGATGGTTTGTAAATTAAAACCATTGCCAAGCGCCCACTCAAGCGCCCAGTCACGCACCGTCGCCTGGCCTTCATCGCTGTATGCATAAGCGACATCCCCGGCAACCAGAGAATCAAGATCAATCATCGCAATCACATCCTGAATTTCTGACTGGCTCATCTGGTTCAGATAGGCATAGGAGCCTGCCAAACCGCTTTCTGCCGCACCAAATGCAACGAAGTGAATGGTATAGGGCGTACTTGCTCCCAAGACGAGTTTGGCCACTTCGAGCATGACAGCCACCCCGGAAGCATTATCGTCCGCCCCGGGTCCGGCATTGGTGGAATCATAATGTGCACCGACGATTATCTCCTGGGAGGAGTTTCCGGTTTTGACAGCCGATATGTTAGCCGATGAAATGGTTTGATTACCGGACGGCGCAGTGAACGGTTGAGTCACCGGGTTATAACCAATCGCCTTAAAAGCGGACACGATGTATTGGGCGGTATTTGTTTCCCCTTCCGAACCAGCCACCCTGGGACCGATGTTGGTCATATCGACGATAAGGGAGCGCGCAATTCCCCCGTATTTGGCGGATGGTGTACCCAACGGGACCAGGCTGGCAACCGCCGCTGTCCCAGCCGGTACCATTGTCCCGGCCGGTGCCGTTATCCCGACGGGTGCTGTTGTCCCGACGGGTGCTGTTGTCCCCGCGGGTGTCTGTGGAGAAGTGGTGGGGGAACTTTTCAGGCTGCTACAGCCATTCAGGAGCAGTGCAATCAGGAGAATAATGGGCAGGATGCGTTTCATATTATCAAACCCTTTCTACTAGTTGGATGGATTCAAATTGCAGCGGACAACCGCCGCCGCATTCGGCCAGGTAGGTACAGCCAGTGCATTTTTGTGGCAGTCCTTGCCGTTCCCGCAGGCGCACAGCCAGCGGATGATTCCAGATGGAGTCCCACGGGTCTGCCAGCAGGTTGCCAAGCGGCTGGTAGTACGACTGACAGGGTAAAACATTTCCATCCGGTTCCACACACATATTGTACAAAGCCGCCGTACAACCCTTGACGCCCAGGTCGAGCGTCATTGGATCAAAGGCACAGTACTGGGTCGGCGTATACCAGATGAGCCGCTGGCCGCGCATTTCGGTCTTTTGGCGGGCCAGCTCCAGCACCGGCGCCAGCTCGGACTCGGAGAGCCCCGTCCCCACCACCGCCCCGCGGCCGGAATGGATCAAAGCGTTCAGCCCAATGGTCGGAACACCCAGCTCCGCCAGAAAATCCAGGGTGGACGGAATGGTTTGGACGTTCGTCTGCAGCATGGTGGTATTGGTCATCACATACAGCCGGTTGTCCAGGGCGTTCTGCAGGCCCTTGACCGTCTGTGTGAAAGCGCCTTGCGACCGCACCATCCCGTCATGGATGCCCATCTCGCTCGATTCAAGCGTAATCTGGACATGGTCCAAACCGGCCGCGACCAGCTTCTCAACGTACTGTGCATCTGACAGGCGCCGGGCATTCGTATTCAGCCCGGTGATCTGGCCATTCTGCTCGGCATGGGCGATCAACTCCGGCAAATCTTCGCGCAGGGTCGGCTCGCCGCCGGTGAAAATGATGTGCGGCACGCCCATCTGCCAGGCTCGATCCAGTACAAGTTTCCAGTCGCCGGTGGAGAGTTCCCCCTGCACTCCCGCTTCCCCCGAGGGGAGCCGGGAGAGGGAAGGATGCTCCACGTTATAGCAATGGGCGCAGTCGTTGTTACAGCGATAGGTCAGGGCCAGGTCCAGGCGGTAGGGAGCAGTGGGGCGCGCCGAGAACGGCATGACCGTTTCCAGCCCCAACTCGTGGATCGGACAGGCCCCATCCGGGCGGACGAGTTCATCCAGCTGGCCACGGATGAACCCCAGGTCCGCACGCGCCTGGGCCGTGCTGACATGATATTTACGCCTGATCAGGCGCACGGCCTCCCTTTCGGAGGTCTCTTCCAGGAGGAAGTATGCCATCAGCGCGGCAGTGGGGTTAAGGTGCATGATCCGGTTGGCATTGACGATCAACGTGCCGTGACCATCCGGGTCAAGCCGCAGGTGGATGCGGGATTTTTCGCCCGGACCCTCGCGGCGGTAGTGATAAATCCTTGCCATGGAGTCCGAAGTCTCCTGACTTCGGACTGAAGGCTGCTTATCTACTCGCCGAGTAATAAAATCATGGATACCTTTAAAATTCAGGGACATTTTCAACCTCTACAGGGGCTTTTCCAATATCAAACCATTCTTCTTCCAAGAAATCAGCGTAGTTGCAATACGGATAATCTGCTGGCTCCTTGACCAATCCGTGTTTAAATGGATTCCAGAAAACATAACGAAGTCGGGTCACATAATCATCCTGTGATCTGATACAAGTATCCCAGTAATTCCACCATACTTTGCGGCCAACAAGATCGTCGTTATTATTCCATTGGTGCGCAGTAAACTTATGATAACTTGCAACAAATTCTGGCAGGTTGCCTGAGGATTTTTGTGGTGATTTCAGGATCGTATGGTAATGATTATCCATCACCACCCAGGCAATGATTTCCCATTGGTAAAGTTCAGAAGCAATAAAAAGGGCATCAACCCACTCTTTTTTGCGGTTATTACTTTGCATAAGCGGTTGTTGTTTGTATATTGAACCGGTAAGCATATAGAACCAATCTGCAATAAAAAAGTGAGGCGGGGTGTGATGACCTGGCTTGAATACCATCTCGTTCTTTCAACTTCCCAAAATTACCGCTCAATTTGACCAGCCACTGTATCCGACGTCTCCGACGTCGGAGTCCTTTATCGGCCATTATCTTCCGCCACCCGCACAGGCGCAGGCACAACCGGCGCAGGCACAGGCACAGGCGCAGTGGCCTCCGCCGCCTCCATGGAAACCGCCGCCGGAGCTTGTGGAAACCGGCACCGGGTTGGTGCGGTTGGTGACGCCGGAGGTGAAGGATTTCACATCACCGAGCACCTTGCCGGAAAAGCCCTGGACGCCTCCCACCACCGAAGCCGCGAAAGCCGAACCCGGGATGCTGACCGGCGAACGGCTGCCTCCGGAAGACGGCATGGAGGCAGACGCCACCGAACCAGTCGAGACCGGGTGAAAGCCCGGGTCATAGCGGCCCCACCATATCGGCAGGAAGATCGGGCCGACAAAAACGTTGCGAGTGCGCTGATCGTAGTTCTTGTCGAGCATGGTCCATTCAAGAGATTCATCATACAACTGGCTCTTGACTTCCGGCGTACCGGCCGTTTCGACCTGCTGCCAGGCGCGTTCCATGATGCTCTGGTAGTAGGCAATGGTTTCCTTGCGGCTGAACCCTTTCATCTTATCGGAAATGCCGTTGACCAGCTTGATGGTCATATCCTGTAAAGCCTTGCGGCGGGCCGCCAGGTCCTCCGTGGCAAAAGCCTGCAGTAAACCATTCTCGTAGTCCTGCAGGTCGGCCGGCAGAGGATTGGCAAGGGTAAGTTTGAGCGGGTCACGCGTTACTACCGTGGCGGCATTCTTCTTGACCACGCCGAACAGGATCATGGTCATGACCTTGTCGAGCGGCTGTTCCATCAGGATGGCGGCTTCGACTGCCGTCAGCCCGCGCTTGATGCCGTGCCCTTCGATCTGGATCTTCGGCGGCAGGTAATCGAGTTTGCGTTTCCGGCTGCTGCGGGCGCTCAGGATCGGTATACCGATGAACAGCAGGAGAATGAATCCGACACAACAAAAAGTGGAACCGTTGCTGCCAAACCAATTCAGGATCCCGCTGATATCGACTGCAGCCGGTACCACGATGGCACCCGCCGGTACATAGTGATTCGGGAATGAGGCTCCAAAGGTATACTGGGTGGAACCATTGGCGCTGGCACATTCCCAGCTGTAGGTGACCCGGTTCTGGCTATCCAGGGCGGTCGCGGGCGTATCGCCACACGGCCAGCCGCCCTGGGTGGTGTGATAGCGCGGTTCCTGGGGTTGTACGCCGGGCGGGAGATGGAACGTGACGGTTATATCCGTATTTCCATGCACGTATTGGGAACCGAAATAGACCGGAGAGAAATCGGCACTAGCATCCGTTTTCGAAGACGTATCCTGGTAAAGCACCCCGGTGATCGAGCCGACCGATACATGCAGGGTGCCGCTGGCGCCCGGCGGAATGGTCTGGGAACCCATCACGACTGCGAAGCCCGACCCGCTGCCCTGATAATCAGACGTGGAGACGTCCACCGCCTGCCCGCCCACGTCCGCATTGACCGTGTTCATATCGAAGTTGGCGTTCGGCATGCCCATGTCAACGTAATCGATCGGGCTTGCGCTGGGGTCATTGGTAAATGCAAGCTGGTAATCCAGCGCCTCCGTGCCATCCGCATTCCAGTAGACCTGCACGACTTCCTTGTCTAGGCTGAAGGAATAGCTCGACTGCGCCGAAGCACTGGTGGCGAATACGAACATGCCGGCGATGAGCAGGAAGGAAATGATCAGGCGAGGTTTCATTATGGTCATCCTTTCAAAAACAAAATGCAAAAGGTTTTTTGCAATTTGTTTTTCCTTCTTACCATTTGGGCTCTTCGGTTAATTGATAGACGGAATTGCAATACGGACAGGTGACCATGGGTGCGCCGTTGACCAGCTTGATGTTTTCGGCCGTCAGGGTCCCGCCACAGGATTTACATTTCATTTCTTCGATCTTGGTATCGCCCGGCAGGTCCACTTTGAGGGTGACATTTTGGGCGGTGTCCTGTTTTGTTTTGCGGGCGGCTAGAACGACCATCACGATACCGGCCACCAGTGCGATCACCCCAATCACCACTCCCGCACTACCGATCCCGGTTACGCCCTGCGCTCCACCGGAGGCGCCTAATAGAATAAAACCTCCCACACAAATGCCGGCTGCAGCCAGTAGAAGCAATATTACCGCTCCTATATACAACCAGGTTGTAGATTTCATCCGACCTCCATGCTCATCCAGGAAATATAGGATTGTCCCAACAGGTAAACCAACTGAATATACGTTCTATTTAGAGATTGGTTGTCATAAGTTTAACACTTTATCCACCGTGTGACAATTGGTATTAACAGGGCTTTTCTCCGGCAAGCTGCAGGAAGGGGCTCATGGCTGGGGAAAGTTTATCATATTTGCCGGCTATTCGTTTCCGCGAAACGAAGGGGGGAACGAATAGCCCTGCCTGCATTTTGCGGGAAGTGACAGGTGGCATAATTCTTCGAGATATATGGTTTTTAAGGTGCAAAACGAGCACGTTCAGTTTCCATTGGGAAGCAATTTGCTCCCGAAAGATGAGCGTGTCCCAGAAATGGTAGCCGGTGTCCAGGAAGAAGATCAGCAAATCGCGGCGGATGTGGGTGGCCATGTGCGGGAGCGGCATGCTCTGTGTCTGGAAGGAGCAGCTCATCGCGATCTGTGGCCAGAACTAATTGATCGCCCAGCTCAGGATCTCTTGGGGAGTATGGCTATCGAACTCATCCGATAGGCCTGCAATCTCTACCCGAGTCAGCATAAATTTATTATACAACGGAGAAAGCTCCAACTCAGGTGGAAACCGGTCCATAGTAGTATTATTGTACGATCTGGATGCCCAGGAATTTATATTTTTGCAACAACGTAATGTCTATTGGCAGTCCAGGGAGCGAATTAGTATGCAGGTCTGGTGGAATGGTTTGTATGTCCTGAAAGAATATGGCGGCAGCCTCCTGCTTTTCCTGGTGGCCATGTTCGGCGCGGGGGTGTGGCTGACGCGTCTCTTGCCGGGCCTGGATAGAAAAAATCCTGCCCTGCTTGTCCCTGCCAGCCTGTGCATCGGAGCAATCCCGCTGGCGATGCTCTCTTTCACGGTCATGTGCCTGGCCAGACTCTGGCCGGAGGCACTCACGATCGGGATTCCCCTGATCACTGGCCTGGCAATTTTTGGTATGATCCTCTGGCTTATGACAGCCAAGGCCAGAGAGCTGTGGGCGCATGCAAACGTCCTCATTCCTGGAGGGATTCTTTTTCTGCTGGTCCTGATCGTTAGATTATCCTTCCTACGAGGCCTGCTTTTACCGCCCAGTTTTGACTCGGCCGAACATGTTGAGATCGTTCAAGACTTCCTTTCCCCACAAAGCCCTCCGCAGGCGCTTTACTCCATCCCGAATATCCTTCTTCGCTATTACCATTTCGGTTTCCACAGCCTGGCAGCCTGGTTCGTGATGTCTACCGGCGTTAAACCCGAATTTGCCGTTTCATTATTAGGACAGCTGTTCATGGTGCTGGCGCCTGTCTCCATTTTTTATCTGGCAGCTGTCACCACCAATAATTTTCCGGCCGCCTTTGCGGCTGCCTGCCTGGCCTGTGTGGGCTGGAAGTTGCCAGCCTTCGCAGCCAACTGGGGAAAATATCCCGCTCTGGCCGGGATCGCCATTCTGCCATCCGTCCTGGGAATGCTGGTCCAGGGTTGGAAAGCCCGAAGAAGAAAATGGCCGACCGGCCTGTTACTGCTTTGCCTCGTTGTTGGGGAAACCCTCTTTCACAGCCGGACGTTGATTTGCCTGGGATTGGCGGTGCCCGGTTTTGCTTTGGCAGGTGAGATTGTAAAGAGAATAAAAATTCCATTTTGGGGGTCACTGCTGCTGACCGTTTTCTTTGCAGCCCTTTTTTGGACCCAACTGAATGACCTCCTGAAAACCTATGCAGATACGAATTACCTGGTATTGGCAATCGTGCTTATTCTGTCCCCGTTTGCTTTTCGATTTTTTCCGCGCTCAGCTCTTACCGTCCTTTTCTATATTTTTGGAATCGTTCTGCTCCTTAAGCTGCCTCTTCCAATTTATTTGCAGACTTATAACCTCGCCTGGTTGGACCTTCCGTTCCTTGCGATCATGACTTATATTCCCTTAGCTTTGTTGGGAGGATTGGGGTTGGCAGGTTTCATACTCTGCCTGAAACAGCCATGGTTACGAATATTGATTATTGCGTGTTTTTTTATCCTCGTCCTGGGGAATTCCATAGCCACGCAAAGTTTCTCGCCTGACCCTTTTTATAATTTTGTTAGACCAGCCGATGTTGTCGCGATCACCTGGATCGATAATAATATCCCGCAAGATGCATCGGTAATCATCTCCGGGGCTATTAATTCTTCAGATTCTGAGTACCTTGATTATTTGGCTGGCTCGGATGCGGGCATCTGGGTGGAGGCATTAACTCGAAGGAAAACGCTTCTAAAGCCATTCAACCTGGATTGGAGCTCTCCGCAGGCACAGTCGGAATTCTGCCATCTTGGAAATGCCTATGTCTATTCCGGGGGCTGGCCGTTCGGCTTTAACCCCCATGATTTGAAGAAACTGGATTGGATGACGCCAGTCAAGGATATTCAACCGGTTGTGATCTTTCGTATCAAGAATTGCCAGAGAAACGACAATACGTCCTTGGAAAAGTAAGATCAGGGGTAAAATGGGATCAGGGTTTATATCAAATAACTGACCAACCTCCAATCTACTTGGAGGTTGGTCCTACTTTCATGCCAAGAGATTGATAATTGCCCGGCAGGTACATTTATTCTAATCTGGTCTTTGGCTATTTATGCCAAAGTGTACTGGTCAACACCTATGCGGGACGCTCATCAACATCGCCCGACATTTGCCGGGCGATACTGATCCCTCGGCACAATGGCTATTTGTTAGTGCAGACATAGATCACTGCTACGACCACAGCTGAAGAAGCTTTCCACTTACAAGCGGGATTTGCATTACAACTCCTCTCGTTGGTATACGCCTTACAATTGACAACCGCAGTAGGGGTCCGCGTGGGAGGAGGAAGCGGTTTCGAAGTAGGGGTCGGCGGGGAGAGCAACACCCGCGCCCCGGAAAGATCTCCATAGGCTGCGCCGGAGTCTGCCACCACCCAGCAGCCCTCGTTAGGGGTAAGCATGATCCGGAGCCAGCTGCCATCGAGATTGCGCCCGTCGATCGGATAGCTCGTGCCTTTCATGGCCACATCCAGCGTGTCGTAGAACACTCCAGGACCTCCGTGGCAATTGGCATTAAGGTTCGGGATGAATTCCAATCCTGCCAGAGGAACCGGGGTGCTGCTGGGCACGGCGGTTGGCGTGGACAACAGCACCAGCGTGATCACGTGGTAATGGATGCCCAGGCCCAGGGTTGGCGTTGTTGCACCTCCGCTGAGCCATTTGAAAGTGTCGACGATCTGGATAAAGACCTGCGACTCTACCGTTTGATTATACGTGGGAGGCACGGTATAAAAATTCATCGGGTTGTGGGAGTGCAGGACGAAGGTCAGGTTGACGCAAACACTGCCGTTGACCGTTGAATACGCCGTCCAATCGTACATCGAGCCGGCTGCGCCTTCCCCGGAGCTTTCCTCGACCCATGCCAGACCGTTGATGGTCATATTGACGGGTGTAATGAATCCGTACGCATACCCGGCGGCCTCCGGGCTCTGGCAGGTGGCGGCCCCTTCCTGAACGTTAATATCCAGGTATTTTTCTGACAGGTTGGTGCCGGGTACGATCGGGAGGTGGATGCGAATGGAGGTGTCGGTCGCCCCGGAGTCGATGCTACCTGGTTGGGGATATTGCAACTGGAAGCTGTAGGCAGTATTGGTATACGTGAGCCAGGGCAGGCCGCCGCCAGACAGCGTTGGTTCCATAGGAAGGTTGCAACCTGCCAGCATTGCCAAAGCAATATAGATTGAAAGACCGGTTAATATTTTTTTCATTTTTACCTCACGTATCAAGATAAATGGACCCAGATATTTACCTATTTAGATTATTGCAGATAATGCCCATTATGGCAAGTCCAGGATCTCCGTCCGGGTGTCGGTCATAGCTGGATTATCATCAACCAGAACGCGTTTACGGAAGGTCAACCTCTGTGCAAGCCACGCTGCGTGAATGCACGACTTGAATCATCCAATGCTTTATAGTATTCGGAGGCGGTGGTACGAATCCTTCTACTACATAAGCAAACCGCCCATCCGGATCGGCGGTCAAGACAGGGTACTCTTTGAGCGCACAAAATGATAATTAAACTCTCACCGGCTTGGAATCCAGTTTTTTTAAGTTGTAATGCTGTAGATGAGATAGGCTTGACTGATAGGGTCATGCCTTTTGGCAATGAGGTACATATCACCGGTGTTGGAGATGGGCCAAGCGTCACGACCTCCACTGTGACAGCTACCGTCTGCACAGGCATTGTTGATTGTTTTGTGTTAGCTCCAGTTTTCGAAGAGGCACAGGCAGATAAATAACACACCAATAAGGCAAGCACGAGGCCAAGCTGTTTGCTCATATATTTCTTGTAGTACAATCCTAGCCGATATCTATACTTCCCCATCTTTACCTATTATATCGCATAAATGCCCGTCGCGCAACAGCCCGAAACATCCCTCATCGAAAACCCATCCCCTCTTCAGAATCAGACTCCCCCTCCTACCATCCGCTCGGCCATCCAACCGGTCATGACCACTTTCGCAAGATATTCCTCGACCACTGGGATCGCTACTGCGACCTCCGTCTGGCCGATGAAGTCCCCTTCGATCAGCAAGCTTACGTCCGAGACATCGTTCAGCGCATGCTGCTCTGCCGTGACCCGGATGGCGGTTACGTACGCTGGGTATGTCCCGGCTGCCAGTATGAGCATCGCGTCCCCTTCTCCTGCAAAACCCGCTTCTGCCCTTCCTGCGGCAAGGTCCGCGTGGACAACTGGGTCAACGATATCGCCAAAGACATGCTCGATGTGCCCCACCTGCACATCACCCTCACCAACGACGACCTCCTGCGGCCTTTCTTCTACGCCGACCTCGCTGTTGAAACTCCTCCTGCAGGTTACCGCTCGGGCCGTCCGTGAAGTCTTGGAAGATCTCTATCCAGATGTGCCCATCGGCATGGTCTACACAGTCCATACTTTCGGCCGCGACCTTGTTATCACCAAAGGCGGTTTGAGAAAAAATACTTGGGTGGAGATCGATGAGATCCCCGGCAACCGCCTGGCCTCCGAATGGCGTTACCTGCTCTGCAAGACTTTGCGCCGGGCGCATCCCAACGAGCCAGATCTACAACACGCCATCACCCAGGGCTACCACGATCATCGTGGCTGCCAGGTCTATACCGAGAGTTTCTACCCAAAAGGCCTCCAAGCTGCCAAATACATCGGCCGCTATCTCGGCCATCCCCCTCTGGCCGGCTAAACCGGACAGCAGGTTACCTTCTGGTACACCGACACCTCCACACACCAGCGCAAAACGTTCACCTGCTCCGCTCTGGATTTCATCTTTCTCCTGGTCCCCCACATCCCTCCTAAAGGCATGCAGATGGTACACTATGCCGGTCTCTATGCCCGCAACCTCAAACATAAAATCGCACCCATCCTGCTCGCCGCTTTGGAGGTCCTCCGCCTCCAGTTCCCCTTCTTCAATATCCAATCCTTGCACACAACTGCTGAGCTTCTTTCCTGGCGCGAGCGCATCAAAGCCAGTTTCGGTTACGATCCGCTCACCTGCCCTCGCTGTGGTCGCACTCTCGAACTGGTCGAGATCTGGGAGCCAAACCGCGGCCATATCTGGATGAAACACTGGCTCGAAACCCATCGCCTGTCTAAGGCCGCTCGCGATGCAGTGAGACAAATCCAGCAAGCTCGCTCCACCCGCTACCAACAACTCGCCTTCAACTTCGATCCCTGAGCTCCATCCCTCCCTATGCGCTTCATTTTCCCTTGCGGCTTTCATCGCAAGGAGTTTATGGATTGCAGCAGTCCGGTTTTAGAGGGTTTTCTGGCGTTCACTCATCGATGGAAATTTGAGTAAAGCAGTCCCGCAACGCCGAATCAGTCCTTACAGAACTGGGGAAAAGTATAAATTCCTAGACTTTAAAAAGATTCCGCCAAGAGTTTCCTTTCCTCGCAGTGAGCGTATCAACTCACCCCCCTAGCGGGAGCGGGAGGGAAGGGCGACCGAACAAGGATTGGATGGCGGCGAAAGCGTGGATGCCATTCAGTTCGGCAGTATCGATGACCGTGGCCAGGGCTGCGTAGGCGCGTGCGCCCCATTTGGAGCGGAAACAGCCGATGACCTTGCGATGAATAACCGAAGGACGCAGAGCCCGTTCGCTGACATTGTTGGTCGGAGCGACATCGCTGCGGTACAGGAAGACGAACAGGCTGGGGCGATGTTTCTGGTAGCGGCGCTGCAGTCGGCTGGCATCCGGATCGGTCAGGGACTGCTGGAGCAGCCAATCGCAATGGTGTTCAATGCACTTGACCTTCGCCTGAAAGGTTTCAGGAGACAACCGATCGCGTTGGTTATGGATATAGATGGCATAGCGGAACAACTTTTGCATGGCTTGGGCCCAAAAAGCAGGCGGCGAGCGGTCGATCACCGCCTGGAGATTGCGGATCTGATGGGACATACACAGCTGGCGTGCCAGGGTTGGAGCCTTCAACTGGGAGGTCAGACAGTCACTGCCCCAGAC
>Ga0187858_10002081_pt1 | contig 21044 bp, 20 predicted proteins | sample June2016WEW_8_15_FD_133015 | JGI IMG/M metagenome (GOLD analysis project Ga0187858, IMG submission 133015) | Peatland microbial communities from SPRUCE experiment site at the Marcell Experimental Forest, Minnesota, USA - June2016WEW_8_150 | ecosystem: Environmental > Terrestrial > Soil >...
AGCCGCATTGCGGCCCAGGAAGGATTGCGCACCGACACGGGTCAGCGCGCGCCGAATGTCCGCCTGGAAGATAACCACCAGGATCACAAACAACGAACCAAGGAAGTTGTTCAAGAGCCAGTTGAGCGTGAACAGTCCGAGCACCTGCGACACCACGAACGCGCCGCCCACGATCACCATCCCGACCACCATCTGCATCGTGCGCGTACCGCGGATCAGAAGCGCGATCCGGTAGATCACGTACGCCACGATCAGGATGTCAACGATGTCCTGCCATCGCGGCTGCGGTATCATGGGTATGTAGTTATGCATTGCGCCTGAACCGCCGATCCCGTCCCGCCATCGCCGCGGCCATCCGCACCACGGCGACGGCCGCGCCTGCGTCGTGCACGCGCACGATCGACGCGCCGGCCGCCACTGCCAGCGCGTTCGCAGCCGCCGTGCCGAATTCCAGCTCCCGCTCGCCCGCTCCGGCTATTCGCGCCACAAAGCTCTTGCGCGACGCCCCCACCAATACGGGATAGCCGAGCGCACAGAGGTCGGGCAAGGCGGCCAGCAATTTAAGATTATGCTGGGCCGTCTTGGCGAAGCCCAGTCCCGGGTCAACGATGATTCGCGAGCGCACAACTCCTGCCCCCGCGGCGAATCGCGCGCGCGCCTCCAGGTATTCGACGACCTCGCGCACCACGTCGCGGTAGCGTGCGAACTCGATATGATTGGCGAGACCGCCGCGCATATGCATCAGCACCACCGCGCACTTCGTTCGCGCCGCAAGGGGCGCCATTTCGCAGTCGTGCTCGAGCGCCGTGATATCGTTGATTATCGCCGCGCCCGACTCGAGCGCGACTCGCGCGACCTCCGCCCGCCGCGTGTCGATCGAGATTGGCACGCCGAGCCGCTTGCTTAAGCGCGCGAGCACCGGCCTGACTCGCGCGAGCTCGACCTCGACCGGGACCTCCGACGCGCCCGCGGGACGCGACGATTCACCGCCCACGTCGATCAGGTCGGCGCCGGCCGCTTCCATCGCAAGCGCGTGCTCGACGGCGCGGTCCGCCTCCAGGTATCTACCGCCATCGGAGAAGGAGTCGGGCGTGACGTTGAGCACGCCCATCACCGCGGGGAACTTGATTACGCGACCGTCGTAAAGCTTGAGATATGGGGATTGAGACGCCCGCTTGCGCAAGGCTCGATCACTGGATGACTTGGGTTTAATCCGCGAGCGTCGCATCGCACCGGCCCCACTTCCCCCTCACCTACGCGGCAACCGACTCGCCGTGGCGAATCGAGTCAATTGAAGCGCCGCGACCACGCCGGCGAAGACGACTACACGAGAACGGGTTTCGGCGGGAGTCCGGGCACCGGGCTTTCGTTTTCGTTGTCGGCGCGCTTTTCCTTGCCCGGCTCCGCGCCTGGACGCGGCGGAAAATCATTGCGCACCGCGGCCGGCGACGGCGGCATCTCGCGCCCTTCGCGGAACGCCGTCGCCATCGCCTCAACTTCGCTACCGTCGAGCACTTCCTTCTCGAGCAGCCGCGCGGCGATCGCATGGAGCAGCGGCAGATGATCCGACAGGATCTGGCGCGCCTTCTGATACGAATCATCGATGATACGGCGCACTTCGCGATCGATCTCAAGCGCGGTTTGCTCGGAGTAATCCTTATGATGCGAGATGTCGCGGCCCAAAAAGATCTGTTCCTCGCGCCGCCCGAACGTCATCGGGCCAAGCTCCTTGCTCATGCCCCATTCGCAGACCATTTTGCGCGCGAGCTCGGTCGCTTTTTCGATATCGTTGCCCGCACCGGTTGTCATCTGACCGAACACGAGTTCTTCCGCGGTGCGCCCGCCGAACATCACCGCCAATCGCGTCACCAGGTAGTCGCGGGGATACGTGTAGCGATCGTCCAGCGGCAATTGCTGCGTCACGCCAAGCGCCATCCCGCGCGGGATAATCGTAACCTTGTGGACCGGATCCGCACCGGGCTGAAGCATCGCGACCAGCGCGTGCCCGCCTTCATGATAAGCGATTATCTTGCGCTCCGAGCCCGACATCACCATCGAGCGCCGTTCCGCGCCCATCATCACCTTGTCCTTGGCCAGCTCGAAGTCCGACATCTCGACCTTGTCCTTGTTGCGGCGCGCCGCCAGCAGCGCGGCCTCGTTGACAAGGTTTTCGAGGTCGGCGCCCGCGAAGCCAGGCGTCGAACGCGCGAGCTTGGTCCCATCGACGTCCTCGGACAGCGGCACCTTGCGCGTGTGGACCTTCAGGATGCCCTCGCGCCCCTTCACGTCGGGCAGCGGCACCACCACGCGGCGATCGAAGCGGCCCGGGCGCAGCAACGCCGGGTCAAGCACGTCGGGGCGATTGGTCGCCGCCACCAGGATCACGCCCTCGTTGGCCTCGAACCCGTCCATCTCGACCAGCAACTGATTGAGCGTCTGTTCGCGTTCATCATGACCGCCGCCGAGGCCGGCCCCGCGATGACGTCCCACCGCGTCGATCTCGTCGATGAAAATGATACACGGCGCATGCTTCTTGCCCTGCACGAACAGGTCGCGCACGCGCGACGCGCCAACGCCAACGAACATCTCGACAAAGTCCGATCCCGAGATCGAAAAGAACGGCACGCCTGCTTCGCCGGCGATCGCCCGCGCGAGCAGCGTCTTGCCGGTTCCCGGCGGCCCGACCAGCAGCACGCCCTTGGGGATTCGGCCGCCCAGCCGCGTGAAGCGCTTGGGGTCGCGCAAAAATTGAATTATCTCTTCGAGTTCGTCCTTCGCCTCGTCGATTCCGGCCACGTCGGCGAAGGTAACTTTGTGGGTATTCTCAGTCAGCAGCTTGGCGCGGCTCTTGCCAAACGACATCGCCTTGCCGCCGCCGATTTGCATCTGGCGCATGAAGAACATGAACAGCCCCACCATCAGCAGAACCGGGAACCACTGTATCAGCGCGACCATCCACCACGGATCGCCCTCGGGCGCCTTGGCCGCGATCTTGACGCCCTTTTCGCGCAGCGTCTTGACCAGGTCGGGATCGTCGGGCGCGTAGGTCTTGAAATGCTCCCCGCTGGTCGTATCGCCCTTGATTTGATTTCCTTGAATCGTCGCCTCGACGACCTGGTTCTTCTCAACCTGGTTAAGGAAGTCCGAGAAAATTATTTCGGGTTCTTTGGGCTGTTGCCTGCTGAAGATATTGAACAGCAGAAGGAACATCAGTCCCAGCACCAGCCACAGTGCAATACTGCGAGAAAACTGATTCATGCTATAAGACAAAGTATCACGCGCGTTGACCCGCACGCAACGTGGCATGCGCTAAGCGGCGATTTCGCGCGCCTCAACTCGCAGTACGGTTTCGGTGGCCTTGGTCACGAGCGCACAGTCTGCGCGCGCAAGCCCCGGCAGCCACGCGATTTCGCCGCCGACCGTGACGACCGGGAAGCGCTCGCGCCTGGCCCGTGGCCACTTGCGATCTACAAACACGTCATGGACCTTCCGCGTGCCACGCATCCCCATCGGATGCATCCTGTCGCCCTTCATAAAATTGCGTGCGACCAAGCCCGCGTCCGCGATTTCCGCAGCATCGAACATTGCGACCAACGAAGACGAAAGCAAACTATCCGGCATCGACGCGTCCGCGGCGGCGCCGGCCGCGGCCGGATTCGTCGAAGCCTCGAACTTGAAACCCGCCGCCTCGACGACTGTGATTCCGTGCGCCGCAATCGCAACCGAGAATCCAGCGGCGCCGGTTTTACTCCCGGCCCGCGAATGAACCAGCCGAAAAAAATTGTACTCGCGCTCGGCGCGCCAGCCGCCCGGAAGATCGAGCGAGTCGCTCGGACCGCCTTCGAGTATCAGTTGGCGGACAGCCTCGATATGCGCGCGCGAAATCTTGCGCAAAGATCCCATCCGCTCGGAGAGAAACAGCCGAATCGCAACCGCTTGCACCGCGCGATTCACCCCGCTGAATCCCGACACGTCGAGCGCGCCGCCGCGCCGACGCGCCGCATCCAATTCGCGCGCGGCAATCGCCGCGACGAGGTCGTCGAGCGAGCGCATCTCGGCCGCAACTTCCACCAGCCGCCCGCCAAGCCCCGGCGCGTACTCGCGCTCGAGCATCGGGAGCAGTTCGGCGCGAATCCGGTTGCGCAGAATGTCGCGCGACGAATTCGTCGAATCTTCCACGAACGCAATCGCGCGCGCGTCCAGGTAGCCGCGAATGTCGGCGCGCGAAATCGACAGCATCGGGCGAATCAACCGACCCGGCCCGCGCTCGGCCATCGCCGCCATCCCAGCCGCCCCCGCGCCGCGCATCAGGCGCATCAGCACCGTCTCGGCCTGGTCGTCCCGATGGTGCCCGAGCGCAAGAAAGTCGGCTCCGATACGGTCCGCAACGCGCCCAAGAAAATCGCGGCGGACCTCGCGCGCCCGCTCCTCCAGGTTCGCGCTGGAAATCGCCGCGTCGAGTCCCTCGGCGCGTTCGACGATCAATTCGACACCAAGTCGCGCGCACATAGCGCGCACGAATGCTTCGTCGCGATCGGATTCATCCCCTCGAATCCGATGGTTCAAATGCGCCGCCGCAACCCGGGGTCCCAGCCTCTCGCGAAGCTCAAGCAGCGCGCAGGTAAGCGCAACCGAATCAGCCCCGCCGGAAAGTCCGATCAGTATAGATGCGCCCCGACGCACCCCCGCCCGCGCAAGCGCCGCCTCGATCGCGCCGACTACTGTCTTTTCAGCATCCCGACCCATCACGGACGAGATTAGCAGGGGTGACCCCTGCACCCAATGTTAAGATAAACATGCGGGCTTCGCCCTGCTGAAAGCCACGGCGGGTTTCGCATCAAATAAAGTGATTTCCCCTCGCCCTCGCCTCTACCGCCCCAGTTGATCCAGCAAATGCAGGATCACGCCGATCCCCGGGATATTCACTTCGAGTTCCTCGCCGAGCGTGCGAATCACACGAACCCGGCGCAGCGCTTCGCGATCGTACAGCGCGTCCGGCCGTCCGCGCACTTGCTCCACTCGAACCGGCGCGATCAGATCCTCGCGCTCCCACGACGCCAACTCGCGTTCGCTGATTCCGCCTATCGAGCAGAACACGCTCCTGCTCATCAGGACCACTTTGCCGCGATCGGTGCGTCGATGCATCGAAGTCGAGCCTGTAGATGAAGATCGCCGCGCCACCGTATTCAGCTCCGCATCATTTCGACGCCATCAGTTCCGCCCGCGGATCGGCAATCCCGCGCGCCTTCAGACTATCGGCCAATTGCTGCATGAGCTCGCGCTCCTTGGCGCTCAAGTCGGTCGGCGCGAGCACCTTCAGTTCGTAGAGCAGGTCCCCCGCCGGCTCCTTGCCGTGCGCCGGCAGTCCCCGCCGCGCAGCCGCATCACCCGTCCCGCCTGGCTTGCGGCCGGAATCTTGAGCGACACGCGCCCGTCAACCGTCGGCACGGTGATTTCGGCGCCGAGCGCCGCTTCGTAGTCCCACACCGGTAAATCGACGCGGAGGTCGCGGCCTGCAAGCGCAAACACCGGGTTCGGTTCGATTCTGACCGTCAGGAAGAGATCGCCATTCTGATCGGGACGCGGTGCGCGGCCGCCCTGCCCCTTCAAGCGCAACTGCGTGCCGTCCGCCACGCCCGCCGGGATTGTGACTTCGAGCGTGCGCCGTGCCTGCACCACGCCACCTCCGCCGCAGGTCGGACATGGCTCGGCGGAGCGAATCACGCGCGCCTTGCCCTGCTTTTCCTCGCGCGCGATCATCCCGCTGCCGCGGCAGGTGGCGCATTCGTCCTCGGCGACGAGATCGAGCCGCCGCTTCGCGCCCTTGACGGCATCGACGAGCGGGATTCTGACTTCGGCGCGAAGATCCGGCGCGCGCGCCGGCTCGGCGCCCGCGCCGCTGGTCTCGAAATCGAAGCCGGAAAATCCGCGCGACGAACCCCGGCGCCTGCCGGCGCTATGTCCAAAACCGGCCGCTGCGCCGCCGCCGAAGAATTGCGAAAAGAAATCGCTGAAATCGCCGCCGCCGAAGTCTGCGCCCGCGCCCGCGCCGGCCGGCGATTGCTGCCGCGCATAGCGGCGCATCATCTCTTCCTGCGATACGCCGTGCTCCCAGTCGGCGCCGAGCTCGTCGTACTTCTTGCGCTTGTCGGCGTCGCCGATGACCTGGTAGGCCTCGTTCAGTTGCTTGAATTTGGCCTCGGCATCCTTGTTGTTGGGATTTACGTCGGGATGGAATTTGCGGGCGAGCTTGCGGTAGGCGCTCTTGATTTCCGCCCCGCTGGCTTTCCGATCGACGCCGAGAGTTTTGTAGTAGTCGCTAAATTCCATCCGGAATACTCAGTCGGCAACATTCGTAACCTCAGTTACTATACCCTACTTGCTATGCTCGATTAGCAAGTTGCGCCGCGCGAACCCGGTTCAAGCCTCGGATTGCGGCTCCGTTGGACCGCCGGCCGCCGACCGCTCCGCCAGCGCCGCCATCCGCGCCTCCAGCGTGCGAAGTTCCGCGTCAAGCGCCGCCTGGCGGCGCCAGATGAACATTACGTACAGGAAAATCACGATGAAGATGATGCTGTACGCGGCGAACAGGTATCCAAAATGTGCTCCCATCAACTCAACTCCATTACTTGGGGTCGGATGCCGCCGCGGTCGCGAACGCGATCCTGCTGGACAGCCTGCCCATCCTGCTTCGCGTCCGCAACTGTGTGAATCGCAGCATCAGGAGCCACGCCCACAACGCGGTAAATGCCGCCAGGCACACCATCAGCGTCCAGATCATCCGCGGATCCTCCAAGCCATGAGTGCCCTGCTTGGTAACCAGCACCGCGGGATGTATCGTGCGCCACATCCGCACCGACACGATAACGATCGGCACGTCCAGCGCGGCGACGATTCCAATCACCGCGCCGAAGCGGGCCACCTGCGGCGTGTCATCGGCGCTGGCGCGCAGCATCAGGTAGCCGCCGTACATCAGCCACAGGATAAAAGTCATCGTCAGCCGCGAGTCCCACGTCCACCACGTGCCCCAAATCGGCTTGGCCCAAATCGAACCCGCGACAATCATCAGCGTGCAGAAGACCATTCCGGTTTAGGCGGCGGCGTAGCCGAGATCGTCCCAGAGCTGATCGCCGAGCCACAGGTAAAATATCCCGGCTATCGCGACCAGCCCGAACGACGCGAACGCGACCCAGGCGAGCGGGACGTGAAAATAAAAGATCAACTGGGCGATTCCCATCTCGGCATCGGGGGGAACGTAGTCGAAGACCATGAACAGTGACGCCAGCATCAGGGCCAGCGTCGAGAATCCGAGCCAGTTGCGAATCGTGGGGTTGTTCATGGGGCCACCGGTCTTTTCCTTTGGTCAGTCCCCGCCTACCACATGCTCGAACAGCAGGTAACCGGCGGAGACGAACAGCACGTCGAACGCGATCATGATCTTCAGCCAGTCGCCCATCGACTCAAACGGCGCGCCGGCGAGCGCGGCTGCACTCGCCTTGACGCCCGCAATCAGCGCCGGCACGAAAATCGGCACGGCCAGAATCGGCAATAGCATATCGCCGCCGCGAGTGCGTCCCGTGATTGCGGAGAGCAGGGTGGCCAGCGCGGAAAATCCGACCGCGCCCAGCGCCAGAATCGGAGCCAGCCGCGCCATCGATGCGTCGAAGTCGAGATTGAAGAACAACACCATCAGGATGACCGCGCCAACCTCGGCCACCGCCATGAAGATCAACGCAGCGCAGAGTTTCGCGGCGTAGAGTGTGGAGGGATCGAGCGGGCTGAGCAGCAGACCGCGAATCGCGCCGTTGTCGCGCTCCGCGAGCAGCGCGCGATTGGCGCCCAGCATCCCCGCGAACACCATCGCCACCCACAGCGCGCCCGCCGCCGCGTCGACGCTGCGCACGCGCGCCGCGCCGAGCGCGAAGACCAGCACCACCAGCACCAGCATCGAGAGCGCAAGCAGCGCCAGCGTGCTCTCGCCGCTGCGGAGCTCGAGGCGCAGGTCCTTGCGCAGGACGGCGGCAAAGCCCGACACGGCTTCTATCTGCCCAGCAGCGAGCGGATTCGCCCGCCGCGCCGGACCTCCTCCTTACGCGCATGCTGCATCAGGCGGCCGCGCGAGATTTCGAAGACCGCCAACTCGACGCCGTCTATTTCGGGGATTCCATGAGTGGTTGCCAGCACGCAGGCGCCGCGTTCGATAGCGCCGCGAATCAGCGCCGCGACGATTTCGGCGCCGTCATGGTCGAGCGACGCAAACGGCTCGTCGAGCAGCAGCAGAGCAGGCTCGGCAAGCATCGCGCGCGCGGCAGAGAGGCGCTGCTCCATCCCGCGCGAGAACGCACGCACCCGGATATCGGCAGCGTCGGCCAGTCCGACCCGGCCGAGCCATTGATGGGCGGACGCACGCGGGTCGGCGAGGGAATACAGTTCACCGTAGAATTCGAGATTCTCCCGCGCGGTCAGATTCGGGTAGAGGAAACTCTGATGCGCCATCAGGCCGATTCGGCGCCGATAGCGGGCCGCGAGTCTGCGCGTGTCCTGCCCGAAGACCAGGGCGTGGCCGGCGCTCGGTGCTTCGAGTCCGGCCAGGATTCGCAGCAGGGTGGATTTCCCGGCGCCGTTGCCGCCAACTATAAACGCGCCCGTACCCGCCAGCAGCCGTAATTGCACTTCGCGCAGGACGGGCGCCAGACCGTAAGCCTTTGCCAGGCTGCGAGTCTCGACAACGGGCGCCGACATCACTCAGTCCAGGCGGCCGCGCCGCCCATTGGCTTGATCGCGATGCCGCATTGCGCGCAGAACTTCGAGTCGGCCGCGGCGCGCGTTCCGCATTTCGAACAGAAGCGAATCTTGCGCGACGGCGCCGGCGAGGATTGCGGCGGCTGTGGCGGTTCGGCGTGCACGACGGGCGTCGGCACGGCGTCGGCGCGGCGCGGCGCTTGCGTCAAAGGTGTTGAGGAAAGTTTCTTCGGGTTTGCGGCTTTGTCGGTCTGGAGGCGGAAATTCTCGACCGCGGCCATCGCGGTCAGCGCCCGCTCCTCGAGCGCCTTGTGCATCGAATCGTAGTCCGCGTCAGACAACTTGCCCATCTCGCGATCGAACTCGAGTTCGCGAAGACCCTGCACCGCCAGCGCGCGTTCATGCTCGTGGCGCTCCACTTGAAGCTCGCCCGGCGACTTGGCGCGCACTCCGGCGAGCCCGATGCCGAGCGGAGCCGCCACGAACAGCGCGACTCCGGCGACAATCAGCGCGGCGGCAAGAATGAACACCGGTTATCTGCGCTCCTTGAGTTCGTTTTCGAGTCTGCGCCTGAGTTCGGGATCGAATGACGACGGCTCCACGGCCGGTTTCGAGCCGGACGGCGCAGACGGCGAATTGGAGCGCCATCGCCCGACCACGAGCACCATCAAGCCGCCGCCGAGTACGAGCGCGATGAAAGGCATCGTCCAGGCGAGCAGATTGAAGCCCTCAGTGGTCGGCGAGGACAGGACTTTCTCGCTGTACTTGTGGCGATAGAAGGCAATTATCTGCGCACGGCTCATCCCTTTGCGGATCATGCCGTCCATCTCGGCGCGGAGCGGCACTGAAAAGCCGCAGGTCGGCATATTGCAGTTGGCGACGGTGAGACCGCATCCGCATTGGCAGGTTAATCCTTCGGAAACCTCCGCATTGGTTGGGGTTTCCTTTGCAAATGTTTCACGTGAAACATTTTTTAGTTCAGGGGAAACTAAAACGAAGAGTGCGACGACGATGAACGCAAACCGCAGCGACGGTGCAAATGCGAATTGCGAACGCACAGATTCAATCACCCCCGGGAGCGGCCACGTCGTTGAGTTCGCGCGCGGCGGTGGACGAGCGGCTCAGCACGGTCGCGATTGCGGCGCGCTCGCGCACGTTGGGCCACATCACAATCACAGTGCCGAGCACCATCAGCAGGCCGCCGGCCCACAGCCAGAAGACCAGGGGCGTCAAAAACACTTCGAAGGTCGCGGTCTGACCGCTGTCGTCGATTCCGGCGAGCACAACATAGAGGTCGCTTAAGGGAGTGGAGCGGATTGCGACTTCGGTCGCGGGCTGCTGCGCCCGTATGAAGAAAAGCTTCGCCGGCGACATCACGGTGATTTCGCGGCCGTCAGCGCTCAGCACCTCGACGCGTGCGGTCGCGCTCGCGAGATGAGGCGTGTCGACCTCCGAGAGACCCAGGAAGCGCAGAGTGTACGAACCGATCGTAAAGCTGTCGCCCGCGTGCACGCTCTTTTTTACTTCGGTGCGGAAGAACGACGAGCCGACGATTCCGATGAACGCGACGACCACGCCGACGTGGATGACGTAGCCGCCGTAGCGGCGGTTGTTCTTGGCAACGAGATTGACGAGCGCTTTGGCGGGCGGCTCGGCCAGCATGTGGCGGCGCGCGTTCATCCCGCGGCGAAACTCGACGAGTACGGTGCCCATCACGAACGCGGCCAAAGAGAGGGCGGTCAGCACGTACCATTGGCGCAAACCGGCAGCGGCGGCGATGATCCCGGTCACGACGCCAATCGCGACGGGCGCGGCGAAACTGCGCACAAGATTGTCAGTGGTCGTGCGCCGCCACGCGATCAGCGGCCCGATGCCCGTCAGGAACACCAGCCCGAGCGCCAGCGGTGCGATGACGCGATTGAAGAACGGCTGTCCGACGGTAATCTTCACGCCACGCACCGCCTCCGACAGCACGGGAAAGACGGTGCCCCAGAAAACGGCGAACGTGATCCCGACCAGTATGAGGTTGTTGAACAAAAACGCGGCCTCGCGCGACAGATACGACTCAAATTCGGCGGGACTGCGCAATTGCTTCGAGCGGTAAATCAAAAGTGCGGTGTAGGCGAGCGTCACCGCTGCCAGGAAGCTGAGGAAGTATGGACCGAGGCCGGATTGCGTGAACGAATGCACCGACGAGATGACGCCGCTGCGCGTGATGAAAGTGCCGAACAGCGTGAGTTCGAATGCGAGTCCAATCAGCGACAGGTTCCAGATCTTCAGCATGTCCTTGCGTTCCTGGATCATCACCGAATGCAGGTACGCGGTCATCACGAGCCACGGCATGAAGGCTGCGTTCTCGACCGGGTCCCAGGCCCAGTAACCGCCCCAGCCGAGAACTTCGTAGGCCCAGCGGGCGCCGAACAGATTGCCGAGAGTCAGAAAGAACCAGGAAAAAATCGCCCATCGGCGCGTCGAGCGAATCCATCCGTCGTCGAGTTTGCCGGTGATGAGCGCGGCGGCGCCGAATGCGAACGGAACAGATGCGCTGACGTAGCCGATGTAGAGAGACGGCGGATGTATCGCCATCCAATAGTTCTGCAACAGTGGATTGAGGTCGGAACCTTCGGCGGGAATCGTCGCGAGCAGATCGAACGGACGGGTGACGAAATTCAGCATCAACAGAAAGAAAATCGCGACGCCGGCCAGCACGGCCAGCGCGTAGGGCGCGGTGTCGGGATTGCGGCGGCGATTCTGAAAGGCGGCTACCGACGTGAAGATCGCCAGCAACCAGGTCCAGAGCATCAGCGAGCCCTGCTGCCCGGCCCATAGCGCGGTGATTTTGTAAGCGGTCGGGAGTGTGGTGCTGGAATATGTGGCGACGTACTCGAGCGAGAAGTCGCTGCGCAGCAGGGCCACCCACAGCACGACGACCGCAATCGTGACCATCGCGCACATCGACCATATCGCGTGACGCGCGCTGACGACGAAGTCGGGCGCATTGCGGCGCGCGCCGTAGATATTCGCGACGATGGAATAGACGGCCAGAATCAGCGCGATCGCGAGCGCGAGGTTACCAAGTTCCGGCATCAGTAGGACCAGCCGCTATTGTGATTGTTTGGGCTTGTATTTGGAAGCGCAACTGGTCATCACCTGCGTCGCGGTGATAACGCCGCCCGCGCCGAGCTTGCCCTCGACGATAACGTCGCGGCCGGGCGCGAACATGTCGGGCTTGGGCTCGCCGGCGGATACGACGCGGAACGAGACCGGCTCGGTCGCTACGACAGGTTTGATAAGCGCGCCGCCAGCATCGACGTCGGGGATCGGCACGATTTCAAATTTCAGGGTCAGCGTGTTCGGGTCCCAGTCGGTCGTGCCGGGCTTGACGCGGCCTGCAACACGCAGCGCCTGCCCGCCAAGCTCGCTTTGGCGCGCGGCCACTTCAGTGACGGTCAGGTAGTATTCCGAGGTGGTGCGCATCGCATTGCCGATAAGGTAGCCAATCGCCAGGATGATCAGTCCCGCGCCGATGAAAAATCGTGGACGTATGTTCATTTTTTCACTTCCCCGTTTCGTTATGATTGTTTCAGGGGGCGGATGCGCAAGCAATCGGCCGTGGCGACGGCAGCGCAGTATTCAGGAGTCGGAATCGGAGTGCCGGTCCAAGGGGCCGAAGGCGACACCTCGTTTTGAGGCGCGGATGAAATCCAGCATCTCGATTACTTCGGGCGCAAGATCGCCGGATTTCTCGAGTCTCTCGATTGCAAGTTTGAGATTCTGGCGCGTGCCGAAGAGCGTTGTGAAGGCGCGCCGGAGCGCATGAATCGACTTCGACGAAATTCCCGCGCGCTTGAGTCCAACGACATTGATCCCGCGCAGGGTATGGGTGCCGTCCATGATGCAGAACGGCGGCACGTCGCGACTGGTACGCGACAGACCGCGCATCATCGCGAGCCGCCCGATGCGAGTGTACTGATGCACGACGCAGTTGCCGGAGACGAGAGCGCGGTCGCCGAGCTCGACCCAGCCGGCGAGCAGCGCGCCGCCGGCGATGATGGTCGAGTTGCCGATTCGGCAATCGTGCGCAACGTGCGCATTCTGCATCATGAAGTTGTCGTCGCCCATGATGGTGACGTCGCCGCGCTCGCTGCCGCTATGGAGCGTGGAATGTTCGCGGAAGATGTTTCGATCGCCGATTTTCACCGAGCGTGCGCCACCCGTGTACGTGAGATCCTGCGGCTCGTCGCCGATAACAGCGCCCGGATGAAGCACGTTGTCGGCGCCGAGTTCCGTGATGCCCATAATCGTGACGTGACCGATTAAACGGGTGCGCGCACCGACACGAATTTTTCCGTCGAGGAGGCACAACGGACCGACCTCGACGCCGGCGGCCAGCTCGACCTCGGGGCCTACCACTGAAGTCGGATGAGTCCGCGGCGGCGCGTCACGCGTCAATTGAGGAGCCTGCGCTTTTTCAGATCGTCATGATGCTCGTTGTCGGCGGCCTGCGAGCCCTCCACCTTGTAATCGCCCGAAGCCCACGTGCCGAGGTCGATCATCTGGCATCGCTCGGAGCAGAACGGGCGAAAGCGATTTCGGGGCGACAGGTCGGCGGGCTTTTTGCAGATGGGACACATCATCGTGAGCTACCGAGGCGTTTAAGAAAATTGTCAGATGAGCGCGCGATGCGCAACGAGGCGCGGCAAGTGCCCGCCGCGAAACGCTCAGCCAGCCTCGCCCGCAACGAAGGGCGAGGGACCGGTCAGCAGCGGGCAATGGTAGGGCGTCCTCGCCTGGGCGTTCAGATTCAGGCGAGCACCCTCACCGCAACCCTTGTGCCTATGCTGCCCTCAGCTATGCTCAGAGCGCGCCCTGGCGCTGAATGAAGACGCTGCCTTTGGGTCCGATGTGCACGCAATTAATATCGGTGCGAGTGAACTCCGGCGTACAGAGTGGCTGATCCACGGCCGGACATTTATAAAGGTTCGCATCGAGCTGCTGGCACTTTTCGAGCGCGAAATTTGCCATCATCGGATGTTCCGGCGGCACATCCGCGTTCTGCGACGAGCATCCGCCGAGCGCGAGCATCCCCAGCGACGCGGCCAAGGCCGCTGCCGGAATGATTCGCAGTCCCCGTTCGCGAATTTTCGATACGACAACTTTTCCTGTCCGCATAGAGTTCTCCTCTCAGCCAGATTGAGGCGGTGGTCCGCCTGTTTCGACCCAAGCAAGCCTCGTGGGAGGCGATGACGCGCTGACGGATTCTTAATACACGATGGGCGGGCCACCCAAAAGAGGCGATTCGGGCCGGAAAGCGACGGCCGTGCGACGGGTGCTCGCGCTGGAAGCCCGCGTGGGACCCTTATGGACCGGCTGAATGGATCGGCTGCACTACGGAACGGAGAACCAGATCACCGCAAGCGGCGGCATCTGGATCGTGATCGAATGCGAAAATCCGCGACACGGAATCGCGGCGGCCTCGACGCCACCCATGTTGCCAACATTGGATCCGCCATACGCAGCCGAGTCGGTGTTGAGAATCTCGCGATAGAATCCGGGGCCGGGCACGCCGACGCGATAGCGGCTGCGCAGCAGCGGCGAGAAATTGCATACGCATACGATGCGGCGGCCGGTACTCGGCGCCACCCGCATGAAGGCAATCATGTTGCGGTTGGCGTCGTCCGCGTCGAGCCATCGAAAGCCTGCCGGATCGGTATCGGCCTCCCACAGCGCGGGCTCGTCGCGGTAGATGCGATTGAGGTCGCCCACCAGGACCTGCAGTTCGCGATGGTCGGGATAGTCAAGCAGGTTCCAGTCGAGGCTCGAGTCGTGGTCCCATTCGCGCCACTGGCCGATTTCCTGGCCCATGAAGATGAGCTTCTTGCCCGAGCGGGCCCACATGTAGCCGAACAGCGCGCGCTGATTGGCGAATTGGCGCCAGCGGTCGCCGGGCATCTTGGCAAGCATCGCGCGCTTGCCGTGCACGACCTCATCATGAGAGAGCGGCAGCACGAAATTTTCGCTCCACGCGTAGAGCAGGCCGAAGGTGAGATCGCGATGATGATAGCGGCGGTAAATGGGGTCGAGCGTGAAGTACTCGAGCGTGTCGTGCATCCAGCCCATGTCCCACTTGAAGCCGAAGCCGAGTCCGCCCATGAAGACCGGGCGGCTGACGCCCGGCCAGGCGGTGGATTCCTCGGCGATCATCAGGATGCCGGGGTTGAGGCGGTACACGTCCTGGTTGAGCTTCTTGATGAATGAGATCGCGGCGAGGTTCTCGCGTCCGCCGAATTCGTTGGGAATCCATTCACCCTCGCGGCGGGCGTAGTCGAGGTAGATCATCGAGGCGACCGCGTCAACGCGCAGGCCGTCGGCGTGGAACTCGCCCAGCCAGTAGAGCGCGCTGGCAGTCAGGAAGTTGCGCACCTCGGCGCGGCCGTAGTTGAAAATGTAAGTGCCCCATTCGGGATGATCGCCCTGGCGCGGATCGGCGTGCTCGAACAGCGCGGTGCCGTCGAAGCGGCCGAGGCTGAATTCGTCCTTGGGAAAATGCGCAGGCACCCAGTCGAGGATCACGCCGATGCCGCGCCGATGCAGTTCGTCGATGAGGTAGCGCAAGTCGTCGGGGCTGCCGTAGCGCGAGGTCGGCGCGAAGTAACCGCTGACCTGGTAGCCCCACGAGCCGGTGAACGGATGCTCCATCACGGGCAGCAGCTCGACGTGGGTGAATCCCATGCGGGTCACGTAGTCGCCGAGCATCGGCGCCATCTCGCGATAGGTGAGCGGGCGATTGTCCTCCTCGAGCACGCGCCGCCAGGAGCCGAGATGGACCTCGTAGATCGAGATGGGGCTTTTGATCCATTCGCGCCCCGCCCGCTCCGCAAGCCAGTCTGCGTCGTGGAATTCGTAGGTCGATTGGTAAACAACCGAGGCCGTCGCGGGGGGCGCCTCCATCCGCTGCGCGAAGGGATCGCTTTTCATCAGCAGGCCGCCGTCACGCGTGCGAATTTCGTACTTGTAATTGAATCCTGCGCCTACGCCGGGAATGAACAGCTCCCACACGCCCGAGCTGCCGAGCGTACGCATCATGTGGAGCCGCCCGTCCCAGCGGTTGAAATCGCCGACCACGCTGACGCCGCCCGCATTGGGCGCCCACACCGCGAACGACACGCCGCGGACGCCTGCGACCTCGCGGACGTGCGCGCCGAGCTTGTCATAGGCACGATCGTCCTTCTGCTCGCCCCACAGATAAAGATCGAGGTCTCCGAGCGTCGGCATGAAAGAGTACGGATCGTGGATCGTGATCGATTCGCCGTCGGGGTAGTGGATCTCGAACTGATACGGGAAAATCGAGGTGCGGCCCTCGACGACGGCCTCGAACAGTCCGGTTGCGCCGCGCATCCGCATCGGCCGCGGCGCGTCGCCGGGAATGAGCAGGTCGACCCGCGAGGCCCCGGGGCGAAACACGCGGACCACGAGGCGCTTGCCCTCCAGATGCGCGCCGAGAATCGAATGGGGATCGTGATGGCGCAGCGCGAGCAGGCGGTCCAGCTCCCCGCGCAACGCGCTCGACTCGATGACTTCAGCCTTCATTTCCAAGTGCGAAGTCTAAACGATAGATTCGTCGTAAGCGACCCGCACCCGCAGGAGACCGACCATGAGTTCCACGCCCAGCCTCAAGCAATCGAACGGCATGCCGGGCTTCGACCCGCTGATGGGACAGCTCGAAGTGCTCGAGCCGGGAATCGCGATGTTCCACGGCTTCGCCAACGTCGCGTTCGCATACGGGCGCGGTGAGATGATCGTCGTCGATACCAGCTCGCGGCTGATGGGCGCGATGGCGGTGCGCGCGATTCGCGAGGTCAGCGAGGAGCCGTTCGCCTTTCTCATATACACGCATGGCCACGGCGATCACGCGTTCGGCGCCCAGGCGTTCATTACCGACGCGATCAAGCGCGGGCATGCGCGGCCGAAAATCTGGGCGCAAGAGGACGTCGCCGCCCGCTTCAAACGCTACGCGCTTACCCGCGGATGGCAGCGGCATATCAATCGACTCCAGTTCGGCGGCGCGTTCGCCACGGAGGGACTCTTCGAGCGCAACTCGTTCAGCTACCCCGACCTGGTTTATCGGGATGAACAATTTCTCGACCTGGTGGGCGAGCCGGTCGAGCTGCATCACGCGATGGGCGAGACGGATGACGCGACCTGGGTCTGGATGCCGACGCGGCGGCTGGCGATGGTCGGCGATTTGATCGTCTCGTCGATGCCGAACACGGGCAATCCCAACAAGGTGCAGCGCTACACGCTTGAATGGGCGGAGACGCTCGAGGCGATCGCGAAATGCACCCCGCGTTACATTCTGCCGGGCCACGGACCCGCGTACCGCGGCGAGCAACTATGCAACGAAGTGCTGCGCGAGACGGCGCGGGCAATCCGATTCATCCATGATGAAGTCGTGCGGCGGCTCAACGCAGGCGAGTGGCCGGTGGACATAGTTGAGGCTGACATTTCAATCCCGCCCGATCTCGCGGCGAAGCCGTACCTGCAACCGATTTACGGATGCGTCGCGTTCGTGGTGCGCGACGTTATCCGGCGTTACGCCGGATGGTGGTCAGGCGAGCCGTCGCAAATGTTTCCGGCGACGCGGATGGAACGCGGCGGCGACATCGTCGCGATCTGCGGCCGCGACGCGATCGTCGCAAAGGCGCGCGCACTCAAGGATGCGGGCCAACTCAGGCGCGCGCTGGCGATCGCCGAGATCGCGCTGAATGCGAATCCGGCCGACAATGAAGCGATCAGGTTGAACGCGGAGATACTGGAGGCGATGGCGGCCGGCGAGCGATCGTTTATCGCGCGTAATTTTTTCGCTGGCGCCGCTCGCCAACTCCGCGAGCGCGCGCAGCATTAGTCGGGGCGGTCGGGGATCAGCTTCAGCTTGCCTTGTTTGACCGGACGATTAAGACGCATGGCGGGCGCGGCGGCGCCCGTCGCCGCGCCCGCGCCGCGCCGCCTCGAGTCTTCACCGGGACGCCCTTTTCGCTGACGTCCTTTATCTTGTGGCCCTCGTGCCTGCCCCGCGCTGCTTCGCTCGCGTGTTGATGGGCAGAGCCGGGCGGGGCGGACGGCGGCTGGGGACGGCGCGGCTGATCCATCCCGAAGGCGTGCCGCTCGAGCTTCTTTATCTGATCACGCAGATCGGCGGCCCGCTCGTAGTCGAGATTTTCCGCCGCGTCCATCATTTGCCGCCGAAGCGCGGTGATCCGATCGGGCAACTCATGCGCCGGGATGAACTCTTCTTCGGCCGCTTTGTCGTCGCCTATTTCGGGCACCACCGCCCACTCGGGCGAGTACATCTCGACCAGCGACGCGTCGATCGCCTTGGTAATCGAGGTGGGCGTGATGCCGTGCTGCTCGTTGTAGGCGAGCTGCTTGGCGCGCCTGCGATAGGTCTCGCCGATCGCCTGTTCCATCGATTTGGTGACGACGTCGGCGTACATGAGCACGCGCCCGTTGATGTGGCGAGAGGCGCGACCGGTGGTCTGAATCAGCGACCGCGCCGAACGCAGGAAGCCTTCCTTGTCGGCGTCGAGAATCGCGACCAGCGACACTTCGGGAAGATCGAGACCTTCGCGCAGCAGGTTGATTCCGACCAGCACATCGAACTCGCCCTTGCGCAGGCTGCGGATGATCTCGACGCGCTCGATGGTCTCGATGTCCGAGTGCAGATAGCGCACGCGGATGCCGAGGTCGTGGTAGTAGTCGGTCAAATCCTCGGCCATCTTCTTGGTCAGGCAGGTCACCAGCACCCGCTCGTTGACCGCGACGCGTTTGTGGATTTCCTCGAGCAGGTCATCGACTTGCGTACCGGCCTTGCGCACCTCGATTTCGGGATCGATGAGTCCGGTCGGGCGAATCAGCTGCTCGACGACGAGCCCGGATGATTTCTGCAGCTCGTAATCACCGGGCGTCGCCGAAACATAGACCGCCTGCACGATGTGTGATTCCCACTCCTCGAAATTCAGCGGGCGATTGTCGAGCGCGGAAGGCAGCCGGAAGCCGAAATCGACCAGCACTTGTTTGCGCGAGCGATCGCCGCGATACATCCCGCCGATCTGCGGAACCGTTACGTGACTCTCGTCGATGAAGAACAGTGAATTGTTCGGGAAGTAGTCGAGCAGCGTCGGCGGCGCCTGTCCGGGCAGGCGTCCCGTCAAATGGCGCGAATAGTTCTCGATTCCCGGGCAGAAGCCCATCTCGGCCAGCAACTCGAGGTCATACATCGTGCGTTGCTCGAGCCGCTGGGCTTCGAGCAGCCGATTCTCCGTGCGGTAGAACTCGAGGCGCTCCTTCAGTTCGGCGCGGATATCCCGCACCGCGATTTCCATCCGGTCCGAAGTCGTCACGTAATGCGACGCCGGGTATATCGCGACGCTCTGCAGCTTGCGAATCACCTTGCCACGCAGCGCATCGATTTCGTACAACGCCTCGACCTGGTCGCCGAAGAATTCGACCCGTACCGCACGCTGCTCTTCGTAGGCGGGAAAAATCTCGACCGTGTCGCCGCGCACCCGAAACATCCCGCGATGAAAATCGTAATCGTTGCGCTGATACATGATGTCGACCAGCTTGCGCAGCACCTTGTCGCGGTCGATGGTCTGCCCCTCTTCGAGGAACACCAGCATCTCGAAGTACACCTCGGGCTCGCCCAGGCCGTAGATGCACGAGACCGACGCCACGATCAGCACGTCGTTGCGCTCGAGCAGCGCCTTGGTGGCGGAGTGGCGCAGCTTGTCGATCTCGGCGTTGATGCTCGCGTCTTTCTCGATAAACGTGTCGGTCGAGGGAACGTACGCTTCGGGCTGATAATAGTCGTAGTAGGAGACGAAGTAGCGCACCGCGTTTTCAGGGAACAGGCTCTTGAACTCGTTGTAGAGCTGCGCGGCGAGCGTCTTGTTCGGGGCCATCACGAGCGTGGGCCGGTTCACGCGCGCGATCACGTTGGCCATCGTGAACGTCTTGCCCGAGCCGGTGACGCCGAGCAGAACCTGATGCGGGACGCGGTCGCCCAGATTGCGGACGATAGATTCGATAGCGGCCGGCTGGTCGCCCTCGGGATTGTAACCCGAGACCAGCTTGAAACTTCCCTCTTTGCCGCGCGCCAGTGAGAGCATGATGAGCGAAACAGTCTAGCAGGGTTTCCGCTTCGCGCGGAATTCGCCTTCAAGTCAGACGGGTTTCAGGCAACAGACCAATGCGCAGAAGCATGGCCACCATAAGGGCGACACAAACCAGTATTAATTCGACTCAAACGACCGCTCCGAACAGCGTCTTTGCGGGCATTCAGAGCGTTACGCGTTATATGAGCCGAGCTTGACCGGGAAATCGCGGCAATTTCACCACCACTTATCCACAGAAAGCCCGGGCTGCACCGAGAGAACGCTCGCCAGCCCGGGCAAAAAATCTCGCCTTTTCACCCCCCGGAGATGTTGCATTCTTGTTACAAATATAACTATATTTTCCCGTCAATTGGGTGGGATAGTTCCCGTTTGGCACGATTGACGCTCAGGGGCAAGTGAGGGGGTTCGCTTCGCGCATAGACGCACTTGGGTGAGGAGGAGTTCATGAGACTGAAATCAAGGTTTTTAAATGCGGTCGCCGGTGTCGCGGGTGCGGCGCTAATCGCCTCCAGTTTGGGCGGTTGCGCAAATTTGCAGAAGCCACGCTCGTGGGGAACCTGCGCGGTCGTCGGAGGACTGCTTGGCGCAGGGGTAGGTGCAGCCTCAGGAATCGTCATCGCTGACAATGTCGCGGGACGTCACCAGAGCGACAAAGACGCCAGGGCTTATGCCGGTGTGGGTGGAGCAGTCATAGGCGCGGGACTCGGCGCGTTGGCAGGCCACTACATCTGCGATCCGCTAATTCCGCCGCCACCTCCTCCACCGCCGCCGCCTCCACCCCCGCCGCCTCCTCCGCCACCGCCACCACCGCCTCCGGTCAAGGAGAAGCTGGTGCTACGCGGTGTGCATTTCGACTTCAACAAGTCGAAAATTCGCCCGGGTGATGCCGCCGTTCTGGATGAAGCCGCATCAACGCTTAAGGCCAATCCGAACGTCACGATCAACGTCAACGGCTACTGCGACGCGATCGGCAGCGAGGAATACAACTTGAAGCTGTCCGACCGCCGTTCAGACGCCGTGGTGGATTACCTCGTGAAAGCCGGAATCCCGTCGAGTCAGTTGATTCCGCACGGGTACGGCAAGACCGACTTCGTAGCCACCAACGACACTGCTGAGGGCCGCGCTCAG
>Ga0187858_10002082_pt1 | contig 21035 bp, 27 predicted proteins | sample June2016WEW_8_15_FD_133015 | JGI IMG/M metagenome (GOLD analysis project Ga0187858, IMG submission 133015) | Peatland microbial communities from SPRUCE experiment site at the Marcell Experimental Forest, Minnesota, USA - June2016WEW_8_150 | ecosystem: Environmental > Terrestrial > Soil >...
CCCCGCGGACTCGCTCAAGCTCTGGCTCTGGACACACCGCGGGGCGGTCGGAGCCCTCCGCCTCGCCCTCGACTGGCGCAGGAAGCACGGCGACGTGCCCTTCAAGTGGTCCGACGTCCGCGTCTTCGATCGCGACCTGACCCGCCTCGTCATCGACGGTCTCCTCGACAAGGTGTCCGGGGGCTACGTCATCCACGAGCCTGCCGCCCTCAGCGAGGCGATGGGCCAGTACCTCTTCGAGACCACGCGCGAGAGCGCGCGGTACCGCTCCCCCGTCGAGGCCGCCCCCGTTCCCCCTGGCGCCCGACCCGACCTCTGGTCGCAGATCATAGGGTTCGACGGCGTGAAGTACGAGTTGAACCTCGCCCTCGGTGCCCGTGAACCCGTCCACTGTCTCCTCCTCGGGCCGCCCGCTTCCTCCAAGAGCCTGTTCCTCGACGCCATCAACACGCTCCCCGGGTCCGTCATGCGCTACGGGATGGGGATGTCCCAGCCGGGAATCCGCGAGCTCGCCATGGTCCAGAAGCCCGCGATCTGCGTCATCGACGAGCTCGAGAAGATGGACGACGAGGCCCAGAAGGTCCTGCTGTCCGTCCTCGAGGGAAAGGTATCCGTCCAGCACTACGGGGAGTCGGGCCTCCAGAAGATCACGACCCGGTTCTTCGCCGCCTGCAACACCACCCGGAAGATGCGACCGGAGCTGGTCTCCAGGTTTCACCTGATAAGGATGCCGGAATATACTCCCGAGGAGTTCCGGCGAATCGCGTTCTACCACCTCCTAAACCGGGGCTGCTCCGAGGCCGTGGCCAAGGTCATCGCGGAGGGGGTCTCGTTCAAGTCCCGTGACCTGCGGGACGCGGTCCGCATCGCCAACATGGCACGCACGTACGCCGACGCCGTCCATCTGATCTCCCAGCTCGGCCAGGAGGCTCAGGTTTGAGCGGAAACGACACTCCCCCCGGGTTCACCCCCGTCCCGCTCACCGCGGAGACGGAGGCCCGGTTGAGGGCCACCGTCCTCCTGGTCGCCGCCGAGGACGGCGATACCGTGGAGGACGCCGACAAGTTCTTCGATGCTATCCTCGAGGCCTGCCGTTCCGGACTCGTCGTGCTCCTCGAACGGGACCGTACGCTGTTCGTCCACCGCGCAGGGGCCGTATGACCGACTACCTCGACGTCTACGCCCGACAGCTGGAGACGGCCCTTGCCTCGGAATCCCTGACGGACGAGGAACGGGAGGCTCTCCAGGAGGCTCTGGAAGAGGCCCGGACGTCCAAGGACACGGGGGACCGCCCGGGAACGCGCCCCAGGCCCCTTTCCAGGGCCGAGTTCGAGGCGGAATGGGCCTTCCTTCTCCGCTGGCCGCTGGAAACCCGCCTGGGGTGCCTCCGGATCCTCCGCGAGCTCGGGGTCCTCGAGGCGTTGGAGAAGAATTTCCCAGACAAGCACGCCTTCCTGGTCGAGCTCCTCCTCGCGGACCGCCCTCGTCACCAGACCCCGCCCGCCGACACCTTAATTGCCCTCGCGCCCAATCAGGTCTGAAGATGCCGCTCCCCGACCCCGATACGGTCTGCGCCGTCCTGAAGGGGGTCATCAACGACGAGGCGGCCTGCCGGACCCGTCTCACCGACCTCGAGACTGCCAAGGAGACCATCGCGGACTGTTCCTCCGACGCGGTCGCCTCCGCGAAGAAGCTCAAGCCCGTGGTCGCGTTCGTCATCACCCAGCCCGGGTGCCCGCACTGCGCCGACCAGGTCGCCGCCGCCGTCGGTCTCATGGGGAAGAACAAGGGGTTCGCCGCGGTCGAGGCCTCGATCGAGGAGGACGGCTGCTCCAAGCTGGCCGAAGAGGAGGGCGCCGATTCGACACCGACCACGGTCTTCTACCATAACGGAGAGCGCGTCGTCGCGTTCAGCGGGGCGATGGACCCTCCCGACCTCGAGCAGGTCGTCGCCGACATCGCCGCGGGTAAGGACGTAACCCCTACCGAGGAAGACCCGAACAAGGCCTGCGAGTCGTACGAGGACCCCGCGGACATCGTAGCGTGCATGGAACGGACCGAGGGGAGCGGGTGACGGGCGGAATCATCTACCTCGTGACGTGCCGGGCGACCGGGAAGTGCTACGTCGGACAGACCATCCGACCGCTAGAGGTTCGCTGGTGGCAGCACCAATCCGAAGCAAAGCGTCCTAGGTACGACTCGCCACTTCACCGTGCGATTCTAAAATACGGAGCTGACCAGTTCGACCTTCGGGTTCTCGAGGTAGTTACAGACCGCACCGACCTGAACTCGCGGGAGCTTGCCCATGCCATTACCCATCACGCTCTCGTACCGGACGGCTACACTCTGAAGGTGGGAAACGGTCCTTCCTGCGCCATCTCTGGGGAGACTCGCCGCCGAATGAGCGAGGCAGCCAAAATCGTGCTTAGCGACCCAACTGTTCGTGCAAGGAACGTCGTCATCCAACGAGAAGCTCAGACCCGGCCTGAGGTCGTCCAGAAGAAAGCGAAGGCGATCTCCGACCTCTGGACTGATGCCGCCTATCGAGACAAGGAGGTAGCCACTCGGTCCTCCTCAAGTTACCGCCAACGCAATTCCGCGCTGAGGACCGAAGAGTGGTCCCGACCCGGTGCTAGGGAATCACGTTCCGCTACCATGAAGCGCGTGGCCAACGATCCCGACCATGCCCGCAATCGGCTGGATGCCCAGCGGCAACCAGCTACTAGGGCCAAGCGGTCCGCGGCTCTCAAAGCTGCTTGGGCCGACCCTGTCAAACGCGCTCGTATACTGGCGGGTCGAGCTTCGCACGCCACGACTCCAGGAGCTTGAATGGACCAACTCGATAGCCGCATCATCCAGGCGCTCCTGACGAAGGAGGCCACGATCCATCAGCTCTCGAAGGTCCTGGCTAAGCGTGACTCGGCCCTTCGCTACCGGATCGGACGTTTGGCCGAGGAGGGGTTGGTCCGGAAGCGGTCCAACGGCGAGAAGGGCGTCTACTACGTTCCCCTCGACGAGATCACCTACGGGAAGGCGCGGATCGTCGTCGCGACGAAGGGTGGCCCAATCACCCACGACCTCGGCCCGGTTCTCGTCACAGATCACGACGGACTTAGACAGGTCATCGTTTTGACTTGACCAAGAATTTGGGGCGGCGTTTATAACCCCCCTTCCCAATTCCCATCCAGAGGTCCGAAAATGACCATCGTATCCGGAGGCCGAAACGCCATCGTCAAGAAGCTCTCGCCGAAGGGTCATCTCGTACTCGCCTGGCGACCCAGCAAGTACGCGAAGACGCCCCAGCAGATCCGAGCCGGCAACGCGGCCCGCGAGTGTGGAATCCACCGCGGGATGAGCAAGGCCGAACTCGTGAAGGCCATGTCGTGCGTCGGCACGAAGATGCGCCGGGGCGGCTAGGCCGCACCTCACCACCTTCCAACCCCAGACCGGGGTGCGTCTCTCCGCGCGCCCCGGTCCAACCCTTTTCTCGGCAAGAGTTCTTAACGCTGAAGAGCCCTATCCCCATCCGTGCCCGAGGACGATCTCGCCCAGCGCCTCGTGGCCTGCGTATTCCCCTCGAAGGAAGCCGAACAGCGGGCCAAGAAGACGTTCCTGGAGAAGAACTCCGAGAAGGGCCTGCCCGAGGAGGTCATCGAGGAGGCCAGCCGTGCCCCCAACTGGACTATGCTCTGCGAGCCCGGACGACCCAGCGACATCGTCTCCGGAATCCACTGGGTCCAGAACGACTGGTTCCTCTGTACGTTGAAGCAGGGTGCCGTTCGAGAGGACATGCGAGGCCACGGGATTGGCACCCGGACCTACCGGATGAACGCTGAGGATGCTCTGCGCACCGAGGGGTGCCGCGTCCTGGCCGCAGACGTCACCTTCGACAACCGGGCGAGCATCCGGGCGCTGGAGAACGCTGGATTCCAGAAGGTCAACCGCTTCTGCTGGGAGGAGGGTGAGAAGCCCGCCCGAATCCTCCAGTTCGTCCGGATGCACCCGACGCGCGGGAACAAGTGCCCCGCGCCCGGCCCTTAATCACCCGCGACGGCGATTCCGTCCGTCCCGATCGACACCCGCCCCTTGTTCAGGTGCGCGATGCCCTGCTCGTCGATGAACGGTATCGACTTCAGGAAGAGGCCCTCGACGCCTTCGACCGCGACCCGTTTCCCGTTCACGATGAGCTCGAGCCGCTTGGCATCCCGGTCCAGCCGGACCTCCGTCACCTTCTCGTAATCGTAGATCACGGCGCCCTCCCGTAGTCGTCCTCGTATCGGGTGATGTCCGCCTCGTCGAACGGACCGACCGGGATCTCCAGAACGACCGCGTCCGTCTTGCCGGCGAGCCGGTGCTTCGCCCGCCTCGGAATCTCCATCCGGTCGCCCTCGTGCATGAGGGTTTCCTGACCGTCGACCGTCGCCAGAACCGTCCCGCGGAGGACCCTCCAGAATTCTCCCCGCCTCTCGTGGGACTGGTAGCTCAGTCGGTGCCCTCCCGTGATGAAGAGGAGCTTGGACCGTACCTTCCCGTTGACGAGGAAGGTCTCGAATCTCCCCCAGGGCCGGTCGACGGACCTGACGAGGATGGCCACGAATCACCCGGGCACGTATGCGAGGTGGACCAGGTCCACGCTGCGGGTCTCTCCCGGCGCCAGACTGAGGTGCATCGCATCGAGGAACGCGCTCCGCTCCCCGTCCGAAACCGGTACCGCCGTGTAGTGGACCGGTCGCATCCGGAGCCCGAGGTTGAACTTGGCCCGCGCCATGAGGCCGCGGGTGATCGCGTAGGTCGCCGGCTCGGACCGCACGCCCATTCGGTGGACCGCTTCATGGACCACGGTCGATTCCGGGGCGTCCCCGGCGAGAGTGATCCACTTCGTCCCCATCAGGTGCATCCCGAGGACGTGGTAGTCGGCCTCGGCGTCGCGCACCGCGGCGTTCAGCTTGTGGGTCGCGTCGTAGAGGCGCTGCGCCGAGACATCTGCGTTCGCGAGCTCGTAGATGTTCTCGGGGGGACGGACCATCGGTAGCCGGGTGAACAAGCTCTCGATCTGGTCTTGGGTCAGGGCCATCGCCTGGGAGATGGCTCAGGCCCTATATCGTTATTCCGTACCGCTGCAACACCCAGGCCTGGTAGGTCGACCAGCTCAGCGGTCCGTACCCCACGACGGGGTCCTGGGCCCCGTTCGCCTGCGCCGACAGCATGGCGAGGATCTCGGGGTTCGACAGGGTCCTGCCCACGACCTTCGCGTGGGCCTGCCTCATGCAGGCGAGGAGACCCGCGACGACGGGCGCGGCGAAGCTCGTCCCCGCCAGCGCCTGAAAGTCGCTGGGGTAGTTCGTATAGCTGACCGACATCTCGTTCAGGTAGGCTCCGCTGACGCCCGAGACGAAGGGCCCGCCGGGAGCCACGGTCGATGGGCCGGGGGATCCCCACGGGGTCGGTCCCCTCGAGGAGAAGCCGCTCGGCGTCCCCGCGTCCCCGAACATCCCGTTCCATCCGAGATTCGTCACCGGGTTGTAGCTTCCGACCCCGATGACCCCGGGAAGGCATCCGGGGGAGTCCACGCCCTGACCGGAGAGCCCGCTGTTCCCGATGGCGCCGACCACGATGGCGCCCGAGGCGAGGAACGTCTGGACCGGCACGTAGTAGACGTCCGCCGTGGGGTCGGTCGCCGTCGCCAGGGACCCCCACGACAGGGATAGGACGTCCGTCCCGATCCGGTAGGCGAGGTCGAGGCCGGCGAGGAGCTGGGACGTCGGTGCGGTTCCCGGGAAGTCCAGCGCCTTGACCATCGACAGGGAGGTTCCCGGGGCCATCCCCTGGCACTCCACGTCCCCGTGGACGAGCCGGGAGAGCGTGTACGCCTTGGCGGGTGCGCCGCCGAGCGTCGAGGCGGTCATCGACCCGTGCCCGACGAGGTCCGTGTAGTCCCCCCGGACCGCGCTGTGGGGCCGGACCCGGTGCAGCTGCGGGTTCGCCAGGGCGACCCCGGTGTCCACGATGGTGGACCGCACTCCGGCACCCGTGTAGCCCGCCGCGTTCGCCACGTCGGCACCGACGAGAGATCGGACCGTCCGGCTGTCCGTGAAGGTCAGCGACCCGCTCAGGGGCACCTCCAACTGCCACGTTGCCGATGGCGGCGCCACCGGGTACTGGGAGATCGAAACCTCGAGGTCCTCCCAAACGGACTGGATGAGGCCGCTGTCGATGAGCTGGCTAATCATCGGCCCCGAGAGGACGGCGCCGAGCATGTTGAAGGACCCGAACGACCGCACGCCGGCCGCCGCGACCCTACGGATGCGCGAGAGGACTCCACCGACCACGTTGCCGTTCAGGACTCGGGTCACGTCGAGCGACCGAACCGTCGAGAGGAGCTCCGAGAACGCCCCCGGCGGGGAGAGGATCACCACGGCGGAGGCCGGGCGCACCAGAACGCTGGACGACGCGTAGACCGCCGTCATCCAGCCCCTAGTACGTGGCGAGGCCCGACTGAACCCTCAGCCCCGGGTTCCGCAGGCACGTCGCCGTGGCCGTCCCGGCGCCGTTGTAGCCCGTGGTCGCCTGCCCGTTGCTGTCCGTCGTCAGCGTCTGGTGCCCCGTGACGACGCCCACGGGGTCCTTTCCGACGACCAGGAGACGGATGCCCGAGACCGGGTTGCCTTGCCGGTCCGTCACCGTCCACGTCAGGTATCCGCTCGTCTGGCCGCCTCCGCCCGTGACGTTCAGACCGGCGGGCCACTGTCCGATCAACCTCGAGCCGAGGGTGAACGTCTTCGTGTAGACCTGGTTCGGGGCCGTCACGCTCGCCGTCAGCGATGGCTGGAAGGTCCCGGGGTTCTCGTAGGTGTGCGTCGGGATCTGGCCGGTGCCCGTCCCGCCGTCCCCGAACGACCATTGCAGGCTGAACGGGAACCCGCCCGCCTGTAGGCCCTGGAGGTAGTTCTGGAGGGAGTCGTACTTCGCCGCCAGGTTCTGGACGTCCGACTGGAGTCCGGTGAGGGCCGTCGTGGCGGCCTCGATGAGCCCGGAGAGAGCGCCCGGTCCCGAGGTCTGCCCCTGAAGGCCCTGGATGTCGTTGAAGAGGGTCATGGCCGTCCCCTGGAGTCCGCTCAGGACGCTCGTATCCGAGTTCAACTGCCCCTGAGCGACCACGGTCTGGGCCTGAATCCCGTTCCGCTGCGACCCGAGGGATTCGATCGTCCCGTTCGCCGTCCCGAGCTGCCCGAGCATCGTTCCGATCGCCGCGACCTGGGACGCCAGCGAGGAGGAGGGGACGTATCCCCTCGCCGAGGCGAGGACCCCCCGTAGCCCGCCGGTGCCGGACGAAGCTCCGCCGCCGACGGCCGAGTAGTACGCCCCCGACGAGGAGGCGAGGCCCTGGTAGTTCGATCCAAAGGCGAAGCTGGCCGGAGCGAAGCCCGAGAACGACGGGTCGTACGGGCCCGACCCGGGGTCGTTCGGGCCGCCCTTGTAGTCCTGGGATCCGGAGAGCCCGTCCGAGCTAGCAGCGTCGGATTGGAGTTGCGACGCGGGGGCCGCGCTCGGGGACGTGAACGTTCCCGTTAGGGAGGTGATCTGCGACTGGATGCCGGCGATGAGGCCGAGGTAGTTCTTCTGGTTCGAGGTCCAGTTGGCGATCTCGGTCTCGAGGTTCTGGAGGCTCGCGTCCTCGGAGGCCAGCTGGCTCGTCAGGCTCTTGATGGTCGCCTGGTAGCCCGGGATGGTCGAGTTCCGCAGCGTGGAGATCTGGCTCTGGACGCTCGCGTCCTGGGCGAGGACCGAGTTCAGCGCCTGCCGCGCGGCCGAGACCTTCGAGGTCAACCGGCTGGTCTTCCCGCTCGCCTCCGCCAGCGCGGACTGGAGCGCCGCCGCCGCCGAGGAGACGGCCGCGAGGTCGCTTCCCGGAACGTAGCCGAGGACCGACCACGCCTTGCCGATGAGGCCCTTGGGGGCGGGCAACGCGCCGGTCGCCGTCAGGGGACTCGGAAGCGTGGGGACCGGCACGGGGATAGTGTCCGGGTCGATATCGAGCTGCGCGAGGGCGTTCGAAATCAGGTTGTTGTAGGAGGAGGACCCGGTGACGGGCCCGGGGCCGGGCCCCGTTGTCCCTCCGGGCGCGCTCGAACCGCTACCGACGGTACCGACGGTAACGGGTGTCCCGACCGCCGTCGTGCCTCCGACTCCCGGATTGCTGACGGTGTCATCCACCGGTACGATAGTCCCAGGACCAGCTCCCGTCGATTGGGGCCATACGGTCGCCGTCGTCTGGTACGCGACCTTCCTCCGTCGGATGCCCTTGACGGCTCCCGCTGGCGCCGGTCTGCCCCTCGCCATGTCTTCCCCACTGGGGAACGACTCTCGGTGGTTTAGTCCTTTCGCTAGAATGACCTAGGACGGAACCCGTTCTTGCCGAGGTTGCTCGGCCGCTCGAAGCCCGATGGCCGTAGTGGCTGCGTGGGCGTCGGCATCGGAACGAGGGGCGAGACCGCCGAGACGACACGCCGCGCCTTGCGGAACTCGTCGAGCATCCGCTCCCCGGCCGCGATCGCGTGGTCCAGTGCCTTCGCCCGCTCGATGGGGTCCCCCGCCCTCGCGGACCGGACCACGAAGAGGTTCAGCGTCTGTTGGAGCGTGGCCGCCCCGGTCATGATCCGGTTGTAGGCTGCGTTCGCCTCCGCCCGAGAGTCGAATTTCGGGGGGGCCTGCGGCGGGAGCCCGGGGATAGGCTCGGCCTGGGGTTCTTCAGGCGCGGTCAACTTGCACGTTCCCCTTCGGCTCGGGTTCGATGATGACCCGGTACCCGTACTGGCCCGCCGCTGGTGCGACTGTCGTATTCATCCATGCCAGGAAGTCGTCCAGCGAGCTCCAGGCCAATCTCAGTGTTCCCCCCGCGTCCGTATTCCAACTCGTCATGCTGTTCTCTCCGCTTCAAGGACGGGCAGGCCCGGTATCGACCGTCGGGACACCGCCCTCGCGCTAATCACTTTCGCTCGTTCGTCGGCCGTCAGGTCCTGCGTTTGAAGGAGGAACTGCTGGAGCCGGGGGTCGACCGCGAGGAACCGCTTCATCACCCGGGCCTTCCATCGACGGACGAACACGTCCTCGACGTCGGGCTGCCAGACGGAACCCATCTGCCCGGGGTGGTCCACGATGAGCTCGTGGTCGTGGAGGTAACGTCCGGGGTAACGGTCCTCGATCGACCAACCCAGGTCCGTGTCCGCCCGCCAGCCCCTCGGAATCCTGCCGAGCCCCCAGTCCTCCTCGAATGGCCGCTCGAGGAACACCTCGCGACGGACCGCCATGTTGGCCCCGATCCACCACCCCGGCTGGTCCACGAGGACCGTCCCGCTGCCCCACATGTTCCCCTGGAGGGGCCCCGTCACCGCGACGGTTTCCGGTGCCCCACGGATGTCGCGGGAGAGCCGCGAGAGGTGGTCCGAACGGAGCACCGAATCGTCGTCCACGAAGACCAGCCACTCCCCCCTCGCCTGCTTTGCGGCACGGTTGCGGGCGATGTACTCGTTCCCCGGGTCGGCCCGGGCGATGAACTCCCAATCGTGAACCCCTTGCCGTCGGACGGAGGAGACCAGCCGGGGGTACGACCCGCGGAGGAGGGTGGCGCAGATAACCGAGAACATCGGGTTGCTCAAGATTCGGACCTCCCCCTCACAGGACCACCAGCGCGTCCCTGCGGTGCGACCCGCCGGGGGCCTCCCAGTGGGCCGTGCCGGACCCGCTGAACAGGGGCGAGCTGTGCAGCATCGCAATGGCGCTCGGGCAGGACTCCGTGTTGTCGACCACGATCGCCCCGCCGGGCGCCATGAACGGTAGGACTCCCACGGCCTCCTGGACAACTCCCGCGCTCTCGTGCTGGCCGTCGAGGAATACGAATGACAGGAAGCGCCTCGAGGCCGGGTACTCCGTCCCGTCGACCCACCAGCGGTACCAGGGGAGAACGCCGTAGATGAATTCGCGAGAGGTCATCCGAAACACGGCCGATCGCCAGAACGGGGCCAGCCGCGCCTTCGCCGATGTCGACAGGTCCTCCCCGTACCTCGGCCCCTCCGACGCTCCAACGAAAAAGGGCCTCCCACCCCACGGGTCGACGCTGAACACCATGAACCCGTCCGGGGCGATCTGGTCGGCAACCCCGCAGAGCATGGCGCTCGTCCCCCCGGCCCGAACCCCTATCTCGATGGCCGCTCTGCCCCCGCGGTCCCGGGTCCGGTCCACGGCCTGGGCGAACCACTCGACCACGCCCTTTCCGTGGTCCTGCGAGTCCGTCGCCGCGCCGTACTTTGCGACCAGCTCGGCCAGCGCCGTCGGGTTCACGTCCGCCCCCCCGGTTTCTGCGCGGTCACGAAGAACTCGAGACCGTGGTCGACGTCACCGACGAGCCGGTAGGTCAGGAGAGCCGGCTCGTACCGGCGCTGGTCGAATCCCTCCGCCGTGTAGAACTCGAGGATCTTGTCTCCCCAGTGCGAGAAGTGGGTCGGGTCGTTCCACGAGTTCGGGTCGCGGTATCCCGGGGTCAGGATGTACCACGTCGCACCGTCGACCGATACCCGCCACATCTCCTGGATGAGTGTGTTCGTGTCGGCGATGTGCTCCACGAAATTGTTCGCGTAGATCTCCGAAACAGAGTCGTCATCGAAGGGCAGCTGGGGCCACCACGGGTCGACCCGGTACACCTTGTCGACGCCCGGGAGCTCCTGCATGTCCAGGTTGACGAACCCGGGCATCGGGCGGTTCGCGCTGCCCAGGTTCAGCCGGATCGTGTCGCTCACGCCTCCTCCAGCAGCTTGAGGTGCTGCGCCGCCACGTTCCGGATGTCGAAGAGCTCCCGTGCCCGCTTCGCGATGCCCTCACGCTTCGGGGCCCAGTTCGTCTCGAAGAATCCTCGGGCGATCGCCGACGCCTCGGGCCGGCCCGCCTGGAGCTCCTCGAGCGATACGACCATCCCGCCGTCGCATGCCCGGACCCACTCCTGCGGGGCTCCGATGTCCGTCGTCAGAATGGGAATCCCCCGGACCAGAGCGTGGGCCGCCACGAGGGAGAACGACTCGATCCAGTTATGGAGGTGGACCAGCCCGGCCGCGCCGTCCAGCATCGCATTCAGGTTCGGCGGGTCGGCCACGAACTCGAATCCAGCGTCCCGGCACATCTTCCGGACGCAGAGGGAGTAGTACGCGTCGGCGAACTGACCTGTGTGCCCTGCCACTGTGAGCTTGACCCCGGCCTCCTTCGCCATTCGGACCGCGTCCGCCTGCCCCTTGTATGGGGCGATGCGGCCGAGACTGAGGTATCGCCCCGGGACCGGCTCGGGAATTTCAAGCCCGTCGACGGGAACCCCAAGCGGGATGACGGGCGCCTTCGGGTCCTGGAACGCCTCGCGGACCGCCTGGGACGGGTAGATGTCGTGCCCGCTCCTCCCGTCGGTCCACATCGTCACGGACCGGTACTTCTTCATCCGTGCCATCCTCGGCACCTTCGAGTGCGTGAAGTCGATGACGGCATCGGCGTCGCGGAGCAGGTCGTACTTGTCCGTCGACAGGGGGTCGGTCTCCGTGAGAATGTTCCTGCCGACCCATCCGAACTGGGACCGCCCGTCGGCGATGTTCGCCATGACCGTCACCTTGTTCCCGGTCCGGGCGAGCTCCGTGGCGAAGTCCTGGGCCGCGACCTCAATGCCTCCGTACCCCGCGACAGGCAGGGCTACGGCAGGTGGAACGATGACCGTCAGTCTCACGGGACCCCTCTCGATTGCAGGACCTTGACGAACTGCTCGGCCGTCTTCTTCCACGTGTGCTTCTCGAAGTACCTCCGACCCGCTGCCGGGTCGGGCTTCAGGTCCTTCAGCTTCAGGAGCTGCTGGGCCAGCGAGTGCGGATCCGGGAGCCTCTCCCAGTTCATGCTCCTCGGGATCGGGAAGGTGTCGAACACGAGCTTGGGGCCCTCGTAATCGGAGACCACCTCGAGGCGGTTCGGGTCGTTGGGGACGAACATGACCCGCCCCAGGGCTGCCGCCTCGCTCAACGGCATGTCCCACCCCTCGCCTGTGCCGACCGAAGCGTACGCCGTCGCCCTCCGATACCGCGTCGCGAACTCTTCCTCGGGATACCCGAATTGCGGGTCGTAGAGGTGGGGAAACATCCAGTGACCGTCGACCCCGAGCATCTTGATGTGCTCGAGGAGGTCGAACGCCGCAACCTCCATCGAGTGGATGTAGAACTCGAGGTCGATCTCGCCGATGACCTCGCGGTAGGCCCGCATCAGCACGGGGAACGCCTTTCGGTCCTGGTGTCCGAGACCGACCGACATCACCAATGGAATCCCGGGCCGCCCGTAGCCGGTCGCCACAGGGCCCTCCGGGTCCGAGTACGACGGCGATACGCCGAGAGGCAGTGGTTCGATCCTGTCCCGTACCAGCCCTGCGTTCCCGAGCGCCTCTCCCCCGACGACCGTGAACGGCAGGACCACGTCCGCCTCGCGGTGCAGGGCGTCGATGTAGTCCCAGGGCAACGTCTCGTGCTGGACCGGGACCCAGTGCCACGTCGGCCGACCCCCGGCCTGCCCCTTCACCGTGTAGTTCCCGTTCGGGAAGTACTTCGGGATGAGGGGAACCGGGTCGCGCAGGTGGAGCACGACATCCGGGTCGAAGTCCTCGACCGCGGCCCGGATCCGATAGGGTGGGTTGCACCCGTAGTGGCGGTATCCCCGACCGTTGAACTCGTAGGTCAGACGCTCACCCATGTGCTGGAGCGAACCGAATGCGACCTCGACGCCCAGAGGGGCCACCGCGTCCGCGAAGAACCGGGCGCAGTTCGCATAGCTCGTCGGGATGGCCGGCGTGTCCGTGACCAACAGGACTTTCGTCATCCGGATCCCCCAGGTGTCTCCGTGGGTCGCTCCTGCTTTCGGATCGTCACGAAGACCAGGTCGCCCTCGCGGATCCCAGCCGCCTCGCGCTCCGCCTGAGGAATGGCGATGCGATCGTCCTTCCGAACCCTCACGTGGAAGGATACCTCGAGAGGTCCTGTCGATTCCCCGTCCGACACTGAATGTCGGGATATCAGCCGACTATTTGAGACGTTCTCAGGCACACGAGGGTATCAGATGTGGGGAGGCGGTACCAGTATCGCGGCCGACCCGTCGGGGTTCTTGTAGACCTGGTAGCACAGGTCGTAGTACGCGCTCGGGACGTTGTTGATCGATGCCGGGACGGGTAGCGTCTCGAGCGCCGGGCCCGACGGCAGAACCTGGACCGGCGCCAGGATCCCCTGGGCGCAGGGCTGCGTGTTGTTCCCGCCGCCACCCGGCGGGAGGCCGACGGTGACGGTGAGCCTCGCGGGCGCCATGTTCCCGGAGGAGTCCCTCGCCGTGACCGTCGGCGTGTACCATCCGCTGACCGCGTATTGGTGCATCGGGTTCTGCTGGCTCGACCCCGTGCCATCGCCGAAATCCCAGGCATACGTGTACGGCGCCGTGCCGCCCAGCGCCTTCGCCGTGAAGGCGGTGGCCAGGGGTGCGACTGGGCCCCAGTTCGGCGTTACCGTGGCCTCGACGGATAGGTTCGATGGGCCGCTGCTGACCGTGGTCGTGACGGAAGCGCTCCCCGTCTCGATGCTCGCATCGGTTACCGTGACCGTCGCCAGGAAGGTCCCACCGGCCGCGTACACGTGGGTCGGGTTCTGCTCGACGGATGTCCCCCCATCGCCGAACGTCCAGGCGTACGTGTACGGTGGCTTCCCCCCGACGACCGATGTCGTGAACATGACCTCGAGTGGTGCCTGCCCCGAGGACGGGACCCCCACCGCGGTGACCTCGAGCGGATCCGGTACCCCGACGGGTTTGAACGAGAGTGCCAGCGCCGAGACGTCCGCGCCGCCGTTGAAGAACGAGGCGTACGCGTTCTGGTCCGGCCCCGACTGGTACACCGAGGACTCGAGCACGCCGAACCCCGCCGGCGCGAGGCCCGAGCTCTGGCTCACCAGCCGCGTGCCGACCGTCGTCGCGCCGCTCAGGGAGCCGAGCGCCGACGGCAGGATCCCCGCCGCGGACAGCCCCTCGGTCCCGACCACGAACAGGTAGAGGTCCTCCAGCGAGGCGTTCGCCGGGAGCTCCTCGTCGACGTAGTACAGCCCCGCCTGGAAGACGGCCGAGCTCCCCGCCGTCGTGACCCCCGAGCTGACCGAGTCGAATGCGGCCCCGCCGGAGTACGTCGAGGTGACCTCGACGGCAGAGGCCCACTGGTCCCCCGTCGGCGCCGAGCTCCAGGTGACGGTCAGCGTGTACGTTCCCGGGGCGACGGAATCGGCCGTCCACGCCTCGAGGCCATCGTAGATGTTCCCGCCGATCCCGCGCCGAAGCGTCATGGACGGTCCGCCCGTCACCGAGACCACGCTGATCCCAGGGTTGCCCTTCGGCCACCCAACGACGACGCACAGCCCGCTACCGGCCCGAACGGTGATCGGCGGGAGCGTCAACGCAACGCTGCCCGATACGGAGCCCTGGACTACGTTCCCGACGGAGAGCGCGTGCGCCGGGTTCACCGCGGGGATACCGAAGCCGACGGTGCCGAAGCCCGCCCCACCGGGGGAGACGTCGATGGCTACCGTGTAGTCGCTCGGGCTCGCGAGCCCGGCGTTCTGCTGCACCAGCGCGATGTTCTCGTTGGGGGCCGAGAACAGCGATGCGACGAGCCCGTTCGGCAGCGTCGCCGAGATGGTCTGCGCGCTCAGGCCGTCGCCGTAGAGCATGAGGAGCAGGTCGTCGTTGCACGTTGTCGGTACGACCGTGGAGTAGGCGTTCGGGACGACGACGTCCACGCCCGCATTCGCCTCCGCGACCTCGACCGCGATGACCTGGAGGGTGCCGATCGCGCCGCCAGGCCACTTCACCTCGACGGTGGTGCTCCCTCCGGCGACATCGAAGGCAAGGAACACGAGGACCTCCGCGTTCTCGGTCCCCGACCCCCATTGGTATCCCGTCTGGAGGACGAAGAGGTCTCCGGCCGAGTCGGTCACGGTGAAGGACGGGTCGGGCGCCTTGCCCTGCCACGACACGAGGGCGGCGATCGTGTTCCCCGGCGTCACCGTCATCGCGGGGGTCGTTACGTCCGGTGAACCACCAGGGAAGGCCTGACCGACCTTGACCGATTGGACCACCTGCGGAATCGCCATCGCACGACCTATAGCCCCGGTCCGTCTAAGACCTTCCGCCCGGTCGTCAGATGAAGACGACCTTCCCCGTGGGGCTTCCCGACGCGCCGAAGACCAGTACCGTTCCCGAGACTATCGGCGCCGACCCCACCGTCACGTCGATGTCCGGGCTCGTCCCCGTATCCGACATCGAGTCCGTCGCCGTGCAATTCGCCGTGAAGCTCCCGGGCGTATTGTACGTGTACGTCGGGTTCTGGTCGGTCGATGTCCCGCCGTCGCCGAAGACCCAGGCGTAGGTGTAGGGACCCGTTCCCCCCGAGGCGGAGGCCATGAAGGAGACGGTGAGCGGCGCATCTCCCGACAGCGGGGCTCCGCTCGCCGTCACCGAGACGGGCGGGGGGCCCGCCCCGACGGCCACCGACGCCGCGAAGTAGACCCAGGTCGGGCCGGATGCCACGCTGTTCCCGGTGATCTCGGCGTTCTGGGGCCCGGTCGCTCCCGCGACCCCGATGGCGAACGCGATGGCGCTGTCGCCAACCCCGGCGGTGAACGCGGTCGGGGCGACCGTCAGGCCCCCCCAGGTGATGCTGTTACCCTGGGCGTCGACCCCGGCGAGGAGGACGATGTAGTCGTCGACGTTCGCCGTCGTGGCGTCGTCCGATAGGAAGTCGGTGCTGCCGTCGGAGGGCAGGGCCCCCCCGGTGCCAAGCGACTCGACGCTCGGGGTCGCCTGGCCCTGGAAGACGACGACCGCGATCGAGGTGTCGACGGACGACTCCGCCGACCAGAAGATCGTCGTGGGCGAACCCGTGATGTCGTCGGCGACCCAGAGCTCGATCTCCGGCTCCGAGCCCCCGTTGTCGACGTACTGCTGGAAGACGTAGTTGTTCGACGGGCTCGCGTCGTCCGTGACCGACGTGACGGCGCCGGTCGAGTGCGCGTCGGCCCGCGTGATCGCGACCCAGACGGCCGCGCCGTTCGGCAGGGGCCCGAACGAGTCGATGCTCCCCGAGGATTGGGTCCCCTCGTCGAGGGCGTTCGAGGCGTAGACAGAGATCGGCATCGGCTTCTAGAGGGGTTTGCCACGCTATGAGGTTGCCGCCGGGACCGAATGGGAACTCTCCCGTAGGGCTTGCCGACTCAGGCGCCCATGGCGTACCGATGAGGTCTCGGGCGCTGGGGGACGCGGCGGAGGCGGCTTGGGCTTGCCGAGCCGGATCATCCCGCCCTCGGGCATCCGGTAGACGAGGGCATCCTGCTCGTCCTTGGGGGGCGCCAGGCAGACCCGGTGGACGCCGAAGAGGGCCGGTTGGCCCGGGAGGATGGCGCGCGAACAGATCCGGCACACGCGGACTCCGCCCCGCACCGGGGTCGGGTTCCCCGCCCCGGGGCCGATGGCGCGGACGAGCTCGCGGCTGCGACGGCCCATGCTCAGACCTTGACGGGGGTGTTGCCGCCGCCCGTGGTGATGGTCCCCGCCGAGGCCGAGGAGGAGTAGGGCCGGAAGGTGTCGGTGTTGGTGTTCTGCGAGTCCGACCAGGTATTGACCCACTGGTTGACGAGGACGTACGCGTTCGAGGACGTGCCGAAGTAGACGTACAGGAAGACCGCGTAGGTCGTCCCGGTGGTGTCCTCGTAGCCGAGGTAGTAGACCCCTGTCGCGTTCGCGGACCACGTCGTCGTTCCCGCGATGTCGGTCCAGTAGCACGGGTGCGTCGACCCCGTCGCCGTCCCGAGGGCCGTCCCGCCCGCCGTGATGCTCGTCCCGGACGCCAGCGTCACCGTGCCCGTCGCCGTCGCGGAGATGCCGGGCGCCGCCAGGAACAGGCCCGTGCCGGTGATTGTCCCGATGGGCTTGGTCACCGTTCCGCCGGCCCCCGTGCCCCGGGTGAAGCGGCTGTCGATCCAGACGACGAATGTCGTCACCCCGTTCACGACCAGGTTCCCATTGTAGGTCCCAAGGGTTCCGCCGCCGGCGTTCACCGTCATCGGGGTCGACACTGTGATCGTGGACGACCCGGCGATGGTGCAATTGAGCTGGAACAGCGGGTTGCCGCTCGATGCGGAGATGCTCACTGGCGCCGCTATCGTGATGGTGCCTGTCCCGGTGACCGTGGGCTGGAAGCCGACCGTCACGACGATGCTCGTGAACCCGAGGTTGTAGTTCGCGTTCAGCTGGAGGGTCGCCGAGCCCGTGAACAGGAGTTCTCCCGACGCCGTGTAGGAGCTCACGCTCCAGGCGGAGGAGAGGCTCCCCGAAATGGTGACGGTGTTGGCGCCAAAGGCGACCGTTCCGGCGCCCTTGAGGGTCGCGATCTTCCCTCCCCCAACGACCTGAAGAGTTGGAGGTCGCGCCGCCAGCGACCCGATCCCGAACGCCGAACTCCGCCGCATCATGTCAGTGCTGGTATCCGTGCGCTGCCACGTCTACGGCTATCCCGACGAAGATGGCAAACGCGATCACCAGCCACAGCCACCCTCCGCCGACGAGTCCCAGCAGGACGAAGACGGCGCCGAGCACCGCCCCGTATAATACATGGGGCTCGCCCCACAAGTAGTCAATCATACATCACACACCGTACGCCGACCACGTCAGCGTGGTGTATGTTAGCGTGATCACTGCACCGGGGTCGAGCGTGATGATCGCTCCCAGAGCGATCGGAGTGACGGCGCCGGTCACTCCGTTTGCGTCCTTGATAGTGTATGTGGCTGTTCCGATCACGGTCGCAGTCAGGATCGCCAGCCGAACCGGGAACGGAAACGCGTTCGTCTTGGGGGTGCCCGAAGTCGGAACGGCGAACGTCACTCCGAAGCCGCCTTGGTTGATGTTGTAGACCTGATCGCACCGGATGGACCCCGCCGGGTTCGCCACGTAGAATTTGGCGAGCCCGCCCACGATGTATCCACCTTGGAAGAGGACATCCGTGCATGTCCCGAGCATCGCGACGTTGCCCGTGCCGGTGCTGTACTCCAGGTCGCATCCGTAGACGTAGACATGGGACACGTTGTTGAGTAGCAGGTCGTACGCCCCCGACGCAGCCCCGACGATCGTGCAGTTCGTGAACTCGACGTACGTGCAGGTGTACGTTCCGGCCGCCACGATCACTCCGTTGCCGAACACCCCGGCAAAGTCGCAGTGGTTGAAGCGGAGTCGGCTGATGAGCGCGTGGTTCGCCTGGGCCAAGAACTCTTGCGAGCCGGTAGCCGTGCTGGTGTTCGTCCCAAAGTAGCAGTCTGTAAAGTCGATCTGGTCTCCACCGCTGATCTGGCATGGCCCGGCCGTGCTCGCCCCTTGGTCGAATATACAGCCGATGAACACCAGTTCTAATCCGTTGGTGATGGAGAAGTTGATATCGTTGCCGACGATCGTGCAGCCGAAGAACGCCAGCCCCTGACACATCATCGTATTGTCGTCAATGAGCAGTCCCGTTCCCACGCCCGCCGTCGGAGTCAACTGCTCAAAGTTCAAGTTAACGAATATCGAGTTCTCCGAGTTGTAGATATGTAGCCCAAATCCGGGGATGTTCCACGCCTTGATCGTGTCCATGTAGCCGTAGTTGAAACTTCCGGCGATGATCGCGTTCCCTGCGTTCTGGGCTACAAAGTTCGTCACACGGCACCAGCCGTTGGACGCCCCGGCGAAGAGCAGACAACAGTTGGTAGTCGAGCTTCCGCCGTCCACCGTCAAGTTGTCGATCACCGCGAAGTTCAGCGCGTTGACCTCCAGCACCGGGTCCACAGTCCCTTTCACGATCGAGGACGCGCTCCCCGAGCCTTCCAACCGGATCTGGCTGCCCATCTGAACGGTAGCCGTCACGTTGAATATGCCCGGTAGCAGATAAACCGTCCCAGTGGTGCTCGACAGCGAGTTGATGGCTTCTTGGATACCGCACGTGCTGGTGCTCGGAGTGTCCGGTCCGAAGTCGGCACCGTTGTTGACAATGCCAGTCGTCCCCACGCCGACCGGCGATACGGTGACAACGGGCTTCCCCAGAACGGACTTCCAGTTGTCGGAGTCGGTCCCCGTCGACCTGTTCGTGACGATCGGGAGAGAGGTAGGCATTTCGGACCCTCACTCGGTGGCGCTCTGCTCTGCGCTGACCCACGCGGGTCCGACCGTGCCCCCGACCACGAGGACCTGGACCACGACCATCTCCCCGATGGGCCCGGCGACTTGGAGTCTCTGGCCGGCGCCCAGTGTCCCCGAGACCCACGACCCGGCAAGGATGGTCGACGTCGGGAGCAGGCGCTGGGGCTCGAGCCCCATCACCTGGGCCTGGACGCTGCCGGCCGCGGGGTAGACCGTGCCGTAGTACGTGTCGACGACGAGGTCCTGGAGCGTCTTGGCGACCAGGGTGGAGGCCGTCGTTCCGGCGACAATTGTCGCGCCCGCGACCACGTTGGTCCGCTGGTAGGTCTGCTGGACTGAGACCGTCCCGCCGTTGGCCACGACGGTGCCGCCGTTCGCGGGTATGCTCGTGACGGTGCCCTGGACGCTCACCGTCCCGTAGACCGTCCCCCCGCCGGGGACAATCGCGGTGACCGTTCCCTGGACGCCGATCGTCCCGCCTACGAGCTCCACCGTGCCCGAGATGACGTTGACATCCAGGGTGCCGCCGGCAACCTGGACGGTCCCGCCGCCACCGCCTCCCGAGGTCGTAACGGTCCCTTGGACCGTCACCGGGCTGAGGACGCTCGCCACCGTCACCGTGCCGCCCTGGATGTCGGCGACCACCGTCCCGACGTTGATCGTCCCCGAGATCGGGATCGGGCTCTGGATGGTCGAGATGGCGATCGCGACCCCGGGCAGGACCGTGGCGATGCCGACCGGGACGATGATGCGGCTCCCGGCGATGATGACGTCGCCCTGGATATCGAACTCGGTCACGCTCGGTCCCTCACGTGGCGAACTTGAGCAGCCAGATCTGGAGCGCTCCGACTGCGCCGGGGTTTTGCGCGAGGTAGAACACCTTCTGCTTCTTGACCTGGAACTGCATCCTCGAGTTCGCCGATATGAACGGCGTGTTCTGGGACGGCGGCTGGTTGAAGTCGAACTTGGTGTCGACCGATGGATTCAGGATCCACGCGTCGTAGACCGCGCCCGCGTCGTACGAGTTCCCGTACTGGTCGATCTTGTTCGGCGCCGTGACGGGGACGACGGTGTCGAAGGACCGGTCCCGCAGGCCGTACTTCGCCATGTTCGCGAGGATCGCGGGCGACCCCTGGTCCGCCGAGACGCCGGGCACCGACGTCACGCCGCCCAGCAGGCTGCGGTACAGGGAGATCCGGGGCTGGAGCGTCGCCTTCGCCGTCTTCGTCAACGGGAGCCGACCGCCTAGCGCCGATTCTAGCTCGGCGAGATCGTCCCTCAGCGCCGCCACCCGGGAAGCCGCTTTCGCCCGGAGGGCGTCGACCTGCTTCACCTGGGCGGGTCCGAGGATGTCGTTCGGAGCGACGCTCGGCGCCTTCGCCAAGATCGTCGGCGGCCGGACCGCCGGCGGCTTGGACGGCGGCAGCCGAGACCTCACTCCGGGCATCGCTCCCCCGGGACCGCGTCCGACTCGCTCACCATCCGCGCCGGTTGATCGGCCGGTAGACGATCTTCGCGAGGACCGACCCCGAGTCCACCTGTCCGTACAGGATGTTCCCCGGGTCGACGTACGCGACCGCCGCTCGTCCATCCCCGTCGCGGAACGCGCTTCCCGGAGAGACGGCGAAGGGCTCCACGATGGTCCCGGCGAGCGTGCCGTACTGCGAGTAGCCCTGCAAGGTGGCGAACTGCATGAGCCGACCCGTGATCGCCGCCCCGCCGACCGTTCCGTACGGCGTGACCACGACCTCGGTGATCTCGTAGCTCTGCTGCGGAGG
>Ga0187858_10002103_pt1 | contig 20899 bp, 18 predicted proteins | sample June2016WEW_8_15_FD_133015 | JGI IMG/M metagenome (GOLD analysis project Ga0187858, IMG submission 133015) | Peatland microbial communities from SPRUCE experiment site at the Marcell Experimental Forest, Minnesota, USA - June2016WEW_8_150 | ecosystem: Environmental > Terrestrial > Soil >...
AGTAATCAGCGGACGTGGCGCGACGTAGCGATCCCAGAGACCGTAAGCGGGTACCTCGAACTGCAAACATTCGTGAAGGCGCAGGCTGAGGCGGCTGGGATCGACTCCTCCAGGCCGTTCCCGTTCCTTCTTATCGGAGCGCCGGCGGAGGTGGATTGGCACATTAACGTAGACAAGAGCGAGGGCAAGCCTATCACCCAAGAGTTGTACGCCAAGTCGAAAGCCAACTATGTTATCAAGGGCGAGCAACTCGATATGATCGGCTTCTATTCTGAACATCATCCCGGCGTCTTCATCACCAAATACACGCCGGCCATTCAACCCGAAAGTGGACAGACCAACGCCCTTCACATTCACTTTATCTCGCGCAAGGTCGAGGCGGCGGGGCATGTCGACGACATGACGTTGGGAAGCGGAATGGTGCTGCGCCTGCCGGTGGGCTCGCCGTCGTATTCGACCACCAGCTCCCAGTTGCCTTGCGGGTCAATACAGAAAATACGGCCGTACTCAATGTCGGTGACGAAAAGATTGCCCGCCTCGTCGAATACGGGGCCTTCGAGAAACGAGTCGCCGGACACACCCAGTCGATTCGCGCGCGCCCAGGAGGTCAGTTCACCCTTGCGCCTGAATTTCTCTGGCATTCGGGTAAATACTTCAGTCATGCGAATTTCCGGTGTCTGAGTGAGCAGCATCATAATCCAGGCCCTCCTGTGCAGCTGTCAATTATGACCGAGCCAGCTGGCCTCCGCCAATTGGAATACCAAAACCATTGGCTCCGGAGAACAGCAGAAAACAAAGGAAATCATCCAGCTCCACGGCACCGACAATAGCTATGATTAGATTAGTGGCAGGATTCGCCCGCCGCTAGTTGCTAGTAAAGTACCTTCGATCGTGCAACACAGTTACCTGGAATTTCCGGCGGACGCTGGACGGTAGCAAAGACCGTGGTACAGCCGCATTGGAGAACGCAGCGTGGTTCTTCCTTTCCCACCGTTCGATGCGGCTGCGGGTTATACTAAAAGTCACACCACAACCGAGAGTCTCCAGTTATGACTGGATGAGAGAATCGCTGTGGGTTAGCTTGAACCTTAGGTTACAAAAGGATGGCATAACAATGAAAATTGCTGTGGGTGGAGACCATGCCGGATTTCCATTGAAGGCACGCGTGATCGAGACCGTTAAAGCTTTGGGGCATGAGGTCACAGATCACGGATGTCACGATCTTACGCCAGTTGACTTTCCCGATATAACTCGAAGAGTGTGTAAAGATGTCATCGAGAAAAAAGCTGACAGGGCTATTCTGGTTTGCGGTACTGGTGTCGGGGCAAGCATCGCAGCCAATAAGATGCCAGGTATTAGAGCGTCGGTGTGCCACGACATACATACTGCTCATCAATGCGTGGAGCATGATGATGTGAATGTAGTTTGTGTGGGGGCCAAAATTGTTGGGGAATGGCTGGTGTCCGACTTGATCGAAAGGTTCTTGCAAGCGGAATTCAGTACTGATGAAGATTGCAGACGGCGGGTCGACAAACTGCTCCAGATGGAAAAAGAATTTGCGCGGGGAGTGTAACAGTTCCGATGATTTGAAGAGACCAGAAAAGTTACAGCAGATAGTTGAGACTTTCTGTAGCAGAGCGAAATTTGCTTAATCGAAATGTACATGTGGGTCGCCGGCCGGGCGGTTTTAACTCTGGATCGAGTGGAGGAAGCGTGTTGGGAAAACCCGGGAAGCCAATACTAGTGATCGGAAGCCTCAATATGGATCTTGTTGCTGTTTCCGAACGTCTACCTGCCAAGGGAGAAACGATACTCGGCGACAAGTTTATGACCTTTCCCGGCGGAAAAGGGGGCAACCAGGCAACGGCGGCAGCAAAGTTGGGCGCGAAGGTATACATGGCAGGTTGTGTTGGTAACGACAGTTTTGGCGATGAGCTCTTGGCGAGCCTGCAGAGTAACGCGGTCCACACTCAATATATTGAGCGACATGGCGAATCAACTGGGATCGCCCTAATTACAGTTGATGCTGCAGGAATGAACACAATCGTCGTCGTACCTGGGGCAAACAATAGCTGTGGTAGAGCGCAGGTAGATGCAGCCTTGTCAGGAGTTGGAGAGCCGGGAATTCTGATACTGCAACACGAGCTGCCTAAGCAAACGGTGGAATATGCAATCCGTGCTGCTCATCTGCAAGGGTGGGTGATAGTCGTCAATCCAGCTCCTGCCCGTCCGGTCTCAAGGGAGATGTTATCGATGGTTGACATATTGATTCCCAACGAGACTGAAGCGAGCACGATGACTGATCGAATGATAGAAAGCGAGCAGGATGCGATTCTGGCCGCAAAGGAGTTTGTGAACGCAGGGGTGGGTTGGGTGGTGATTACGCTAGGAAGCAAAGGCGCCGTATGCTGTAGCCAGGAGGAAAGCTGCTGCATAGAAGCTCTAAAGGTGAACGCTGTTGATACGACTGCCGCGGGCGATGCTTATATAGGTGCCTTAACTTTTGCACTTTCCGAGGGACGTCCGATGTTAGAAGGCTTGCATTTTGCCAGTGCAGCCGCCGCGTTCTCCGTCACTCGACGTGGGGCACAGCCTTCCTTGGGTACACGCAAAGAAATTGAGGAGTTCGTACGAGGGTTGCCAGTGCAACTGTAGGCCGTGCACACCGGTCCGCGAAAAGCGGGCACGTGACCTGCTTTTATCCATCAGAATGCCCACGGAAGGTCGCGCAGAATAGCGGCGCGAGGGCACGGGCCGCTGCCCTGAATGCGGGCGCTGGTTGACTCATGAACCAACAGAAGGCCCATCTGTGCGACACCTATTTCGCCCCGCTCAGGCTCAAGCTCAGAGAGGGCAAGCAGATGATGGCTAACAGGCAGGCAAGCAGCAACACGTAGAAGGGAGCAAGCGCCCTGATGAGGGTTTCCACCTTGAGCCCCGATACGACGGAGCCGAGGTAGAGGCATATCCCCACAGGGGGGGCAAGCAGTCCGATCGCCAGATTCGTAGCCATAATCACGCCGAAATGAATGGGACTGTAACCTACGCTCTGGGCCAAGGGCAGGAGCAACGGCGTCATCACTATTATGGTAAACCCGGGGTTCAGGAAGCAGCCTGCCAGCAGCAGCACCAGATTGATGAGCAACATGATCAGGAAGGAACTGCTGGTAAGGCCGTGCATGAACTGCGCAACAGCGTGGGGAATGCCGTCAATGGTCATTAAGTTCGAGAACAGCAATGCAGCCGACAGTTCCAGGGCCACAATGCCGCAGGTGCGCCCGCCATGGTAAAACAAATTGTAAAATTTCTTCCCGTCCAACTCCCTGAGCAACAGAGCTCCTACCAAAATGGCATAGAGAAGCGCCACAGCGGATGCTTCCGTCGGAGTGAAATACCCGGTTATGATGCCGCCCATGATGATCACCGGCGTGACCAATGCCACAAAGCCGAATTTCGCCGTGTGCAAGATGTTGGAGAAGCTAAAGGGCAGCGTGTTTTTCCATTTGTTCTTAACGCCAAGGACGGTGTTATAGGTAATCAACACAATAGCGACCAGAAACCCCGGCAACAGTCCTGCCATCAGTTGCGTCCCCACGGAGAGTCCCGCGACGGTGGCGTAGATGATTAGAAGAAGACTTGGAGGAACGATGACAGCCATGGTCGATGCGGCCACTGTAACCGCAGTAGCGTAGGTTAAGGGGTAGCCACCCTTTGTCATTGCACCGATGAAGATCGCCCCCAGAGCTCCCACATCGGCCGCCGAAGATCCTGACATGCCGCCAAATATCAAACTGGTCACGATGTTCACGGACCCTAAGGATCCCGGCAGAAAACCCACCAGGGATTCGGAAAAATCGAATATCCTGCGTGACATGCCGCCGTAGGTCATGGCGAAGCCAGCCAGCATGAACAGGGGGATAGCCACCAGGATATAGTTATCCAAAGAACGGTAAAACAGGGTGGCCATGGTCGCGAGCGGATAAGTATCAAAGGCGAAGACGGAAACCATCATCCCCAGGAACATGCTCGCGGAAATCGGCACCCCAATAAAAATGAAGAACGCGAAAAGAATGACCGTCAAATAGGTCGCGTTCATGCGGCACCTTTAGCTGAATCGCCGGATGCGGGAAGTTTTTCATCCCAGTGGCGCAGCCGGTAGACTATATCCTGGACCAAGCGAATGCAGGTCAGACCGTAGCCGAAGGGCACGGCGGCTATAAACACAAACATGGGGAAATCAAAACCAGGCGCGGAAGTGCCCATGCTGTGGTGCATCAAGGTCAGATTTAGCCCGACATAAAAGAAAAACGCCGCGAAGCAAAGGAAGAGCACTTGACTGCTCAGCCATATAATTTTCGGATTCAGAGGAAGTTTATTGGCAAAGAAATCGACCCTAATGTGTTGGTTATCTTTAGCCGCTGCGGCAATTCCGATGCAGCAGAACCAGATGAAAAGATATTTCCCGAGCTCCTCGGCGAAAACCGTGTCGAAGTGGACGTGACGGTACACAATCCCCGTCAGAATGTCTAGCAACAAGAACACGCCGAGAAGCAGGAGAAGGATTTGCTCCAGCTGATCTGTGACCACATACCAGAATCCCCGTCGTTTTGAATCAACCTGTTGCTTCGTCATAGCATTCCACACCTGTTCTCGAACACAGTTCGGACGGAGGTAGATTCTCCCTTTGTAAGGACAGTGGGACTTTATAAAAAAGGGCTCGCCCTTCTAGGCATCAGGGCGAACCGCTCTTCAGTTTGTATGATCATCCGGCGCGTTCTTACACCTATGCTAGTACTTATTCACCGCAGCCTTAAAGTCATCCACGAATTTCTGGCCGTAGATTCTGGTGTAAGTCTGCCAGACGGGTTCCACCGCCTTTTTCATGGCTTCCCTGGCCTGTGCGTCCACAACGTTCATCTGCATGCCGCCCTTAGTCGTCAGAAACTCACGTCTCTCCTTGACGTCTTTCTTGACCAAGCCAGCTTCGAACTGAACCGACTCCTTAGCCACTCTTTCCAGGACTGAGCGCTGTTGCGGGGTCAGTTTGTTCCACCAGGGCAGATTGACCATGACCACCTCAAAGTCGGTGGCGTAATCCCAGATCGAGAGGTATTTTTGCACCTCCATATATTTATTAGCGAAGATGACAGTCTCGGCGTTTTCCTGACCATCGATCGTCTTGAGCTGCAATGCGTTATAGACCTCGCCGACAGCCATGGGCACCGGCTTTGCCCCCAGCGCATTCATGACATCTGTATAAATCTTGCTGGTCTGGACGCGTATCCTCATGTCCTTCAGGTCTTGAAGGTTGCGTACCGGCTGTTTGCTGTTGGTTAATTGCCGGAATCCTCGCGGCCACCATGCAATTACCTTGAGGTTTTTTGTCTCAAGCCGCTTGCCGATTTCATCGAGAATGGGTGGCTTGGCGTCGGCAAAGGCGATTTCTTGGTCGAGACTCTTGAACATAAAAGGAAGGCTGACAACGGAGGTCTGCGGCACCATGTTGTCCAGATAGGCAGAGCTCGTGATTTCCAGCTGGATTGTTCCCTGCTGGGTCATTTCGATTTCGGCCGCCCCATTCGTCCCGGAGAGCACGCCCGAATGATAAACCTTGGGAACGATGGAACCGTTGCTGTATTCCGTAATCTTTTTCCCCATCCACTCGGCGCCGTCGACGAGGATGTCTCCGGGCAGGTTGACCAGTGAGATCCTCATTTGCAAGGGGGGTTCTGCCTGAGACGGCACAGCCGTAAACACCATGCCGAACAAGAGCGCCGCCGACAAAAGATAGACCCACGGTTTTCTCTTCAATTCTCTCATCTTCTTCTCTCCTCTATTTCGTATGGGTGTCCATTTTCCCAACACAATTCAACTACGCGCTTTCCCGCTCCACGGCCTTCATGATCCGGCCGCTTTTCATGACCCATGTGACGCGCTCAAGACCCGCGATAACTTCTGCAGGATTTCCCGCCACGCAGATGAAGTCGGCAACTCTTCTCGGCTCGAGGCTCCCCAGTTCGTCGCTCAGACCGCAGATTGCAGTGCCGCTCAACGTGGCTGCGGTAACGGCCTGCAGCGGTATAGCCCCATTTCCAAGAGATAGGCCGCCTCCTGTGGCAGCCGCCCACTCGTCGGTGTCCAGACTATGCTCATTCCCTCAGCGGTTTGAGATATTGGGCTGACATAATACTGCTGGTCTAACCGCGCGGCAATGAGTTTCAGCAAATATCGGAATAGCGCTGTTCATAACAGTGCCGTCGCAAACGCCGTTTCCCCGGCATCCCCGGACCTCACCACTTCCCATGCTCTTGTAATTTTAAGATTGAAAGCTAAGCGTTTGAAAATAAGCCGGTTAACGATCTTTTCTTCTGGACGGATGTGCGCCAACTGCCCGTCTTGGAGGAAGTCGTCGTTTACTTGGTGATAGAACTGTAGTCCTGTAGCTATTCGAGGTGAGCCCATGGCAGAGGCAACAAACTATACCGCTTATTGCGGCTTGTACTGTTTTGATTGCAATCGATCGAAAAGCGAGTTTTTTCGGTTGATTGCGGACATGGAGCAATGGCTGACAGCCCTGAAATTTGATCAGTATGCCGCCTACAAGGCATCAACGAATCCGCAGTTTGCCGAGTATCCTGCTTTCCGCCGTGTGCTGAAAAGTGCCAAAGATTTGGCATGCGTAACCTGTAGAGATGAAGCCAACACTTCTCCCTGCCGGATAAGGAAATGCGTCTTGGACAAGGGCATTGCCGGTTGCTGGGATTGTGCAAGTGCCTCCAGTTGCGAGCTCCTAGCACCGCTCTTTAGAGCGCATTCCTCTCTGGCACACAACCACAGGTGTATTCGGGAGCACGGCATTGACAACTGGAGTGACAAACGGGGCAAGCACTACAGTTGGGATTAATAGCAGATGAATTGTCCGTCGTCCTCGGCAATGTGGGCCCATTACACAAAAAGGCAGCAGGCTTCCGGGTCAACGCCAAATTGTTTTTCTCCAGCCGGCGTCATGGTGTAATATTGCTGCCGATTATCCATGACATGGGACTGATCGCTTGGTTGCCTTCCTACTTAAAGGTATCTCGCGGGTTTTCCTTCAGCCAGATGGGACTATTGTCCTCACTGCTTAGGGAAAGGCACTGATATGGACTACTATCAACTGAACCGGACCGATCTGCGGGTATCCCGCATCGGTCTCGGCACGATGACCTTCGGCAGACCAGTCGATCAGGCTACTGCCATTCGTATGGTCGAGCGTTGCATTGAAGCTGGAATCAATTTCTTCGATAGCGCCAACGCATATCAGCACGGAGCAGCGGAGAGCTTGCTGGGAAATGCGCTTCGCGGCAAGCGTAAAGACGTGGTTTTGGGCACCAAGGTCCATCACAAGATGGGTGACGGGCCTGACGATGCCGGGCTCTCGAAACGTGCCATCTTCCGCGCCGTTGAAGATAGCCTGCGGCGGCTCCAGACGGATTACCTCGACATCTACTACCTGCACGAGCCGGATACCAACGTTCCCATAGAGGAGTCCCTGGAGGCGATGAACGCTCTTATCTGCCAGGGGAAGGTTCGTTACATGGCGACTTCCAACTATGCTAGCTGGCAGGTCTGCGAGATGCACTGGATTGCCGAAAAGAATCGCTATCAGGCTCCGGTCATTGCTCAGCCGATGTATAGCCTGGTGGCCCGGGGTATAGAACAGGAATTCCTGCCGATGTCCAAACGCCTGGGGGTCTCGACCATTGCTTACAATCCGCTGGCGGGTGGCTTGCTTTCCGGCAAACACGATCTGAAAACGGTCACTCCGGGCGGCCGGTTTGATTCGTCATTCTGGGGAATAACGCTATACCAAGAGCGTTACTGGCATGAGCAGACCTTCAATGCCGTGGAGCAGTTGAAGAAGATTGCGGCTGGCGCCGGACGTAGCTTGCCCAGTCTGGCCTTCAACTGGATGTTGCACCACACCGAGGTCGACGGAATGATCTTGGGCGCGTCGCGCATGGAGCAACTGGAGGAAAACCTCAAGTCATGTGAAGAAGGTCCGCTTAGCCCGGAGACCATCAGGGCTTGCGATGAGGTCTGGCAGGCGTTCCGCGGGCCGGTCCCCATCTACAATCGGTAACGCACAGAACCTGACCCGGTTGGGCTCCCGTACTACGAGGCAATCCTATGAACCTAAATCCCGAGCAGACCTTTAATTTCTTCCCTGTTCCAACGGACATTCACTTTGGGCCCGGCGTTTTACAAGCCCTGCCAGCGCGAGTGAATTCGTTCGGCGCGCAGAAAGCATTTCTTGTGACCGACCCAGGCCTGCGCGCCGCCGGCATTCTCGACAAGGTAGTGACACTGTTGCAGACAAGTGGAATTCAGGTCGATGTCTGCGATCGAGTTAAGCCTGATTCCGGATCGCAACTGATCGACTGCACCACCGCGGAGCTGAAGCAATCCGGGGCTGGCATCGTGATTGGCATCGGTGGAGGCAGTTCGCTCGATACGGCGAAAGCAGTGGCGGCGCTAGCCACCAATCCGGGCTCGTGTCTGGATTACGTCGGCCTAAACAAACTGCGCAATAAGCCGTTGCCCACCATCGCGATACCAACCACCGCCGGCACCGGCAGCGAAGTAACGCTGTGGTCGGTGTTCACTGATGACACGAAGGGCCTCAAAGTGGCGATCGGCGGCTTCCTGATCTATCCAGCGGTGGCACTGTGTGATCCTGAGTTGACCATCGACCTGCCTGCCCAGTTAACCGCTTCCACTGGCATGGATGCTCTCGCTCATGCCATCGAGTGCTACACCAACACCGTGTGCCAGCCGATTTCAGGCGCACTCGCACTGGAGGCGGTCAGGCTGATCGGAAAGCATCTGAGAACCGCGGTGCTGAGCGGACGGAATCGTGAAGCTCGTTATGGAATGATGCTTGCCAGTACGATGGCGGGAATTGCTATGAACCCCACCCGTTTAGGGCTGGCCCACGCCTTGGCCATGCCGCTGGGAAGCTGGAATTTGCACGTGCCGCACGGGGTCATCCTGGCCATGCTTCTGCCAATGGCCATGGAATTCAACTACCTGGCTGCGCCGGATCGTTTTGTCGACGTTGCCGAGGCAATGGGAGAACCGGTCGATAACCTGAGCCGACTCGAGGCGGCGCGACACTCCGTGGAATCCGTTCGCGCCCTGGCTCGCGACATAGGAATTCCGACTTCCATGTCAGCTTATGGCTTGTGCGAAGACCATATCAAGCCGGTGGTCGAAGAAGCCATGAAGAGCGGGAATATTCCGGTCAACCCGCGAAGGACCGTTGCCAGTGATCTCGAACAGATGTTGCGGAAGCTCTTATAGGAGGGGCGATGTCGACAGCCAGAGCCATAACGGAAACGCACGCAAATTTTATCAATGGGAAGTGGGTCGCTCCCCAAACCGGCGAGTACTATGCGAGAACCAATCCGGCCCGCCCGTTGGAGTCTTTGGGCAACTTCCCGAGCTCCGCTGAGCGCGATGTCGATCTCGCGATCGAGGCAGCCGAGACCGCTGCCTCCGCTTGGGCCGATACGCCAGGGCCGCAACGTGGAGCTCTGCTGTTCCGGTTCGCACAGTTGCTGGAGGCTTCCAAGACCGAGTTGGCGAAGATTATCACCCGGGAGCAAGGCAAGGCTTTGTGCGAATCTACCGGCGAAGTGGGTCGCGCGGCAGTGGAAGCCCGCTACATGGCAGGAGAAGCCAGCCGGATCTGTGGCCAAAGCTTCCCGTCGGAACGCCCCGGATTCTCTGCCTATACGGTGCTCGAACCGCTCGGAGTAGTGGCGGCGATCTGTCCATGGAATTTTCCCGTAGTGACGCCGGTGCGAAAAATTGCTCCCGCGCTTGCCTTCGGCAACACGGTGGTTTTCAAGCCGGCATCTCTTACCCCATGGTCGGCTGTCTTTGTCACGCGGCTACTCGAGGAAGCCGGAGTGCCCCCAGGAGTCGTTAATCTTGTCATGGGTCCGGGAGCTCGAGTCGGCAGTGTTCTCGTTGCAGACCGCCGCGTTCGCGGGATTAGTTTCACGGGCTCCACGGATGTGGGCGTGCCCCTGTACGAGGCCGCGGCGCGTCACTTGGCCAGCGTGCAACTTGAACTGGGAGGCAAAAACCCTGCGATCGTGATCGACTACGCGGACCTGGATGAGGCCGCGCGCGAAATCGTGTCGGCCGCTTTCCTCTGTAGCGGCCAGCGGTGCACGGCCCTAAGCCGCGTCATCGTTACCGAAGAGCAGGCCGATGCACTTGTCGCCAAGATCCTCTCCTATGTCAAAAAGATTCAGGTCGGCGACGGTATGCTGGAGACTACGACGATGGGCCCTCTTGTTAACAGGTCGCAGTTCGACACTGTGGAGAGGTACGTAGCAAAGGGAGTCGAATCGGGCTGTAAGTTATTGTACGGAGGCAAAGCTCTAGGAAGGCAACCAGACCAGGACGGCTACTACTTTAGCCCGACACTCTTTGATCAGGTTCCGGCCAGCTCGGCGCTGGCGAAGGAAGAGATATTCGGCCCAGTGTTGCCAGTGATTCGCGTGCGGGATGTCGACGAAGCAATCTCCGTTGCCAACGGCACGCGTTACGGTCTTGCCGCTTCGGTCTTTACCTCGCGCTTCGACGTGGCTTCTAGGTGTATGCGACGCATACAAGCTGGCATGATCCATGTTAATCATGGTACTGCCAGCCAGGCGCATGTCCCCTTCGGCGGGCGCAAGGATTCCGGCCAGGGTGCTTTTTCCATTGGGCCGACGGCCAAGGACTTTTTCACGAACGTCAAGACAATTTACGGCAAGTGGTAAGGAAGGTTGCTCCTCACATCCTGAAGAGGCGGGTCAACTCGCGTTCACCGATTCGCGATACGTGGACGGCACGGCTTCGTTGGTCTCGCGTAAGCCAACGGAATTCCATCAGTTTTTGGCAGATAGCTGCCCCGACGGCGCCCGCCAGATGGTCCCTTCGCTCTGTCCAATCGAGGCAGCGGCGCGCAAAACTTCTGCGTGATCGGCGTAGCTCATCTGCATCGACGCCCCACTCTCGCAATAGGTGTTCACCGCTCGCAGTAAGTTCGTACTCTCGCTTACCCTGGGCTACAATGAACTGTTTCTGCTCCAAGGCCGCCGTGAGACGCACTGCCAGGTTCCCGGCGAGGTGGTCGTAGCAGGTGCGCGCGTAGCAGAGTGCCTGACTCGCGCCCGACGGGCGATATGCATGTGGGGTGGAAATAGACCCCAGGGACTCGATTGCATGCGCGATTTGCGCCCCTGCCAGGCAGTAATAGCGGTATCGGCCTTCCCGCGACACCTTGACGAATCCGCCCTGAAGCAATTGCGCGAGATGCATGCTCGCTGACTGCGCCGATATGCCAGCCACAATGGCGAGTTCGCCGGCCGATCTTACCGCACCATCCAGCAAAGATGCCAACACGCCTGATTCGTAATTACGTTGCGGAAACACACTCGCTCTGGAGCAGTTCCGGAAAGCTGTTTTCGGCCAGCTGGAAAACCGCTACAGCCCAACTTCCTCGAACCGGGTTCCGGCCCGCGTCGTCCAATGCGGCTGGCTCGACGCGGCATTCCCAGCTCCAGCATCCCTCTGCTATTCGTTAGCCGATACAGCTTTGGCTGCAACACCGTTCACACGCGGTACAATTCGAGCGATTCAGAGTTGAAAGTCCTGTTACGCGCCAAAGTGCGGGAGATCAACTACGATGAAAAACCTGGCTTTTATTGTTTCCGTGCTGCTGGGCCTTTCGGCTGCCGCCTACGCGCAGCAGAATCCTTCAGCATCAATTACGCCTCAATCTCTGGATGCCTTGCAGCAGCAGATTAGGGATTTGCAGGAACGAGTCATAGCCCTGGAAGGGCAACTGCGGATGATGAAGGGGCAGACGGCCCCAGCACCGCAGACCGCGCAGGGAACAGCCGAGGCGCAATCCAGGCCCGCTGCTCCGCCGCCCAGCACGGAAGTCGCCGCCCAGACCGAGGGCGGTCCAGTGTCCGGCGGCCCAGCCGCGCAAGCGCCAAGTTTGGGCGGTGCCTCCGCACTCGCCAAAGCACTTAATCCCGATATCAGCATGATCGGTGACTTCCTGGGCTCACTCGGCGGCAATTCGCCGCCCTCCGGAGCTCAACAAACCCCGGTCCGCTCGTTCGAGATGCATGAATCTGAACTCGGCATCCAGGCAATTATTGATCCCTATGCACGCGGTGATTTCTTTGTCACCTTCGGCGAGCAAGGTGTAAGCCTGGAAGAAGGCTACATTACTTTCACTTCGCTGCCGGCGGGATTCGTCGCCCGGGCAGGCAAGCTACGAGCCGCCTTCGGCAAGGTCAATACCATGCACAATCACGTGCTGCCTTGGGTGGACCGGCCGCTGGTCACCGACAATCTTGTCGGCGGGGAAGACGGCATAGACGACGCCGGAGTTTCGGTAACGCGCACCTTCGCCGCTCCCGGGAATTTGTTCCTGGAAGCTACCGGGCAAGTATTTCGTGGAGACTCAGGCGACAGTGTGCATCAGCTTTTTGCTGCGCCCAATAAGAGTGACATCAGCACCATTGCCCACCTGCGCGGCTACAGAGACATCACCGAGTCCACCAACCTCGATATTGGCGTCTCGTTCGCGCGGGGTCACAGTGCCCTTGGCGACCTCACCGCGGTGAGCGCCGAACTCTTCCCGTCTAGAAACTTCCTTACCTATCTGTACGGAATCGATGCCACGATGCGCTGGAGGCCACTGCGCCGTTCCATTTATCATTCCTTCATTACGCGTAGCGAGTTCATATGGAACCAGCGTCAGCAGCTTAATGCTGTCCCCGGAGCCAGCACAACCTTGCCGGTCCCAGGAGCGTTCCTCCCGGTGACCAAGCGCTCGTTCGGTTACTACGCTTCGGCCGATTACCAGTTGGGCCGGAGATGGTTTATCGGCGGCCGCTTCGACTCGTCTGATCGCGCCACGAGCCCCGGCACGGATCACGGCACTTCCGCCGTGCTTACGTATTGGCCCAGCGAATTCAGCCAGATTCGCGCTCAGTACCGGTCGACTCGCTACGCCGAAGGAATCGACGCCAACGAGTTACTCATGCAGGTGCAGTTTGTGCTGGGTGCTCATGGCGCCCATCCGTTCTAGCCGGGTTCTGTTGCGCCGGTTTTTTGCGCGCGATGAGTGGAAGGAGATGCAATGAAGAACATTATTTCGCGACTCTTGCTGGTGACGGCCCTGCTTGCCGCCTTTTCGGTGCTCGCGCCGCCGGCGGAAGCCAGGAAACTAAACATCGTGACCTCGACCACCGACCTGGCATCGCTGGCGCAGGAGATCGGTGGCGACCGCATCAGCGTAGATTCGATTGCCAAGGGCTATCAGGACCCCCACTTTGTGGAGGCCAAGCCCAGCTTCCTGTTGAAGCTGCGCCACGCCGATCTTCTGATCGCCGTCGGATTGGAACTGGAGATCGGATGGCTGCCGCCGCTGATTACTCAGAGCGGCAATCCACGCATCCAGCCCAGCGCTGCCGGCTACCTGGACGCCTCACAGTTTGCCGAAATCCTCGAGATACCGCGAGGCCAGATCACCCGCGCTATGGGAGACGTGCACCCTCAGGGCAACCCACACTATTGGCTCGATCCCGACAACGGCCGCCGCATCGCCAAGGGCATTGCCGGCAAACTTGCGCAACTGGATCCCGAGAATGCGAGCTATTTCCAGCAGCGGTTTCAGGACTTCGACAAGCGCTTGACGGCTGCCGAGCAAAACTGGGATGCCCAGATGCGGCCGTATACGGGCCGCAAGGTTGTCACCTATCACAACTCGTGGCCCAACTTCGCCAAGCATTTCAAGCTGAACGTGGTCGGCTACGTCGAGCCGCGCCCGGGCATTCCACCCAGCCCCGGCCACACGCTGGAGTTGATCCAGGCGATGCGGCGCGACAACGTCAAGATCATCATGGTCGAACCGTATTTCGACCTGAAGACACCCGACAGCATCGCGCGCGAAACCGGGGGCAAGGTGCTGGTGATGACTCCCTCCGTCGGCGGAGAAAAACCGGTCACAGACTACTTCAAGCTGTTCGACTACGATATCAATCTGCTGGTCAACGCATTTAAGACTGTGCAGTAGGACGTAACAGCAGACATCTTTGCATTAAGGAGAGAAATCGGCCAGATGGAGATGCTCCAATTCCTGCTGCTGCCGTTTCTGGCGAGTCTGATCCTCACCGGGATCCATGCCTATCTGGGCGTACACGTGGTCGAACGCGGCGTGATCTTCGTCGACTTGGCGCTTGCGCAGATCGCCGCCTTGGGCGCTACCATCGCCATTCTAGCGGGCATGGACCCGCACGGCAGCGAGGCATACTGGATCAGCCTGGCATTTACCTTTTTAGGCGCAGGTCTCTTTGCCCTTGCCCGCTCGCGCCGCGCCACCCGCATTCCGCTGGAGGCGTTCATCGGCATTACGTACGCCGTCGCATCCGCTGCCGCTATTCTGGCCATGAGCAAGGCTACCGGCGAAACCGAACACCTGAAAGACATGCTGGTTGGCAACATCCTGGCCGTATCGCGCCACGATGTAATCAAGACCGCCGCCCTGTATGGCGCCATCGGCCTGTTCCATTACATCTTTCGCCGCAGATTTCTTCTTATCTCCATGGACCCGACACGAGCGAAGGCGGAGAACATCTCGATACGGCTCTGGGACTTCCTCTTTTACGCTTCGTTCGGCTTCGTTGTAACCTCATCGGTCGCCATCGCCGGCGTGCTGCTCGTCTTCTGTTACTTGATCGTGCCCTCCGTGGGTGCCATGTTGTTCTCCGACCACATCGGTAAAAGGCTGGCAATCGGGTGGACCATGGGCACACTAGTCTCGGCCTTCGGCGTCTATCTTTCAGTGTTGCTCGACCTGCCGACCGGCGCCACCATCGTCTGCACTTTTGGCGCGATCCTTCTGCTGATGTTTTTGCTGCGCCAGATCCTGCCCTGGGGTCGAGGCACAGCAAGCCAGTAACGATCAACGAGCTATCTTTAAAGTTTCGTCGATCCTCTGTTTGAGCCGCGCCGCTCAGAACCCCGAGCCATCGCCCACCACTTTTGGGTGAAATAGTCCCACTCTCGCACACTGACAGAAATACGGTCATTCTCCGCGAAAGGGGAAAGCCTGCGATTGGTGGCTATACCACCTCTAGTGCCTGCGTCGCAGCCTGCGGCGAAGCTAACCGCACGTACTCTTCGATATCTCGTAGGTGGGCGTCTATCGCTTCCTCTTTCACTCCTTCTGGAGCATAGACGGTGAAGAGGGCGGAGTTCGTCCCCGCGGTGATGCGAGTGCGGGCATCGGGGCCGTACAGCACGCTGGAGACGATGCCTTCGCCGTCTGTGATCATCATGTCGCCACGCTTGCAGGTCTCAATCCTGCCCCGGATGCCCAAGTAGGTCTCGCCGCCCGCCGACACAGTCAGCGTAAGCGGCTGGATTATCCTGTTAAGGTCGTGGCCGGCAGTGAGCAACATGTTCTTGAGCTCGGCCATGAACATCGCCTCCACCAGCGCTGCCACGCTTGGGATGGGCTTGCCCTTCAGAGCCACCGACTCTACCTGGAGAAGCACGTGGTACGCCTTATCGAACTTGCGGTAATGAGCATCGTAGGCTTGGATAACGGGTAGTTGCTTGAACTGCGAGCGATCGAAGCTGCCAAATTGCCTGCGTAGCGTTTCCTCGATGTCTGCTTTGCGTTCTTCTAGCGCGCGATGGGTGGCTGGATTGGTGACGCTGGTCATGGCCAGCAGTCCCACACGGGCGAGAGGAAACGCCGGGCGAAAGTCTTTGGAAACTCGGATCATGACCTCGTCTCCTTCACAGTGGGAAGGCGTCGCGTAAGCGAACCGAAAGCATTGTAGCCCGTGCGTCGATCTCTTCTCACGCCGTTTGAAAGGTCTATAAAAGCGCCGTGGCTGCGGACGGATTCACCCGCGGAATCGTGAGTCGCGCCAGCCGTGGGCTGACGAGAATCAAGGCGCCAACCGGAGTTCCTCGGGCGACGACTTCGGGAAGGGAACGCCCGCATGCTTCGCCTCTGCGTGCAGCTCACCGGCCACCTTGTCCGAGATGGGAATACCGGTACGACTGCGCACCTGCTCGGTTCTCTCCTCCGGTTCACCCGGCATCAGGATCTCGTCAAACCCCGCGGCCCGCGGCAGGGTCTTTACACGCTCGACGAAAGTGTCGGCGCGGTGCTCGAATTCCTCGCGTGAGACGAACAGGTCAGGACGCATTGCGATAAACAGATGGCCGACGTTCTGTGGCGCGGAGTGGTCGAAATAAAGGCTCTTCACGTCCCCGCCGTAATTAGCTCCAGTGTATAGACCCGCTAGCAGATCCATGAGCATTGCCAGCGCGGCGCCCTTCACGCCGCCGAACGCCAGACAGACGCCCTCGAACGCCTTTTTGGCATCCGTGGTCGGCCGCCCTTCGGCATCCAGCGCCAGTCCCTCTGGAATTGATTTGCCGTGGGTTGCCGCCAAGCGGATCTTGCCGCGTGCAATCACCGTCATGGCCATGTCCAGAACATACGGCTCGCTTTGTCCACCGGGAACACCGGCGGCGAGCGGGGCCGCGCCGAGGAACGTGGTGCGCCCTCCCCAGACAGGGATAGCGGGAGAAGAGTTTGTCAGCGCGAGCGAAATGTAACCGGCTTCGATCGCCTGGAGCACGTACAACGCCGCCATTCCGTAGTGCGTGCTGCGGCGTACTCCGGCCATGCCGATGCCGAATTCGGCGGCGAGTTTAAGCGCCTCATTCATTCCCATGCGGCCGGAGATGAATCCCATGCCGTCATCGCCGTCAACCAGCGCAACCGCGCCGGCTACGCGCGTGACCTTCATGTCCGGTTTCGGGTTGACGACGCCGCGCCGCAGGCGTTCCAAATACATCGGAATGCGAGAAACTCCGTGGGAGTCGATACCACGCAGATTGGCCTTGACCAGCCCCTCGGCGACGATCGCGGCATCGTTTTCGGGCAGGCCCGCCTGCTTGAATATGGCGATCGTGAACTGAGTCAGATGCAACGGATTAAAGTATTTGGCCGCGTCGTTCATCGAGTCACCTTTCCTGTGAACAAACTCTGAAGATAGGAAGATAAGCAAAGCCGCTTTATACATCGCGGTCGCCGCGCCTAACTCCAGGCGCACTTTGTTTCCACGCCGGCTGATGCTGTTGCTATTCCTGTTTTACCAGGAAGTACATGGAGAGCGTCAGCAAACTTCCCGCAACCATGAGGCCGCCCATCACTGCCAGTCCCGCGGTGAACGAGCCCGTCACAGTCTTCAGCCATCCCATGATCACGGGTCCGAAGAAACCGCCCATCGTGCCTACCGAATTGATGAACGCCAAACCTCCCGCCGCTCCCAAGCCCGTCAGGAAACGCGGAGGAATCGACCAGAAGATTCCGCGAGAAGCGGTGATACCGATCAACGCGACCGAGAGTCCAACCATCGAGATCGTCAAGCTTGGGAAGCGGACCGCGACCAGCAGTCCCACTGCGCCGACGCAGCAGGCGAGTGCCAGATTGGCGATTCTGCGGCCGGTGCGGTCGACGTATGCGCCCCAAATGATGGTGCCGATGCAACCGAACAGGTACGGGATCGCCGCGACCATACCGATTGAGAAATTCGACAGGCGATGTCCCTTAAGAATCTGCGGCAGCCAGATGGCGACGGCGTAGGATCCGATGGTGAAGCAGAGTTGGATTCCGGCCAAGACCAGGACCCGTGTATCAGCCAAAGCAGCCCACAGGTTCTTTACCGGCCGCTCGCGTTTTTCAGTAGCCAGAGCGCGGACGATCACGTTCCTTTCTTCCGATGTCAACCATTTGGCGTCTTGCGGCTTATCCGTCAGCACGAATAAGAGCGCGAATCCGATCAGCACTGCGGGAATACCCTCCGCTATGAATAGCCACTTCCATCCCGCCAGCCCACACCAACCGTTCAGTTGCATGATGATGCTGGAAAGCGGGCCGCTGATAAGGGAAGCCACCGGAACAGCGATGTGGTACCAGGACATCAGGCGGCTGCGATATTGTATGGGGAACCAGTAGGTGAAGAAATACATTGCCCCAGGCGTGAACCCGGCCTCGGCGACGCCCAGCAGAAAGCGCGCGATATAGAAGCCCTTCGCTCCCGTTACGAATGCAGTCGCGGCAGTCACCAGTCCCCAGGTGATCATGATCCGCGCAAGCCAGCGTCGCGCACCAACCCGGTGGAGTATGGCATTGCTCGGCACTTCGAAAAAGCAATAGCCGAAGAAAAGAATGCCGGCACCCCAACCGAACGCCAGTTCGGAGAGCCCAATGTCCTTGTTCATCGTCAGCGAGGCGAAACCAACGTTCGTGCGGTCGATAAAAGCGATGACGTACGAGATCGTCAGAATCGGCACCAGCCTGAGAATGGCCTTTCTGAAAACCCGCCTTTGCAAAGCAGTGTCTATGCCGGCGGAATCGGATCTTTCGGCCAAGTCGCCCGTCATGTCGATTCCCCTCTATTGCCGCAAACGTCCGAAACAACCGATGGGAACAGCCGGTCAACGCAATGCGCTTCAGCGTGAGGCCCTCTCGCCGGACTCGTCTGTTCTTTCAGCTTTGAGCCGATGAATTATATGGTCACGTAATACAATGTGCAATCGGGTTTTGCTTCTCGATCGCGCATCGTGATCGTCGGCGAAGAACGGAAAAAAACATGTCCAACGAGCAGACAGCAGCGCAATTCCGCCGGGGGTGGATTGGTTTGTTTCTGTTCACCTTGACGATGATCAACTATATCGACCGCATCGCCCTTTCTTTCGCGGCGAGACCGATCGCAGCGGAGTTTCATCTCTCGTCAGTAGCTCTCGGATACCTTTTTTCTTCGTTTCTTTGGACATACACGGCGTTCTTGATTCCCTCCGGCATCGCGGTTGACCGCATGGGCACCAAGCGCGTCGCCGCCTTTGGCATCTCGCTCTGGTCGCTCTCAACCGCGTTGACGGGGATGGCCTGGAGTTTTCCTTCTCTGCTGGCGACCAGATTGGGAATGGGCGCAGGCGAGGCGACGAACAATCCGGTGGGCGCGCGTGTTATCCGCGAATGGATTCCCGCCGGTGAGCGTGGCATCCTGAGCGCCATTTTCAACAGCGGGGCCTACGCCGGGCCTGCGTTGTGCGCAGTCGTGGCTGGAACCCTCATCAACGCCTTCGGCTGGCGCGGATTGTTCGTCTGCGCCGGCTCCATTGGCTTCTTCTGGCTCGCCGCCTGGCTGCGCTGGTTTCGACGTCCGGAAGATGCCGCATGGCTGGGCGAAGCCGAGCGCCGGAAGATTCTGGCGGAGCGCAAGGCCGAGGCGTCTCAACTGGACGGCCGCTCTGAAGGACACGGTCTTTTCGCACTGCTTCGCACCAGAACGATGTGGGGGCTTGCACTCACCCAAGGATGCACCACTTATACGCAGTACCTGTTCCTCACCTGGTTGCCGAGCTATCTGCAAACCACCAAGAAGCTGACCATCCTGAAGACCGGACTGTTTACGGCCGTTCCCTACGCGCTGACCGCGGTTCTGATGATCCTGGTTGGCCGCTTCAGCGATCGCCTGTTGAGGCAGCAGGGCGTTGGCAGTGGCCGCCGCCGCAACATGATTGCCGGCGCTCTGATGGGCGCCTCCATCATTCTTCTCGCGCCGTTCGTGGACAATATCTGGCTTCTGCTTGGGCTGATGACAATCTCCCTAACCGGCATTGCCTCGACCACCTCGCTGAATTTCGCTCTGCTCAATGACATGCTGCCCAATCCACGCGACATCGGGAAGGGAATGAGCTTCCTGATAGTGGGCGGCAATACATTCGGCCTGATGGCGCCGATCGTAACCGGCTACGTGATCGCGGGCACGGGCAGCTACACCTGGGCATTCGTCATCGCCGGCATACTGCTGGTCGGCGGTGCTACGGCCACTTTGACCATGACGCGCCGACCGATGATTATCCAGTCCGGCGTAAGATCGGTGGCGAGCAGCCAGTGATTCAGTCGCACTGTCGTCACCATCGAATCCGGAGGAAGCCATGTTCGTCTACGTCGGCTCACGTACCACGAAGGAACGAAATGCGCGCGGGCGGGGAATTAATGTTTATCGCATGAACACCGAATCCGGCTGCTGGAGTCACGTCCAGCTCGTCGGCGATCTCGCCAATCCATCGTTCCTGGCGACGGACCGCAGCCGGCAGTTTCTCTACTCGGTGCATGGTGACTTCTCCGAGATTTCAGCGTTTTCCATCGACGCTGGCACGGGACGCCTGACCTTCATCAACCGGCAGTCAACTTGCGGCAAGAATCCGGTTCACCTGGCGATCGACAATACCAACCGTTTCGCTATGGTGGCCAACTACGCGACCGGCACGCTTGCGGTTTTGCCGAGAAATCCGGACGGCTCGCTTGGCCCGGTGGCGCAGCTTGTCGAATTGCCCGGAACGCCCGGCCCGCACAAGGTGCAGCAGGCGAGCTCGCATCCGCATCATCTTCCGTTCGATCCTGCCGGAAGATTCATCCTGGTGCCGGACAAAGGCCTCGACCGCATCTTCATTTTTGCCTTCGATGCCTCTACAGGCAAACTCGCGCCGGCCGAAATGCCTTTCGTCACGAGCCGCGAGGGATCGGCGCCGCGTCACGTCGCCTTTCATCCATCAGCGCCGTACGCCTACGTAATCAATGAGCTGAACTCGACGATCACGGCTTATCGTTACACCGCCGAGAGAGGGCGCCTTGAGCCTGTGCAGATTATTCCATCGCTGCCCGATACATTTTTTGGAGAAAATACCGGCGCGGAGATCGCAGTCGCGCCGTCGGGCAGCTTTCTCTACGCCTCCAACCGCG
>Ga0187858_10002106_pt1 | contig 20879 bp, 16 predicted proteins | sample June2016WEW_8_15_FD_133015 | JGI IMG/M metagenome (GOLD analysis project Ga0187858, IMG submission 133015) | Peatland microbial communities from SPRUCE experiment site at the Marcell Experimental Forest, Minnesota, USA - June2016WEW_8_150 | ecosystem: Environmental > Terrestrial > Soil >...
GCCGCGACCGGCCAGCTTCGCTGGACGTTCGATCCGCGGCAGAACGAGCCGGCCTTCGGTAAACAGCGCAATCGCGGAGTGACGTATTGGTCCGGCGGCGCGGATCAGCGCATCTTTTTCGTCGCCAGTCATTATCTCTATTCGCTGGACGCGCGCACGGGGGCCCTCGTCCCCGGATTCGGCGAAAACGGCCGAGTGGACCTGCGGCAGGGCCTCGGCCGTCCCCCCGAGGAGATGTCCATTTCGGCGACCAGCCCCGGCATCGTCTACCAAGACCTGATCATTATGGGGAGCATCGTCAGCGAGACTCTCCCCGCCTCGCCTGGCGACATACGCGCCTACGACGTCCGCAGCGGAAAGATCCGCTGGACCTTCCACACCATCCCGCATCCCGGCGAATTCGGCTACGAAACGTGGCCCAAAGACGCCTGGAAGTACATCGGCGCGGCGAATAACTGGGCCGGCATGAGCCTCGACGAAAAGCGAGGCCTCGTGTTCGTTCCAACAGGTTCGGCGGCCTTCGATTTCTACGGAGCCAATCGCGTGGGCGACAACCTCTTCGCCAATACACTGATCGCGCTGAAGGCCGCCACCGGCGAACGCGTGTGGCATTTTCAGGCGGTCCGCCATGACCTTTGGGATCGCGATTTCCCGGCGCCGCCCAACCTGGTCACGGTCCAGCGCTTTGGCCACCCGATCGATGCCGTGGCGCAGATCGCGAAATCCGGCCATGTCTTCCTGTTCGATCGGGAGACCGGCCAGCCGCTGAATCCGATGGTGTACCGTCCCGCGCCCGCCTCCGATGTCGATGGCGAAGTCGCCGCCCGGATGCAAGGGCTTCCGCTCGCGCCGCCGCCGTTCGCCCGCCAGGCTTTCACCGAGGAAATCGTCACCAACCGGACCCCGGAGGCGCACAGCGCGGTCCTCGAGCGGTTGCGTAAAGTCCGCAGCAGCGGACAGTTTGTGCCGCCCAGCCTGCAGGGTACCGTCGTGTTCCCGGGGTTCGACGGAGGCGGCGAATGGGGTGGCGCCGCTTTCGATCCAGCCACTGGCTGGCTTTACGTGAATTCGAACGAGATGCCGTGGATTCTGCGGCTGGTCGAGCGGCCGAAAGCCGGCAAGACCACTGGTCGCAGCCTCTACCTGGCACGATGCGCCGGCTGTCATCGTCAGGATCTGCGGGGCAGCCCTCCGGAATTCCCCTCGCTGGTGGAGATCGGGAAGCGCCGGACGCGTTTGCAGATCGGCGCCATCGTCCGGCAGGGCAGCGGCCGTATGCCGGCCTTCGCGCAGTTGCCGCCCGATGCCGTGGCCGCCATCGTCGCGTATGTCGCCGCCGGCGAGAACCTGGAAGTTGCAGCCCTTCCGCCCAGCCAGTGGCCGATCGACCAGAAGTACGTACACGACGGCTATAACAAGTTCCTGGATCCCGATGGCTATCCGGCCGTCGAGCCCCCTTGGGGAACCTTGAATGCCATCGACCTGAACGCCAACAAGATCGTCTGGAAAATTCCATTCGGAGAGTATCCGGAGCTCGTCGCGAAAGGTCTGCCCCAAACGGGCAGCGAGAATTACGGCGGACCCGTGGTGACCGCCGGAGGCTTGCTGTTCATCGCCGCCACGGACCGCGACCGCAAGTTTCACGCATTCGACAAGGCCACCGGCAAGCTGCTCTGGGAAACCACCCTGCCGGCAGCGGGCAACGCCACACCCGCGACTTACCAGGTGGATGGGCGCCAGTTCGTCGTTGTCGCAGCCGGCGGCGGGAAGTGGGGCTCCCCCTCCGGCGGAAGCTACGTGGCTTTCGCGCTGCCCAAGAAATGAGCCGCCGTGGCGCAAGCTTCAGCTTGCCGCGGCGAACTTCAGTTCGCCGTTTGGAGTACATTTGCTGGCCCGGGTGGGGCAGGCGCTTCCGCCTGCCAACCGCCGAGCTTCAGTCCGCCGTTTGGGGTGTCCCGCTGCTCAGGGCTGCCACACGCTCGCCGCGCGCCACGTTTACCAAAAGATAACCCGCCCTAAATCAAACTGCGCGAAAATCCGGTTTCGATGGTATACTCTTGGCGCGACCCTTGTAGCTCGCGCAAGGGCCGGAGGACGGATTGCTTTCCTTTCCTCTCTTGGACTCACCCGGAAGGGGTGTTCTCATGTTCGACTTAGCCATTGTTCGCATCATATTCGTTCTCGTATTAACTGCATCCGCCTGGTTGCTGCATCCATTCCAAGCGGATCCCTCGCCGTGGTCCGCACTGGCGGGACTGATCCTCGGCGGCTGCATCATTTTCTTCGAGATGCGGCTCGAACAAGTCAGCCTGAAACGGCTGATTGGGGCGGCCATTGGATCCGTGCTCGGCATCATCGGAGCTTTCTTCATGTCCCTCGTCCTGCGCTGGGCGCGGCCCGAGGGCGGAGATCCCTCCCATATCGTTCCATTCGTCCAGGTCGGCCTGCTCCTTTGGATGACCTACGTCGGCCTGATCGTAGGCGCCAAGAAGGGCGACATGCTCAACCTGTCCGCTTTGGGCGGCATTTTTGGCGGCGAGAAGGCCAACAAGAAGTCGTTCAAAATCCTGGATACCAGCGTCATCATCGATGGCCGCATCGCCGATATCGCGGAAACCGGCTTCCTGGATGGCGTGCTGGTCATCCCCCAATTCGTGCTGCGCGAGTTGCAACTGGTCGCCGATTCGGCCGATTCCATGAAGCGCAACCGCGGGCGCCGCGGCCTGGATATCCTGCAGCGTATCCAGAAGATGGCCCACCTTAACGTGCAGATTGTCGAAGACGATTTCCCACATGTCCGCGACGTGGACATGAAGCTGATCGAGCTGGCCAAGGTCTACGACTCCAAAATCATCACCAACGACTTCAACCTGAACAAAGTGGCCCAACTGCATGGCGTCCAGGTGCTCAATATCAACGAGCTGGCCAACGCCCTCAAGCCCATCGTGCTTCCTGGCGAGACCATGCGCGTCTTCATTCTGAAGGAAGGCAAGGAGTACAACCAGGGCGTTGCCTACCTGGACGACGGCACCATGGTGGTGGTCGACAACGCCAAGAAGATGATCTCGAAAACCATCGATATCACGGTTACAAGCGTGTTACAGACCACGGCGGGCAAGATGATCTTCGGGAAATTCGACGAGCGCATGCACGCCGTAGCGGCGGGAGCCGAGAGGCACGAACGGGCGCCCCGCAAGCCGGAGCCGCTCACTGCCGAGAAAACCACGATAGAATCGTAGCATCCCCGGAAAAGGGGCGCGGCGCCCAATGTCACTTAGTTTTCCCAATGTCGCGAATGCGGCAGAATTTGTGGGGCAGACCCCCTGGTCTGCGCGGGTCCCCCTGGACCCGCTCTTAGACGGCCGGGACAGGCCGACGAGGCGTCGGCCGCGGTCCAGGGTCGCCGCCCCACGGGCGCGGCGCCTGCGCCCCTCCCCGGGTCGCCTATGAAAGTATCCGTGATTCTGCCCGCCGCGGGGCTGGGCACCCGCATGGGGCGTCCCTCCCCCGAAAAGGCCGGGACCAGCCGGAAGCAGTTCATGCTGCTCGACGGCTCCCCTATTCTGCTGCATACGGTCCGCAAGTTCGCCGCTTCCTTGCGGGTCGACGAGATCGTAGTGGCCGTGCGGCGCGAGGATCTGGACTGGGTAACGGACCTGCTCCAGCCCGAGGGCCGCGGCAAGCGGTTGCGCGTGGTGGAAGGCGGCAACTCCCGCCAGCAATCCGTGGCGAATGCGTTGCGCGCGCTCGATCCCGATACGGCCTTGGTGGCGGTGCACGATGCCGTCCGGCCGTTCATCGATCTGGAGACCATCGACAAGGTCATCGACGAAGCCGCCGAGAGCGGCGCCGCCATCGTGGGTATCGTGCCGGTGGATACGGTGAAGCAGGTGACCCGCGCCCAAACCAGCAAGGCCAAGATCCGGGCAACGCTGCCGCGCGAAAGACTGGTGCTGGCGCAGACGCCGCAAGTGTTCCGCTACGATCTGCTGGTGCGCGCCTTCGAGTCCGCTCAAAACGACGGTTTCACCGGCACCGACGAATCCAGCCTGGTGGAGCGTCTGGAGGTGGAAGTCAGCGTGGTGCTGGGCAGCGATCGCAACATCAAAATCACTAAGCCCAGCGATATGGACCTGGCGCGCCTGTTCCTGGAAGAAGAAGCCGCGCCCCGCGAGCTATGAGCGAATACCGCACGGGCCTCGGTTGGGATTCCCACCGCCTTGGGCCGGGGCGCCCGCTCATTCTGGGCGGCGTGACGGTCCCTTCCGAACGCGGCCTGGAAGGCCACTCCGACGCCGATGTCCTGGCCCACGCGATCACCGACGCCATTCTGGGCGCCGCCGCGCTGGGCGATATCGGCATGCACTTCCCCGACACGGATCCCCGCTGGAAGGGCGCCGGCAGTCTGCGGTTTCTGGCCCACGCCCGCGATCTGGCGCGCGCCCGCGGCTATCAAATCGTGAACGTGGACTCCACCATCGTCATCGAGCGCCCCAAATTAAGCGATTACCGCCAGGCCATTCGTGAGAAGTTGGCCGCCACGCTGGAACTCGCTCCTGAGCAAGTCTCCGTCAAGTTCAAGACTGCCGAGAAACTCGGGCCCGTCGGGCAGGGCCAATCCGCGGAGGCCGAAGCCGTCGTCACACTACGCAACGGTTGATTCACGGGGGCCGTCGTGATCGAGATAGACCAGTCGAAAGCGGCACTTCGCCCGGTGCAGCAGTACCCGCAGATAATTGGCATTAACTTTGTGCCGCCGGCAGATTTCAGCCTTGTCCATCTCTTCCAGGTACACCGCTTGCAGAATGCTGCGATCAATTTCCGGCAATTCGTCCATCACCCGCGTGACCAGCCGCTTCGTCTCGATGTCCACCAGCGGAGCGTCCAGGTCCACCGTGGTGTCGAGCGGCTCCTCCTGGTCTTCGTCCATGGGATCGTGTCGCAATTCCGCCCGCCGAAGCTCCATCATCACGTTGTTGCTCACCGCGTTGACGAATGCCCCGAAACGCTCCGGATGCTCGACCCCGCCCCTGGTGCGCAGGATCAGCAAGACGCGCATGAGTGTCTCCTGCCGGATATCTTCGATCAACGGACAAGAGCGTAGCCGCGCGCGCAGCTTCAGAAAGAGCAGATCCCCGAAATACGACGCAAAGTGCTCCTCCACTCCGGCGTCGCCCTGCGTTAGCCGCCGTACATACTCCGCGTCGAATTGTAGAAACTTCAAAGCTTCTAGATCGTCCTATGGTACAATAGCGTAATCCCCGATGCGAAGGGGACCAAGAAGTTCTCAATACAGGGTCAAATCCGTTCGACGCGGCCCAGGCGGGGTCTCTTGGAGGCTCCGCCTGGCAAGCGCTACGCTAAAAATCCTGCGAAGCGGCCCGTAGCAGTTCCGCGACGCTCCACGCTTGCGCGATACAGCCGCCGGCCCGCTGCGGCGCATCCCCGTCAAACACCTCCGGCACCTGGCCGAGACCTTGTTCTTCCATATACCGCCGGAACTCCGCCAGCCAGTATTCGGCCTGTTCGCGAGCCTGCGCGGACCGGCCGTTCACGTATAGGTATGCCGAGATGAACGGGCCCACCAACCAGGGCCAGACGGTGCCTTGATGATACGCGCCGTCCCGGCTGGCAGGATCGCCTTCGTAACGGCCGCGGTACCGGGGATCGGAGGGCGCGAGTGTGCGTAGGCCATAAGGGGTCAGCAGATGCCGCTGGACTGTCTCGACGACTCGCTTCGCCTGTTCGGCGGGAAGCATTTTGTGGAACAGACTCACGGCCAGGATCTGGTTCGGCCGTATGGAGCCGTCGCGCGCGGAGCCGTCGATGACGTCGTACAGGCAGCCGCTCTGTTCGTTCCAAAACTGTTCGAGAAAGCTGGCGCGCGCGCGATCTGCGGCTTCGCGGTAATGGGTGGCGTCCTCGTCGCGGCCGTACCGGCTGGACAGGTCTTCCATCACCCGCAGGGCGTTGTACCACAGCGCTTGAATTTCGACTGGCTTGCCCTGGCGCGGCGTCACCACCCAATCGCCGATCTTGGCGTCCATCCAGGTGAGTTGCACGCCCAGCTCGCCGGCCCGCAGCAGGCCGTCGCTCTCGACGTGAATGCCATACCGGGTGCCGCGCTCGTGCCAGGAGACGATGTCCGCGAGCACGTCGTAGAAGATGGCGCGGATAAACTCGTAATCGCCAGTCGATGCGCCGAGGGCCCGCACGGCTTCGAAGAACCAGAGCGTGGCATCCACGGTGTTGTACTCCGGCGTCTCGCCCGCATCGGGGAAGCGGTTGGGCAGCATGCCGCGATCCACATGCGCGGCGAATGCCAGCAGGATGCTCTTCGCCGTATCGTAGCGCCGGGTCGCTAACGTGAGTCCAGGGAGAGCGATCATCGTGTCGCGGCCCCAGTCGCTAAACCAGTGGTAGCCGGCGATCACGGTGCTTCCATCGCCCCGTTTTACGATGAACTGGTCGGCGGCCGCAGTCAGCATTTGAACCAAAGGCTCGCTCGATGGCGCGTGAGACCGCACACCTTCGCGCCGCGCGATCTCATCGGCGCGCAGTTCGTTGGCCAAGCGGCTGCCCGGCGGCGCGGTGGAAGCCAGCACGGAGGGCTGCGCGTCGCGATTCAAGTCGAAGACCAGGACGCATGGATTGAACAAATCCTCGCGGTAATCCAGGCCCCGCTCACGCTCCATGTCGTATTCGAAATTCCGGTACCAGTCGCCGGCCGGCTGGACGTCAGCGCCCGAATGGGTCAGATAGAGCGGTGGCAGGCCCTGGTATGGAGCTACCTTCACGGAGTTACCGGCGAGTTCCACGCGCGGGTCGAGTGCATCGTTTTCATGCGTCGTGCTGTGGTAATCGCGGAAAGCGATCAAGGGACGCAGCTCCAGCACGCACACTCCTGGAACCGCATTCCGCGGTGCGCGCCATGCGTACTGAATCACGGTGCTGTTTTCGCCGTGGACCATGAAGACCGACTTCTCGATTTCCATGCCCTCGACGTCGTAAACGAAGACCGGGAATGGGTCCTGCCGGAATTCCTTCAGGTACAGATAGCCCTGCGGATGCACTACGCCCGGATAGCGGTTGGCGGACAGATCGTGCCGGCGTCCGTCAATTACCAGAGTCTCCTCGAGTTTCGAGAGCAGCACCATGCGCCCCACCGGAGGCCTCGTGGCCGCAACCAGCAGGCCGTGGTAGCGGCGGGTGTTGAGGCCGGCGATAGTGGACGAAGCGAATCCGCCCAGTCCGTTGGTCTCCAGCCATTCTCGACGGATCGCTACATCGAGGTCGTGGCAGACGGTCTCATCGAATCGGATCATGCGTCACCGCGCCGCTCCAAAGCGCGTGCGAACGGCGATGGAGGATTGACGTAGGCAGCCGCTCCGCACGATCACAGCTCTGACGGAAACCCGTCCATCGCACGAATTTCCCGAATGTGCCCAGCATGGGTTTCCGCGTGACGCGCATTTCCCACGAGCCATTGGTATGCGTCGAGCGCACCCAATACCGGGTGAGGCGCAAAATGCCGCCGTAGGTCCGCTTGCGTGTGCGACGCGTATTCGATCGTCCGTTCGCGCGCTGCAAGGAAGCACGACACCGCCAAAGCGAGCGATGCGAATCGCCCGGCCGGCTTGATGTGGTCGGGCGCGCGATTCACTCCCCGAGGAATCGGAGTCTCGCGAATCTTCTTCTCGCGGATTCGCCGCTCATCCTCGGTTTCCACCTGCGCTGGCGATTCCAGGCTGCGGCGAACTAGAGCAACCAAAGCATCGTCGGAAACCGCAAGGTGCTCGACGTATTCCAGGACGGTCCACCGGTCGGCCGGCGGCTTCCAGCGCGCTTGCGCCTCCGTGACGCCTTCAACGGCGTCGAGCAAAGTCTGCCGGCTACGGGTCAACAATTCCAGTGCGGTCGCGCGCTCGCGTTCCGTGATCGTCGGAGGCCTCCTTTCGCGTATCCGGAATAGGGTACCAGATGTTCACCATGACGCCCAAACCGCCCGATACATTTGTCCGCCGTGCCAGCGTTCCTCAATTCTTCTCTCATCTCCAGAATGGGCGTCTCCGCCCGGCGAATCAAAGGTGATACATTTCTTGAAGGAGAAACCATGCCTGAAGATCAGAGGAACGAACGGAAGAACGACGCGCATCCCGGTGATATCGCACGGCGCGACTTCGTAGCGCTCTCAGTAACGGCAGGCCTCGCGGCCACGGCAGTGTCGGCCGCGCCAGCTCCGGACGTCGTCGAGACCGACGTCGAGATCAAGACACCCGATGGAACGTGCGATGCCGCGTTTATCCACCCGAAGAGCGGTTCCCATCCTGGCGTGCTGATCTGGCCCGACGCATTCGGCTTGCGGCCCGCGATGCGCGACATTGCCAAGCGCCTTGCGGCTGAGGGGTATTCCGTCCTGGTGCCCAACCCTTTCTATCGCGTTTCCAAAGCTCCTTTCACGGATGCCTCGAATTTCAACTTCCAGAATCCGACCGACATGGCGAAGCTCCGGCCGCTGATGGCATCGGTAAACGCGCCCGGCAACGCCGAGAAGGACGCGGCCGCTTACGTTGCCTTCCTCGACGCGCAAAAAGAAGTCGACAAGGCAAAGAAGATCGGGACCCAGGGATACTGTATGGGCGGAGCGCTGGTGGTGAAGACCGCCGCGGCGCTGCCCGATCGCACTGGCGCGGGCGCGTCGTTCCACGGCGGTGGCTTGGTGACCGACAAGCCCGATAGCCCGCACCTGCTGGCGCCCAAGATAAAGGCGCGCATGTATTTCGGCATAGCGTCGAACGACGACGCGCGTCAACCGGATGCCAAGGACAAGCTGAAGGAAGCCTTCGCCGCCGCCAAAGTCCCTGCCGAAATCGAAGTGTATTCCGGAGCTTTGCACGGCTGGTGCGTGCCGGATATGCCCACACAGAATGGCGCGCCGATCTACAACAAACCCGACGCCGAGCGCGCGTGGGGCAAACTCATCGCTTTATACAAAGCGGCCCTTGCCTAACTAACAGCCCGTGGTAGAAGTCCCGGCAGGCTCAATGCTCCACCAAAGGTCTCAAGTGTTGGTTCGCCGTGGTGTGGCAGGCGCTTTCGCCTGCCAACCGCGACTCACAGTGACATCTGCCAGGGGCTGCTAGGCGCGCCCGGTGGGTGGGTTGCCTTGCGCTCCCGTGTGGGCCGCGATACACTGCAAAGCACACAAGAGGACACCAGAATACGCGAGGGCGGCACGCTCACTGCATTGCGGTCCGTGTTCTTAACCACGCGAAGACAGACGGAAAGGAACTTGTGAAGCTGACCACTATCCTGATCGTTGCCTTTAGCGCGGCGAGCTTAGCGCCGGCGCAGACATCCACGTCGAGCGCTCCCGGCACAACTGCCGCTGCGAACCCCATGGTCCGCCATGTTATCGGCCTTGACAAAATCAAGCGGAACGCCACCGGCACGCTGACTGTTCAAGACGGCGCCCTGGAGTTCCAGACAGGCAAGGCCGGGAACAAGGTGCCGGTCTCCGCCATCGACGATATCTTTATCGGCACGGAAACTACGCAGAGCGGCGGCAAGACGGGAACCGTCATGAAGACCGCAGCCATCGCCGCACCCTACGAGAGTGGGAAGGCGCTGTCAATCCTGATGCGTACGAAGGTCGACATACTCACGGTCTCGTATCACGATCCCGAAGGCGCGCTTCACGGCGCTATTTTCGCGCTTCCAATCGGCCAAGCCGCACCGATGCGCGCGCAATTGATCCAGGCAGGGGCGCACACCAGCCCTGCCGAGAAACAGCTTAGCGACAGGAGCAAGCCGTGAAGAGCCGCGGGATTTTCATCCTCATCGCCTCCTGTTCGTTGCTGGCGGCGCCTGCGATTGTCTCGGCTCAGACTGCCGCAAAGCCGCAGATTTCTGCGTCGGCGATTCAAATCGCGATGGTCGAAACCGGCGACGTTCAGATTCCAGCGGAGTTCCGTTTCGCCATCTACGAGCGCCTGGTGGAGCGCGTCGGCGCATCCGGCGCTTTCCATAAGGTCTATCGCACCGGCGATCGCGCCGCCGATGGCATCCCGGACCTGGTCACGCTGCACACCAAGGTGGAGGGCTTCAAAGAGGGCAGTCAAACCAAGCGCGAACTCACCACCGTATTAGGCGCCACCCGGGTGGATGTCACCGCCTCGGTGACGGCGCGCGACGGCAAGCTGCTGATGGACCAAAAGCTCACCGGGCGAGTGCGCTTCTTCGGCGAAAATCTGGGGGTCACCAACGATCTCGCTAAACGAATTACAAAATTGGTGAGCGCCGCGTTTTAGCGCAAGGCCGGCCTACCAGACCGTCGCGGGCGATGGCGCGGAGGCGGAAAGCTTCGGAGCGCTAGCCCAACGGCAGGCACCCGGGCGTTATCGCCGTCTGGCCCTATGCAGACTACTTGGACTTCGACTTCGTAACGGGGAGTATTCCGTAAACCCACATATCGAACAGGTTGTCCAAAGCCTTCGGACCAGCCAGGAGGGTATTGAGACTATTCTTGCGCCCCGGCTTGCCGCCTTTTTTGGCTGTGCTCGGGGTGCCCGGATTTACGGCGTTGAATGCCTTCTGGAAATCTTCGCTCGTCCCCGTCCGGCCCCATTGGCCGATCGTGTACAAGCGCAACCCATCCCAAAATGCGCTGTCTCCGACCAGCCGATTCAGCAGGTAGAGGAACCATGCTCCCTTGTGCTCGGGGATTTCGTCCTCAGCTTGCGGACGTGTGGTCCCCGCGGAATCGGAAAGCGCCCGATCCTTGTCCTCGGCGCGCAGTCGATAGTAGATCTGCCGGGAGCGTTCGATCTCCCGCTCATACCTTTCCTTGCCGAACCGCTGGCCCAGAAACGCGTCCGCCAGAAACGCGGAGACTCCCTCGCTCAGCCAAAGATCCGACCAGCCATTCGTAGCGATCCCAACTCCATACCACTGATGAGCCAGCTCACTCGTCAGAAGCCAGAGATTGTCCGGCTGCTTCTCCAAGCCTTGCGCATACGATTCCGGCAGCAGCGTCAGGCCCGCAACCATCGAACGGATCGCGTCGCCGTGGGTGAAGACCTGCGTATACGTTGGGCCCGGATAATGCTTGCCAGTGCGTTCGGCCAGATAATGCATCGCGGCGGCGGTAGGCCCAAAGATCTGCGTGCCCGCTCCTAAGACCCGCAGCTTTACGCCTTCGCCATCGGATGTGTTTTCCGCAAAGGAGCCCAGCGCGAATCCAAACCAGGAGGGCTGGGTTGGCGCGTCGAGCTGCCATTCCGTGATGCTTTGTCCCTCACTGGCGCGAGTGGCAGTCAATTGGCCGCTGCCCGCCGCCTTGGTATTTGGCGGAGCGGCAATGGTCAGATGCAGAGTGGCCCGCTCGCCAGGACCGTCGTTGCACGGCATCCAATCGCTGGTGACGGATGTGTAGATCTGATCGGGGAAGAATTTAAGCCCCGGCGCCGGTCCGGCTTGATACCGCACAGTGATGGTGCGGGGTTCATCCACGCGGAGCGGATTCGTCAGGACCACAAACAGCATGCTGTGATTTCGTTCAAACGCCTGTGGAGCTTGCCCTTCCATCACGCTCGTGATTTGGAGTCCACCCGCATCCAGCTCCAAAGCGGAAATGTCAGTGTCCGCCTGCCTGTGAATCCGAATACTGACTTCTCCGTACAGGCGTTGTTTCGCCAGGTCCGCCTGGATATTTACGTCATAGTTCTCCGCTGTGTACGGGCGCGTAAGCGGCGCGGCCCCTAGCGGAACGATCGCGCTCCAGATCAGGAAGTTCGCGATCCGCAGCATCCGCATCGTGCCCACTTCCCGAACTCGCTCGCGCAATGCTCTTAGAACCATATGGTGAGCCTGTGCCGGGCTATCCGGCGTCGTCGAAATCGTCGCTATCCTCTTCGTGGGCCGGCTTCGCACTGAAATGAATCTCGGGAAGCTTGGCGGCTTTCAACTCTCGGTTGATGGCCGCAATGTCCGCGGCCTTTAGCTTGTTCCAGCGCTCTATGAGCGCCGGATAATCGCGGGCGATCTTCGCCACGGCGGCCGATTGCGCGACGGTGGGCGCTGCATCGGCGCTGTCAACATCGCTGTACAACCTGGACGCTTCTCCATTCACCGACGTCAAGCTTGGCTCCGCAGGTGCTGGCGCGGGACCGAACGTTCCTCCGGTCCCCACCGCCGCCTTGATCTTCTTCCCCAGTTCTGTGAGATGGCCGGCCAATGTCCCGGTGGCATCGTGCGCCAGCTTGTCGATCTGTTCCTGCGCCGCGCGAGCTTCCCGGATAGCATCCGTCGTGCGTGTCATCACCCTGGCGAGCTGTTTCTCGGCTCGGTACTGCTGCTCGAGACCCGCCGGCGGAGTCTTCACGCGTGGGTCCATCTTGATAGTGAGCGGTGCGGTGTAAGTCTGGCCGTCGACCGTGAGCTTCACTGTGTACACGCCGGGCAAAGCGCTGGGACCCTGCGGGAGATGCGGCGTGTCATGCGGGACCGCCGCGATCGGATACCCGTGCCGCAGAGATTCTGGCGGCGTGCCGTGCATATCCCAGACCCAACGGTGTAAACCGCTGGTTGCCGGCAGGATGCGCGAAGGGCGCACCCACAAGGACGGAATGCTCAGCGTCTTCAGATCGGCCTCCGTAGTTTCAGGTTCGTCCGCGCTCGAATAGCGCCGCACCACCTTGCCGCTGGCATCCAGGAGTTCCAGAGTCACTGGACCCTTTGCCGGTTGAGAGAGGTAATAATCGATGACAGCGCCATCCGGCGGGTTACTCGCCAGCGGCTCATCCGGCGGCAGTGGCGTGTCAGTGTTGGTATCGCGCCGTACGCGGTATGCCGCCGCGGGACGGCAGAGCCAGGCGCTCGATGAAATCGCCTTTTCGTCGATTTGCCGCAAGGGAGTGATGTCGTCGAGAATCCAAAACGAGCGCCCGTGCGTGGCTACAATCAGGTCGGCGCCGTGAATCCACAGGTCGCGCATGGAAGTGTGCGGCAGGTTCAATTGCAGCGATTGCCAACGATCGCCATCGTCAAACGACACCCACACGCTGGTTTCGCTGCCGGCAAACAGCAGGCCTTTTCGCACCGGATCTTCACGCACGGTGTCGATAGGGGCGTCGTTGGGCAGTCCGGCCGTGATGAGATGCCAGGTTTTCCCGCTGTCGTGCGTGCGGTAAATGTAGGGGGTCAGGTCGTCCACGCGGAAGCGGCTCACCGAGGCGTAGGCCGATTTGTCGTCGAAATGCGACGCCTCCAGTTGGGTGACTTTGCTCCACGGCGTTAATGTGGGCGGTGTAATCTCTTTCCAGTTCTTGCCGCCGTCGGCGGTTTTCCAGATCAGCCCCTCGTCGGTGCCGGCCCAGATCGTGTCGATGTTGTGGAATGAAGGCGCCAATGAATAGATGACGCCGCGCTGCTTCTCTGCGATGGGGTCTTTGGCCGCCATGCTGCCGAGACTTGCAGGAATGCCGGGATGCGGGCGCGTCAGATCCGGGCTGATTGTCTGCCAGGAATTGCCGCCATCCGTGGTCTTGAACACCACGTTGGCCGCGTAGAACAGCACGCGCGGGTCGAGCGGCGAGAACACGATGGGCTGCGTGCGGTCGGCTCGATACTGTCCGGCGGCCGGCGGTCCGGGTGTAACGATTTCAACCTGGCCCGTGCTCCGATGGAATTTCGACACCTGGCCCCGGCCGGCTCCATACACGATATCCGGATCGCGAGGGTCGGGCGCGACGTAGCCGTATTCGATGACTCCCACCGGATGCCATTCCCGAAAGGTGATGACGCCGTCGTTGCCGCGGCTGGAGACACAGACCGAGCCGCTTTCCTGCTGCCCGCCGCAAACCCGGTAGGGGAACGCATTGTCGGTTACCGCATGATAGAGCTGGGCGGTCGGTTGGTTGTACCAGGAACTCCAGGTGTTTCCGCGGTTCACGCTGACGAGCGCACCCTGGTCACTGACCAGCAGGATAATGTCGGGATTGTTGGGATTGATCCAGATGTTCTGGTAATCGTCGCCGCCGGGAGCGCCCTTGATGCCAATCCAGGTTTGGCCGCCATCGGTGGAACGCCACGTGACGATACTTGCGCTGTAGACCGTATCGGCGTTCTTCGGATCGACGCGCGGCACCGGTAGATCGCCGCCGCCGATGCGATTCGCGGGCCGGGCGTCGGTAGTGGCGCGATGCCAGCTTTCGCCGCCGTCATCCGATCGGTAGATGCCCACTTCGCGGCCCGCGGCGACGGTGGCATAGAGACGCCGCGGGTCGCTGGGCGCGATCGCCACATAAGCCTGCTCTACATCCGGAAGACCCTGGGTCAGCTTGCGCCAAGTTTTACCTCCATCGGTGGATTTGAAGATGGCGCCGTGCGTGCCGCTATACTCGTTGCCGAATTCCCAGGGGCCTTGCCGCGCCTCCCATAACGACGCATAGAGCACATCGGGGTTCGAAGGGTCCATGGCGATGTCGGAAGCTCCGGTATTCTCGTCGACGTACAGAATCTTTTGCCAGTTCTGGCCGCCGTCGGTGGAGACGAACACGCCGCGTTGATCGTTCGGTCCGTAGGGATGCCCCAGCACCGCAGCGAACAAATGGTTCGCGTCGCGCGGGTCTACGGCCAGCGCCGGAATCTGCTGGCCGTCGCGGAGGCCCAGGTGTGCCCAGGTCTGGCCGGCATCGGTGGATTTGTAGATGCCGTTGCCCACCGATAAATCGGGGCGCTGCAAGCCTTCTCCGCTGGCCACATAGACGATGTTCGGATCGGAGGGCGCCACCGCAATGGCGCCGATGCTACCGGTGGGCTGGCTGTCGAAAATCGGCGTCCAGGTACGGCCGTAATCGTCCGACTTCCACACGCCGCCGTTTACCTGCCCCACGTAAAACAGATTGGGCTGGCTGGGTACGCCCGCAGCAGCGCGCGTGCGGCCGCCGCGGAAGGGACCGATGTTTCGCCAGTGCAGATCTCTGAAAAGCTCCGGGCCGATCTGTTGCGCGCCGGCCTGGATCAAGATCGCTGCGGCCAGACCGGCAGCGAAGCAAACAACACACCGTACACGAGTGGATGTCATCTCTCCTATTATGCGATGTACGGGAACAGCGCCTGTCTACGCCGCACACCCCGGAAAGCTTCGAGGTTCGCTGCGAAAAAGTGGCACCACTTTCAGCGCCGGAATTGCCTGAGAAGCGCGCGGAGGGTGTTCAGTGCATCCTGCTGGGGCGTGCGCGCGGCATAACACTGCGAAAAGCGCCATGCATCTCTGTTTGCAGCCGCGTGGCGCCCGAAAGGCGCCCAAGACTGTACCGCCCAACCATTGAGGCGAATACGACTCAAATAAACAGATCCACGCCGACATGAAAGAACTCAGCGAGTTTTTTGGCCTGCTCCTTCGTCATGGACCGTTTTCCGGCAAGGATTTCCGATACCCGGCTCTTGGAGCCGACCACGGGCCAAAGATCTTTGGGGGCTAGCCCGCGTTGTTCCAGCAGGAAGGCCACTATCTCGTGCGGCTCGGATTTCGGTATAGGGTACGCCTTCTCCTCGAACTCGTGAATCAGGCCCGTGAGCAGTTCGAGGAGCGCGCCTTCTTCCGGCGTCATGTTCCTCTCGCCTTTCTCCATCAGGGATTCGACAACGGCGAGGGCGCGTTCGTTCTCCTCCTCAGTCTTGATGACCTTTGGAACCGCACGGGCCAGAAGTCGTCCATACCGCTTCAGGTCGAGGTCTTCAATTGTGGTACTCATAGCTTCCATTCCCTTCGTCGTACTTCTCGTGCGTGAGAATATGCTTTATGTAGACGATCTGGCGTCGATAGTGAACGAACGCGATCAAACGATACTTGTTGCCGCCCACATTGAACACCGTCAGATCGCCCACGAAGTCGGCGGATCCGAAGTCCGCCTTCAGCGCGCCTGGGAATCCGACGATCGCTTTGCCCATCAGGTTAATTCCGTATGTACTCACTGGTCAGCGAATTCTTTGCAGTGAGCAGTTGCTTGGGCGTGCCTTCGAACATGACCTTGCCGCCCTTCGTGCCGCCTTCGGGGCCCATATCAATGACCCAGTCCGCATTTTTGATTACCCTGGTGTTGTGTTCGATCACAATAACCGTGTTGCCAGCGTCCACCAGCCGATTCATGATCTCCAGCAGGTGCCTGAGATCCGACATGTGTAAACCGGTGGTGGGCTCATCCAGCACATAGATGCTGCCTTGTTTGTGCAACTCACTCGCCAGTTTGATGCGCTGGCATTCGCCACCGGAGAGCGTGCTCAACGGCTGACCCAGGGTCAGGTAATCGAGGCCCACGTCGCTCATGGCCTGTAGCTTGCTCGCGATCTTGTCGACCTTGAAGTATTCGAGCGCCTGACTGACGGTCATTTCGAGCACGTCGTTGATCGATTTTCCGTCGAGCTTGTATGCCAGCACTTCATCTTTGAATCGTTTGCCCTCGCAGATCTCACAGGGCGACTTGACCTCGCCCATCGCGGGGATCTCCGTGTAGATTACGCCCAATCCCTGGCAGTTCTCGCAGGCGCCTTCCGAATTGAAGCTGAACAGGGATGGGCTCACCTTGTTCGCGGCCGCGAAGGCCTTTCGCGCCTCGTCCATAATGCCGGTATAGGTGCCGGGATTGGACCGGCTCGAAACACCCACCGGGGATTGGTCGATCACAATGGAGTCCGGGTGTTGACGCAGAAAGGTCTGATGAATTAACGAGCTCTTCCCCGAACCTGCCACACCTGTGATCGCCGTGAGTACACCCTTCGGGATGTCCACGCTCACGTTCTGTAGGTTGTTGACTCTTGCATTCCTGATCGGCAGTTTTCCACTGGGGGAACGGAAATCGCTTTTGATCGAAACCGGCTGTTTCAGATACTTTCCGGTCAGCGTGTCCGCGGTCAACAGGTTCTTGAACGGGCCTTCGTACATGACCTGGCCGCCCTGACTCCCCGCATGCGGACCCAGGTCCACGATATGGTCGGCCACTTTAATGACATCGGGATCGTGTTCCACCACCAGAACCGTATTTCCCCGATCGCGCAATTGTTGCAGGAGTTCATTCAAACGGTGCACATCGCGTGGGTGCAGACCCACGCTGGGCTCGTCGAACACATACATCGCGTCCACCAGGCTGCTGCTCAGGTGTTTGACGATCTTCACGCGCTGCGATTCCCCGCCGGAGAGCGTGTCAGTTTCACGGTTCAAGGTGAGATATTCGAGGCCGATATCGATGAGATATTGGAGGCGCTGGATCAATGTTTTCAAAATGGGAGCGGCTTTCGGTTCCTTGATCGCCTTGATCACACCGATCAACTGGTCCACTTCCATGGAGGCTAGGTCAGCGATGTTGTGTCCGCCGATCTTGCACTTCAGCACTTCCTGACTTAGGCGCGCGCCCTTGCACACCGTGCACGGCGCCATCGTGATGTAAGGCGCCACGGCTTTTTGTGTGCGTTCCGACATGGTCTTCAAGTCGCGCGTGATGTACTTGGCGGTGAATCTGCTGATGATGCCTTCGCACGTCAAATTGAAGGTCTTGCCTCCGACATCGGTTTTCAACTTATACGGCTTGCTGTATAGAAGCAGTTCCATTTCCTTTTCGCTGAACTTGGAAAGCTTCTTATTCATGTCGAAGAGTTTCGACCGGCCGAGGAAGTTGAAGGCCCAACTGTCGACGGCATATTCACCGAACAGGATCGCGCCTTCGTTCAGCGATTTGGATTTATCGAGGAACAGATCCACGTCCACGCCCATCTTGCGGCCGAGGCCGTTGCAGTTTGGGCACATGCCCTTGGGGTCGTTGAAGGAAAAGACATTCGCATGTCCGACATGCGGTTTGCCGATGTGGGAATACAACCGGCGCAGCACCGGGTAGATGTCGGTGATGGTGCCCATCGTGGAATGGGACCCGCCGCCGAGCCGTTTCTGGTCCACGACGATCGGCATGCTCAGGTTCTCAATGGCGTCGGCGTCCGGCTGGGAGTAGCGCGGCAGGAAGGTGCGGATGAACATGCTAAAATTCTCGTTCATCTGGCGTTGTGCCTCGGTGGCGAGGGTATCGAAGACGATCGACGACTTGCCGGAACCCGAGACGCCGGTGAAGATCGTAATCTTGCGTTTGGGGATGCGCAGCGAGACGTTCTTCAGGTTGTTCTCCCGGGCGCCGCGGATTTCGATGTATTCCTGGGACATGGATTCCTCTACGGTATGGTAATCGATTCAGGCAACAGGCGGTTGGCAGTTTCCTGGAAGCGATCGAGGAGCTACACGCTGCGCTTGATGGTGTGCAGCCGGCTTTCGGCGCCCGCCCGGAATTTGCGCCCGCCTGTCCCGGTGCGCTAAGGTAACAGCGTATTCTGAAAGAAAGGAGCCAAGCTATGAACCTTGAAATTCATACGCCCGAACTTCAACAACGGGTGCAGATGCAGATTCAGAGCGGCCACTTTCACGATGTGGAAGAGCTGTTAAGCAAAGCCCTCGACGCCCTTGAGGAGAAGGAAAGCGCCACGGCTCCCGTGACGCCGTATCGAAGGCCGCCAGGCAGAAAGAGCCTGGTCGAGGTGTGCGACCCGATCCGCGGCCTAACCGATGACATCGATTTCAGCCGCAACAAATCCGGCGCACGGCCCGTTGATCTATGAGCGGTTTCCTGCTCGATACGAATGTCCCGTCTGAGGTTAGCCACTCCCGCCCCGATCCCCGCGTTGCCGCATGGGTTCACAATCAAGATGACGCGACGCTTTCCCTGAGCGTCGTCTCGCTTGGCGAGCTGCTGCGGGGCTTTACCTTGCTTCCCGCAAAAAACGAGCGCCGCACGCGCTTGGAGCGGTGGCTTGAAACTGACCTTCTGCCATGGTTCGAGGGCCGCATTTTGCCGGTGACCAAGCCCATAGCTGAGCGTTGGGGCATCCTTGATGCCGAGTGCCAATTGCGCGGCAGGCCGGCGAACACCGCCGATGGCATGATCGCGGCGACCGCGCTAGAGCACGGCTTTACCGTGGTGACGCGCAACGTGAGGGATTTCGCTGGGCTTGGCGTCCCGATCCTCAATCCTTGGGAAACTTAGCCCGAGCGCGTTGTACCAGGCGAACACTTCCCTACTTACCGCGGCGGCAAGCCCGCGTTCAGGCTGAATACCGTGCCGTCGGCGAAATGGCCTTTGGAGGCCCTGCCAAGCTCATAGGTCGATCCCCATAGGGTCCCGTCCTTCGCCTGGATAAGCACTTCCGGATAAGCACCCACCGATGACGAGGAGGAGAAAGGTGTGAGCGTCTGCAGTAGCGTCCCGTCGGTGGGCGAAAGCGCGACGATGTCCCCGTAGGCGTCACTGCCGTTGTAATCGGCCATCCAGAAGTTGCCATCGCTGGCCAGCATCAATCCGTCGGGGATACCGCCGCCGGCAATGGTGCTATAGAACGGAAACAGTTGCAGATTGCTGCCGTCCGGTGCAACCTCGAAGATCCCTATACCGCTCTCCGCGTAGATCTGATACAGACCATATAGGTTGCCGTTCGGACCAAAGACCAACCCGGACGCAGGTGCGGAGGGCAGCAGGCTATTAAACACGGGGAAATTCACCACAACTGTCGTTAGATCTCCGGTGGCTGGTGTGTAGTGGAACAGGAGCGCCGGCTTCGAACCGAGAGCTAGTCCGTAGAAAGTGCCATCGGGCGCCAGAGTGAGGCCGGATGGGTCTCCCTCATCGGTTGAGAAATTGAAATTAAGCACAATCTCGTACGCTCCAGTGGACGGCGTGACCTTGAAGATAGACCCGTAGGGCGGCCCATTGCCGTCAATGGTGCCGTACAGGTTACCGTCCGTTCCCGCCACCATGGCGGTGGGTGTCGGACGAACGCCGCCACAGGTCCCCTCGGAGCTGAATCTGCGGATGATCTGAAAACCCGATCCATCGGTATTCACTCGATACAGGACCCCATAGCCGCCATTGCAGACATCGCCCCCGCCTGAGGTGGTGTAGCCGTAGAGCTTTCCGTCCGGGCCTTGGGTCAGCGTGCCGGGGCGGTTGCCGTCCGGGTAGTTCTTATCGGGTCCGGGAACAAATGCGTGCAGCACGGTAAGCGTCCCACCAGGCGTGAGCGAGAACACAACTCCGCCGGCGGTTGCCGCGTCTTCTTCCACAGATACCTGCGCGGCGCCGTAAAAATTGCCGTCCGAGCCTTGGATCAGAGCAACGGGACTGCCGCCGTTGGGACAGGGCCCGACCCTCTGCGATTTATTGCCGCTGCAGGTGAAGGTATAAACGGCGTCCGGCTGCGGGCCGGCGCCGTAGGCGGAGCTTGCCAGCACCGCGAAAAACATAACAAACGGAAGCTTGCCTTTCATCCGAGTACCTCCTGGCGCATGTTGTGGCTGCGCGATTTTTGCCGGGCTATTCCCGTCCTTATTAATATTGCAGAGCGGAACTCTAAGTCGTTATCGAGAAGTGTAAAATTGATGTAAACAGTTAAGCCGGAATTTCCATTGTGAAACGGCCTTACTCTAGTTCCACGGCTTACGCTACAGCCGCGGACGCCGTGACTATGGCCGCCGCCATCGCGAGCTTGTGATCCATGTTCCAGGGCGGCCCGATGGCCCTCCGCACCTGGAGGAAATGAGCTTCGAGGTCCTCCACACGCAACGCCTGGCGCGCCGCATCCAATACGCTCTTCGCGTCGTACCAGTGGACGGGCCAACCCCGTGCCTCGGCCGCGTAGGCCAGAGCCTTGCGGTACATCACCCAGTCGGCGACATTCTGTGCACGGTAGTCCTTGATTCGCTCGGCAATCGTGGGTGGAAGCTGTGGGCACTTGCGAAGGGCGACACCAAGAATACGCGGCACGGCCATCGTGACAGCTTCCAAGGC
>Ga0187858_10002117_pt1 | contig 20805 bp, 14 predicted proteins | sample June2016WEW_8_15_FD_133015 | JGI IMG/M metagenome (GOLD analysis project Ga0187858, IMG submission 133015) | Peatland microbial communities from SPRUCE experiment site at the Marcell Experimental Forest, Minnesota, USA - June2016WEW_8_150 | ecosystem: Environmental > Terrestrial > Soil >...
CTTGAGGAAAGGAGCAGGAGAACCGGATGTAATGGCGCCAATTCTTTCCCCGCTCAAAGACAGTACGAAGTACCCGTCGCGGGCAATGCCGCGCTCCACCATCTCCAGTCCGATGACCTTGCGCGACGGACCGCCGCTGGACTGGACCTCCTGAAGCGCACGCCTGCCGATGAACTCGCCCTTGTCGAGCTTGAGCCAGCGATCGAGGCCGGCTTCGAGAACGTTAATGCTGTCAGAAATTTCATGCCCGTAGAGGCTCATCCCGGCTTCCAGGCGCAGGGTGTTGCGCGCGCCCAGGCCGCAGGGCCGGATGCCGAATTCCTTTCCGGCATCGAGGATTTCATGCCACAGCCGCGCGCCTTCCGCGGGATCGATGTAGATCTCGAAGCCGTCTTCGCCGGTGTAGCCCGTGCGCGCGATGCGGGCCGGCGTGCCCGAGACCGCGCCATCCACGAACCAGTAATAGCGGATGGGGGCTAGGTCGACTGTGGTCAGTTTTTGCAGGGTCGCGCGCGCCTGGGGACCCTGGATGGCAAGCTGCGCATAGTTGTCGCTTACCAGGCGGACTTCCGCATCGAAGGTGTTGTGCGTGCGGATATGCTCGAAATCTTTTTCCTGATTGGATGCGTTGACGCAGAGGAAGTAGTGGTCGCCGGCAACCTTGTGGACCAGCACGTCGTCGACGAATCCGCCATGCTCGTAGAGCAGGCCGGCGTATTGAATCTGGCCGGTTTTGAGGCGGGCGGCGGCATTGGTGGTGACGAAATCGGTGAGTTGCAGCGCCTCCGGACCGGCGATGTCGATCTCGCCCATGTGGCTCACGTCGAACACACCCACGCTCTTGCGGACGGCCTGGTGTTCCTCGACGAGCGAGGCGTATTGGACGGGCATGTCCCAGCCGCCGAAATCCACCATTTTGGCGCTCATCGCGCGATGGACGGCATTGAGGCAAGTGGCTTTCAGGGGAGCGGCGGCGAGCATCAAACTGGTACTGTAGCACGGGTGTGGTGGTGGGTTGTGGGTAATGGGTAGTGGGTAGTGGGTTGTGGGTGATGGGTGATGGGTTGTGGGTGATGGGTTGCGGGCGCGGGTGCTGGCTGCCGGCGGGATTGGGTTCGCTCCGTCATTTTTTGGAGCCGGCGGCGAGACGCGCTCTGGGTGCTGGATGCTGGGTTTTGTGAGATTTAGGGGCTCTGGGTTCGGACCGCGCCGGTCCGCTCGCGCCGAAGCGTGCGCCACTCTGTTCTACAATCAAGATCGATATGTCCGCGGTGGCTCCAGGTATGCGGTTCGGCCCCTACGAGGTAATCTCGCCGCTGGGCGCCGGCGGCATGGGCGAAGTGTGGAAGGCCCGCGACACGCGCGTCGACCGCATCGTCGCCATCAAGATATCCAAACAGCAGTTCTCCGAACGCTTCGAGCGCGAGGCGCGCGCCAGCGCCGCACTGAATCACCCAAACATTTGCTCGCTGTACGATATGGGGCCGGACTACCTGGTGATGGAGTACGTGGATGGCGCCCCTATCGAGCCCACCCAGAGCGTGCGCAAACTGCTGGATCTGGTGGTGCAGATTGCCGACGGCATGGCCGCCGCGCACGACCGCGGCATCACCCATCGCGATCTCAAGCCCGAAAATATCCTGGTTACCGGCGAGGGGCGCGTCAAGATTCTGGATTTCGGGCTCGCCAAACAGGCGCTGGCGCCGAGCGAATCCGGCGGGACGCAAGCCGTCACGATGACGCAGCCCGGACTGGTAATGGGGACGGTCGCGTATATGAGCCCGGAACAGGCGCGCGGCCTGCCGCTGGACGCCCGCTCCGACCAGTTCTCGTTCGGCGTCATTCTCTATGAACTGGCCTGCGGCAAGCGCCCGTTCGCGCGCGACAGCGCACCGCAGACCATGGCGGCCATCATCGAAGCGGACCCCGAACCTCTGCCGCAGAGCGTTCCCGCGCCTCTGCGCTGGATTGTCGAGCGCTGCCTGGCCAAAGAGCCCTCTGCACGCTATGAGAGCACGCGCGATCTTTACCGCGACCTCGATTTCCTGCGCAGCCACATTTCCGAGGTTCTCAGCGGCTCGGGTTCCGCGCCGGCGATCGCTCCGGCGCCGGCCATACGGCGGTGGCTCTGGCCGGCTCTCGCGGTCCTGGGCGCCGTGCTCATCGGAGGCGCCGGATACTGGGTGGGGACTCGCGGCCGGTCCGGCGACAGCGCCTTCGCGCCTATGCCGTTGACTTCCAGCGGCGGCATGGTCAAGAACCCGAGCTTCTCGCCGGATGGATCGGAAGTGGTGTTCGCGTGGAACGGTCCGCGCGGGGGCAACTCCAACCTGTACGTGAAGATGATCGGATCGAACGATCTCCTGCGGCTGACCACCGGCGGCGACGACGAGGTTTCGCCGGCCTGGGGGCCCGACGGCAAACACATCGCCTTCGTGCGCAGCCAGGATCATGGCAAACGCGCGGTGATACTAATTTCTCCTCTGGGCGGTAGCGAGCGGAAGTTGACCGAGGTCTCCGTGGACGAGTTTGGTACGGAGGGGCATGCGGTGCTGGCGTGGACCCCCGACAGCCGCTATCTGGCAGCCGCGGACGGCAATCGCCTGGATCTTGTTTCGGTGGATACCGCGGAGCGGCAACCTCTCTTGCACGAGGCACAGGACGTCATTGGCGCTGCGGACCCCTCCTTCTCACCGGAAGGTGATCGCCTGGCGTATGTGCGCAGGCTGGGACCGTTTTCCAGTAGGCCGTTCTGGGTACCGTTATCCGCAGGGTACCGGCCAGCCGGGGCGCCCCGGGAACTGGGAAAGCCGGGCATGGCGGCCTTCTCTCCGTTGTGGGACGGCCGTGGGCAACTCATGTTCGCGGGCGGCGCTCCCTTCGGCATGCGGCTATATCGCGTCGCACTACCGGCCGGCGCCCCGGTCCCGGTGGCCGGCGCGATGATCGGCGGGAGCATGGCGCTCCACCGGGATACCGGCAGGCTGATCTACACATCACAGTTGCATATCGAGAATCTGTATCAGCTCTTACTCGATGGACCGGGCAAAGCGTCACGCGCTCCGGAGCGGCTCACCTCCACCACCGGCACCGATCTCTCCCCCCATTACTCGCCCGATGGCGCGGCGGTCGCGTTTGCATCGTTTCGGTTCGCGCGGTTCGGTCTGTGGACGATTCAGACCCGGAGCCCCCTGGTATCCGAACTCGTGGATTGGGGCCAAGGCCTGATGTCGGCCACCGATTGGTCGCCGGATAGCAAGTCGGTCCTCGTTTTCGGGACCGGGCCGCAGGGATGGTTTCAACCCTATCGCATCGCAGTCGACACCCGGAAGGTCACGCGTCTGATCGACGATGCGGCGCACTACGTTTACCCGACCTTTTCCCGCGATGGGAAGACCATTTACTTTGCGAGCAGCAAACAAGGCGGGATCAAACTCTACAAAATGCCGGCTTCCGGAGGGCCCGCTACCCTGATAACGGGCCGCGGTGTGGTGCGGGCCCGGGAGTCGGCGGATGGGCGCTGGCTTTACTTTGCCGGATGGATGCCGGACGCACTCTATCGGATGCCTCTGGCGGGAGGTGAGATTACCCAGGTGATCGAGCGCCTGGCCGATCAGTCGGGATACGAACTGACCAGCCAGGGCGTGTACTACTGGACCGGCAGCCGGGCGGACCCCGAGTTGCGCTACCTCGATCTGGAGTCGCGGCGGGATGTGCACGTCCTGCAACCGGCCATACCTGCGGCGCCGAACCTGACCCTATCTCCGGACGGCCGCTGGCTGTGCTTCCCGCTGATGGAGCGGAACAGCCAGGAACTGATGATGATCGAAAACTGGCGATAGATGTGCGACGCTGGATCTAAGAATGCCTCCGCTACGATTGAAGTCGCGGCCGGACGTCGCACGGAAGGGTCTCCGGCTTACCTGCCTGGTCTTCGCAAACAGCCGAGCAGCAGGCCAATGATCTCATTCGCTCCTTCGATGACATTTGGGACCAAAGCAGGATGCGCGAAACCAAACTCACAAGCTCCAGGCAATCCAGCGCGCAGGTGCAATTTCCGCCATCGTTGAGGCAAGAAATGTCGAGGCAAGAAATGTCGCGTCGGGGCTGCGTTTGAGGTGGAATCCCCGCCCCGAGGTACGTGTGGGATCTGTGGTTCATGTGTATGAGATCATTCTGGAGCGGAGATGACGGAAACTGCCGAACAGCCTGACGCGATGTTCCCGAAGCTGGACGATGCGCAGATCGCGCGCCTCGCGGCATTCGGTAACCAGCGGCACGCTGAATCAGGCGAAGTTCTCTTCGATCGGGGGGATGCGGACCACGGTGTTTTTGTGGTCCTCGCCGGCCGCATCGAAATCGATAGCGTCGCGAAGGGAGAGGAGTCCGCACTCCGCGTGCTGGGGCGCGGGGAGTTCACCGGCGAAGTGATCCATCTCTCCGGCCGCAGGAGCCTGGTGCGATGCCGCGCGCAGGAATCAAGCGCTCTGCTTGAAATCGACCGGCCCAATCTGCGGCGGATCATGCAGACCGATGCCGAACTTGGGGAGACCTTCCTGCGTGCGTTCCTCCTGCGGCATGTGTATCTGATTGCGCATTCCGTTGGCGAGGCGTTACTGGTTGGATCCAGCCATTCCGGCGATACGCTGCGTCTCCGGGAGTTCCTCACGCGGAACGGCTATCCGCACAGCTACGTCGATGTGGAGCACGACCCCGGCGTGCAGTCTGTACTCGACCAATTCGAGATTCGCGTGACGGACATACCGGTGCTGATCTGCGGCGGGAGTCTGGTGCTTCGAAATCCCAGCAACGCCGAAGCGGCCGCTTGCTTCGGATTGAATGCGGGAATCGACGAGGGCGATGTTTACGACCTGATTGTGGTCGGCGCGGGGCCGAGCGGACTGGCGGCTGCGGTTTATGGCGCTTCAGAGGGATTGAAGGTGCTCGTCCTCGAAAGCACCGCCCCTGGAGGACAGGCCGGTGCGAGTTCCCTCATCGAGAACTATCTCGGATTCCCTACCGGAATTTCGGGGCAGGACCTGGCGAGCCGCGCATTTGTTCAGGCGGAAAAGTTCGGCGCGCAAATTGCGATCGCGCGAGCCGCCCGTGGTATCAAATGCGTGCGTCCGCCTTACACGATCGAACTGGACGATGGAGGATCGGTACAGGGCTGGAGCGTCATTGTGGCGGCAGGCGCCCAATATAGAAAGCTGGATCTACCTAACGTCGCTCAGTTCGAGGGCGCCGGCATCTACTATGGCGCAACCCTGGTCGAGGCCCAGCTCTGCGGCAATGCCGAGGTCGCCATCGTCGGCGGAGGGAACTCAGCCGGACAAGCGGCACTTTTCCTTTCGGGACGGGCCAAACATGTCTATATTCTGGTTCGCGGATCGGGGTTGGCCGACACCATGTCACGATACCTGATCGCCCGGATCGAAGCGAGCCAGGAGATCACCCTCAAGTCAGGGACCGAGATCGAGGCCCTCGAAGGCGACACGCACCTTGAGCGTGTCCGCTGGCGAAATCGAGAGACGGGGGCAAGTGAGACGCATGAAATCCAGCACGTTTTCCTGATGACGGGCGCTAACCCCAACACGGCGTGGCTACAGGGATGCCTGGCGCTGGACGAAAGGCATTTCATTAAGACGGGCGCCGACCTGGGACTCGACTGGCCGGCAAGCCGCCCGCCCTATCTTCTCGAGACCAGCGTTCCCGGCATCTTCGCGGTTGGAGATATCCGGGCCGGAAGCGTGAAGCGGGTCGCCTCGGCCGTGGGCGAAGGATCGATGGCCGTTCAGTTTGTCCATAAAATCCTGGCGGGCGGCCAAAATGACCGATAGTCACACCTCCGCCGCCGGGCATGGCGGCTAAGAACAGTGTCGGACCGTGACCGTACCCTGGCGTCGAGGCGCGCAGCATCCTGGTAGGGGCTGCGGGCGGTCCGGATGAGGATTCGCCAGGCTTCCGCCAATATCGTGACGTTGCTGACCATCTTCAACGGCGGCAATCTGGGCGAGCCGGAGTTGGGACACCCTTGCTGAAGGCACTGGCCCCAAACGCGCTGCTCAAGCTCAAGCCGCTGTGCCGCGACTCGCACCCGGCGGAAACGTCCTGTTTGTTCCATCCTCCAGGCATGTGGCTGGGCGGCATGCCCTGCGATATGCGAACCTGATGGCATATGCCTACATTCGAGAACCGTCAATTCAAACTGATCAAGCGCCCCGTTGGCATGGTCCAGCGCAGCGACTTCGAACTCTCCACCTCGCCTGCCGGCGAACCCGGTCCCGGCCAGGTGCTGGTGAAGGTGCTGTACCTGTCGCTCGACCCCGCCATGCGCGGCTGGATGAACGAAGGCAAGTCTTACATACCGCCGGTGGGTCTGGGCGCGGTGATGCGGGCCGGCGGCATTGGCCGGGTAGTCGCCTCCAACGACCCAAGCCTGTCGGTTGGCGATACGGTCGTGGGCATGACCGGCGTGCAGGATTACGCCATTGCGAACGCCAAGGAGATGACCAAGGTGGATCCGCGACTCGCGCCGCTCCCACGATTCCTCGGCGCGCTCGGGATGCCGGGACTGACCGCCTATTTCGGCCTGCTCGATATCGGGCAGCCAAAGGAGGGCGAGACGGTAGTGGTCTCGGCCGCGGCGGGCGCGGTGGGCGCCGTCACCGGGCAGATCGCTAAGATCAAAGGCTGCCGCGTGGTGGGTCTGGCGGGCGGCCCGGACAAGTGCCGCTACGTGGTCGACGAACTGGGCTACGACGCGGCCATCGACTATAAGAGCGAGGACGTGCGCGCGGCGCTGGCGCGGCATTGCCCCAAGGGCATCGACATTTACTTCGACAACGTGGGCGGCGATATTCTCGATATCGCGCTGTCGCTGCTGGCGCATAGGGCGCGCGTCATCATTTGCGGGGCGATTTCGCAGTACAACAACCGCGAAGCGATCCAGGGGCCACGGAACTACCTGTCGCTCCTGATCAACCACGCGCTGATGGAGGGATTCGTGGTCTTCGACTACGCGGCGCGTTACCCGGAGGGCATGCAGGCATTGGCCGGCTGGGCGATGTCGGGCAAGTTAAAGGCGCGCGAAGACATCGTCGATGGGCTGGAGACGTTTCCGGACACGCTGCAAAAGCTGTTCCGCGGCGAGAACTTCGGCAAGCTGGTGATCCGCGTGGCGGCGGAGTGACTGGCCATGAGCGCCGGTGATACGAAGACGACGATTGCCCCGATGCTTTCGGTTCGACGCGGCGCGAAGGCGATCGAGTTTTATAAAGCCGCGTTCGGAGCCGGGGAACTGTTCCGCGTCGACGCGGAGGATGGATCAGTGGTCGCCCGGCTGTCCGTGGCCGGCGCCGAATTTTGGGTCGCCGACGAGTCTCCGTATCACCTGAATTTCAGCCCCGAAACGCTCGGCGGCGGCACCGTGCGGATGGTGATGATCGTGGAAGATCCGGATGCCGCTTTTGAACGGGCGGTCGCGGCTGGCGCCACGGTGGTTTGGCCCGTCAGCAACCAGTATGGTTGGCGCCTGGGGCGAATTGTCGATCCGTTCGGACACCATTGGGAAATCGGCAAGCCATTGGCGGAAGGCTGACGCGGTTGATCGGGCGGGAGGCGAGCAGAGGTCCCTGCTGGCGTGACCGAAGTCCCGTTTGCAGGCCGAAGCCCGCGCCACACTACTCGCTGCGCAAGGCCTTGACCGGATCGGCGGTGGCGGCGCGCCAAGCCGGCCAAGCGCTGGCGACCGTTCCAACGATCAGCAGCAAGGCACTCGCGCCGAGATATGTGATGGGATCGTCAGCGTCGATTTCATATAGCAGGCTGGCGAGAAGCCGGGACAGCAGCAGAGCGGCCACCAGGCTTACCGCCAAACCAACCGCGAGCGGCGCCATGGCTCCGCGCAGAATCACGGCCACCACTCTTTGCGGAGTTGCTCCGAGCGCCACGCGGATTCCGACTTCCCGCACCCTGAGGGCCGAGGTATAGGCGACCACGCTATAGACGCCGGCGGAGGTCAGCAACAGCGCCAGGCTCCCGAATGCCGAAAACACCCAGACGGAGAAGCGCTGGCGCCAGGTGGCATCGGCGATTACGTCGTTCATGGTTTCCACCCTAACGATGGGCTGGTCGGGATCCACCGCCCATACTTCCTTGCGGACCGCGGCGGCCACGGAGAGCGGGTCGCCGGAGGTGCGCGCCACAATGGTCGACATGAAGGCAGCGAAGATGAACTGCCGATATGGAATGTAGATCTCGCCTTTGGCAGGCTGGTCGTAGTTGAGCTGCGCGGAATCCTTGGCGACCCCGACCACGGTAGGTGTAGGCGCGTTGGGCTCGGACTGGGGCAGATGTTCGCCGAGCGGGCTGCGCTTCGGAAACAGTTGGCGGGCGAGGTACTCATTGATGATGGCTACGGGAGGCGATCCCGTTTGATCGCCATCCGTAAACGTGCGGCCGGCGATGATGGGGACACCCATGGCCGCGAAGTATTGCGGGCTGACGGTGCGAGTCGACATCAGCACGGTCTTGCCGTCGGGTCCCTTGAAAGCCGTGCTGGCGCTGACTCCGGAGAGCGGCAGGTTGTTGACGACGGCGACGGATTTGATCGTGGGAATCTTCGCGAGCCGCGCGACGATCTCGCGATAGTATGCCATCTGGCGCGGCCTTGTATCGTACTTGCCGGAGGGCCGCGTCTGCGTGAGAGTGCCGATGGGCACGCGCATGGTCAGGACGTGATCGGGGCGAAAGCCGTGATCCTCCTGCTGGAGGCGCGCCAGGCTGCGAATCATGAGCCCGGAACCCACCAGGAGCAGAAAGGCAAACGCTGCTTGGGAAGCGATCAGGATCGAGAAGAGCCGTGAGGAACTCCGGGGCGCGGCCTGGTTGCCGCGGAGGCCAGCTTGCAAGTCGGTCCGGGCCGCCGACAGTACCGGCGCGAGGCTGCACAGGAGCGCGAGCATCAGGCACAGAGCCACGTTGAACACGAGAACGCGCTGATCGATGGCCGCGCGCTGCAAGTGAGGCAGAATGTTCGGAACAGTCGCGAGCTGTCTCGTCAGGAAAGGCAACAAGTAGCGCGCTCCGGCGATGCCGGCCACACTTCCCAGGACCGCCAGTAGCAGGCTCTCGGCGACCATTTGCCGCGCCAAGCGCCAGAGGCCGGCTCCCAGCGATGCGCGGATGGCGATCTCCCTTTGGCGGCCGACCGCGCGGCTGAGCAGCAGGCCGCCCACATCGGCGCAGGCGATCAGTAGAACGAGCGCGACGGCGGCCAGGATGAACACCAGGGTGAGCTCGTATTTGCGATCGGGTGTTTCGCTCCAGCGCGACACGGTGAATCGCAGGCCGGCCCTCTCCACGGGGTCCTCATGCTCCAGTTGAGCGGCGACGATTTGAAGGGCGCTTTGGGCTTGCGCCGGCGTTACCGACGGCTTCAGCCTCGCCACGATTTGCAGCCAGTTGGTGAGGGCGGGCGTGAGCCGGAGCGGCACCCACAGCTCGATGTTGGAATATTGAAACTCGAATTCCGGCGGCATGACGCCAGCGATGGTGAAGACCTCGCCGGAAATCGTCAGAGTGCGGCCGATGGCGGCGGGGTTCGCGTAGTAGAGGCGCCGCCAGAGGCGGTCGCTGAGAACGGCCACTTTCGGGGAGGCGGGGTCGTCATCGGCGTGAACCAGCGCGAGTCCGAGGGCGGCGCGGACTCCCAACAGCGGGAACAGTCCGCCGGAAGTGCGCAGGGCGAAGACCTGATCGGGCTCAATGCCGCCGGTCAGGGTGACGGAGTCCTTGAGATAGGGCACTTTTTTTTCGAAGAGGTTGGGGCGATCCTGCCAGCGGAGGTAGTCTTCGACCGGGATGCCGGATATCAGGTGCTTTGTGCTGGTTTCGTCGATGCGTACCAGTCTGCGGGCAGATGCGTAGGGAAGCGGCCGCAGAAGGACGGCGTCCACGATGCTGAAGACTGCTGTATTGGCGCCTATACCGAGCGCCAGGATGGCGGTGGCGGCGGTGGTGAAGAGCGGGTTTTTGCGCAGCCATCGCAAGGCCCATAGAAGATCTTGGAGCATACTAAGGAATTAGTATATACGGGTTCGCGCAATCGGCGGCTTTGAAGCCGCGTTGGCAGGCGAAAGCGCCTGCCCCACCGCTGCCGCAGATCCTCGGCTAGGCGTTGGGCAAAACGATCAGTTTGCCCACTCCGTCCGCGCGGTGCTCCACTTGATGGAACGCTTCGGCAATCTGCTCCATCGGGCGTGTGTGCGTAATCATGGCGGCAAAGCGTGGAAGGTTGCCGAGCAGCAGGTCGCGGGCGGCCTCGACTTCGTGATTGGACCGGCGCACGCTGTAGATCGCCAGTTCTTTGCGCCGCAGCGGCGAGACTTCCAGCGGCACGTACGCCTCTACGTGAATCCCAGTAAGGACCACACGCCCGGCCCTGCGCGCCGCGCGGATGCAATGATCCAAAGAGCCGCTATTAGCCGCGCAATCGATGGCCACGTCCACGCCCCGCCCGCCTGTGTCGCGCTGAATTTCGCCTGAAGGGTCGGTCGCGGAGGGGTCTATGACCGCATCCGCGCCGGCCTGCCGCGCCAACTCGCGGCGCTCGGCCACCGGCTCGACCGCCCAGACTCTCGCCGCGCCGGCCAGCTTCAGACAGATCACAGTCATCAGCCCGATAGGCCCGGCACCGAAGACCGCGGCAGTCTCCGAAAGGCCGAGCGCCACGAACTTCATCGAGTGCAGCACCACTGCGAGCGGCTCGATAATGGTCGCATCGGGGAGGGTCAGGCCCGGCGGAATTCCGATCAGGTTGCCTGCGGGGATGTTGGCGTGTTCGCGAAAGAATCCGGGTTCGCCCGGCATGCTCATGAAGCGGATGTTGGCGCACACGTTGTGGCGGCCCGTGCGGCAGAATTCGCAGTGGTAACAATAGATGGCCGGCTCGAGGGCCGCGCGATCGCCCGCGGTCCAGCCAGTGACTCCCGCGCCGGCGCTGACGACCGTTCCGGCAGGCTCATGCCCCAGCACCATGGGATAAACGCACGGGGTGTCGCCCACGCCGCCGTCCGCGTAAGCATGCAGGTCAGAGCCGCAAATTCCTACTGCCTCGATGCGGACCTGCACTTCACCGGGGCCGGGATCGGCTAGCGGCGCCTCGGCCAGACGAAACTGGCGCTGGCCGCAAAGCTCGGCGACGCGCGCGTTCATGGCCCATCTTCCTTGGGAGGGCGCTTCAGCGTGAGGCCCGCGATATGGTCCAGCACGGCGTGGAAGTAGGCCATGTCGCGCTCCTTTTCTGGCATGTCGTCACGGACCTGCGCCGCGGCGCCGGGCAGGTAACGGAACGGAAAGCGCTGCGCCTGAATCCAGGGCAGGTATCCCCAGCCGGCCGCCTTGTGAAAGAAGATGTCGCAGCTCGCCAGATCGCCGGCCAGGTGCTCGACGGTGGTGGCGCGGCCGTTGTCGTCCTCGGTCATCAGGATGGGGCGTTGCACGTCCTTCAACTCGGAGACGCGGCGCGTCTTCTCTTGCGGATCGCGGTTGTCGCCGTGGATCAGCAGGACGTCCACCTGGCCCTGCAGCGATAGCGGGTAACGCATGCGGCCATCGCTCGATGCGCCGATCGGCAGCGCATAGCCGGCGTGTTTGAAACGCTCGCGCACCTCATCGATGAGCGGGATGATATTTTGCGGGATGTACCCCTTGAAATCCCACTGCGGGCCGGGGAGATCGTACTCGTTGGCTACGTCCACGATCACGTTGCGGAAGTCGTGCGCGATCAGCCAATCCGTAATGTTCGCGGCGGCGGCGTGTATGGCCAATGTGGACTGGAACTGCTCGTCCTGCCCGTGGTAGAAATACATCAGGTTGACGAACATGCCGCGCTGGTCCGCGGCGCGCAGCAGGCGCTCCAGACGCCCCAGCCACTCCGGCTTGAGCGAGCCATCGGGCCGGAAGGCGCTTACGTAGGTGCCTTTGCCGGGGCCGAGGCGATAGGCGTTTTCGCGATCGATGCCGTTGACGGCCTTGTCGTATCCGGCCTGCGCGCCTTGCAGGCTGACATTGATCATGAGGACGCCGTGGTTCTTGTAGAAATCGAGCGCGCCGATGACGGAGTCTGTGTTGAACTCGGGGTCGAAAGTGCGCTCGTGCATCCACTCGTCGAGAAACAGCGCGTTGGCCAGGCGCAGGTTCATGAGCTTGCCTTGGGCCTCGTGCCGGTAGGCGGCGCCACTATAGGTCTTCTGCCACGTGTCGCCGGGAGCGTCGCGGACGTAGAACGCGCGCTGGTCGTAATGCGGGCCCAGCACGGCTCCCGTATTGATTTCCGCGGCGCACAGGGCCGTGGCGAGTATGGGCAGAATGAGGAGCCGATTCACGACCACATTATCTCATTGGGTGGGGCCGGGCTTTCGACCAAGGCCTGAGTTAGGCCGGGTCGGCTTAGACGCGTCGGATCGGCGCTCTCATTCGTGGGCCGCCTCCAGCCGCGCGCGGGCCAGGCGCACCGCTTCGTGGAGTTTGCGCTCCAGTTCCTTCCTCGGCAGCGCATCCGTCCAATAGCGGGCAACGTGAATGCCGCTTTTCTGCAACTCGAGCAACGCGATGTGTTCCTCGCTCCCGCCTGCGCAAAGGATCATGCCCAGAGGTTCGGCCTCGTCCGGCTCGCGAGCATACCGCTTAAGCCAGCCCAGATAAAGCTCCATCTGGCCTTTATCGGCCGCTTCGAACTTGCCGAGCCTGAGGTCAATGGCAATCAGGCGGCGGAGCTTGCGGTGATAGAACAGCAGGTCCAAGTAGTAATCGCGGTCGTCGATTTGCATGCGCTGTTGGCGCGCCACGAAAACAGAACCCCACTCCCAGTTCGAGGATGAAGGCTTCCATCTCACGGAGAATCGCCGCTTCCAAATCCTTCTCCGCATAGGTATCTTTTAAGCCGGGGAAATCGAGGATGTACGGATCGCGGAAGACCAGATCGGGTGTGAGCTTGTCTTCCTCGCACAATTGTTTGAGCTCTAGTGCGGCCAGTTTCGCGGGCTTGCGGGACAGGGCCGTGCGCTCGTAAATCATCCCGTTGATCTTCTGCCGCAGCGTGCGCACGCTCCAACGCTCCACGCGGCACATCTCCGCGTAAAACTCGCGTTGGAGGGGCTTATCCAGCGGCATCAGCTCGATGAAGTGGGTCCACGTCAATTGTCGCATCAGCGATGCGACAATCTCCCGGCCGGGAAAAACTTCGGCGAACCGTATCATGCGGCGGAGGTTCTTTTCCCCGAAGCCGCGCCCAAACTCTGCCTCCAATTGTGCACTCAGTGCGGACACTATCTGCTCCCCGTAGTCCGCCCGCCTTTCCTTCAGGATGTCCTGCCGAATGCGCCGGCCAATGTGCCAGTACAGCGTGGTAAGCCCCGAGTCCACCGCGCGCGCCACGCCTTCGCGGGCGTGCAGGATCAACTCCCGCAAGTCGGCAATCAACGAGGTTGGCTCTGGGACCCGCAACACTGCACGGCCCGTTCGCCGGTCTGGCTTTCGCTGCGTCATAACGTCCGCCCCACCGCGCCGGCGCTTAGGGCGCCGCCTGACTCGCCTGCGCCGGCAGGAGTGCCGGCGCGGCAGGCAAAAGTGCCTGCGCCACGTCCTTTGGCCCGCAACAACGAGAGTGCTGGTAAACGGCCAAAGTCCACGCGTTGGCCCCACTCTTTTGACCAAAACTTTACTGTATTGTGCGCGCCTCACTACTCCGTCAACTTCAGGATCATCCCCGTATCCGTGGCCACCCACAGAGAACCATCGCTCGCTGCCCGCAACATGGCCCGCGCGGCGGTGGCGCGGTAATCGACGTCCATCTCCTGCCAGTCGCTCCAGTCTTCGCTCTTCAGGATTATCACTCTGCGCGGGATCGGCGTGTGTTGCAGCCGTCCCACCACTTCCACTCCCGCCAGATACGCCACACCGGAAGGCCGCAGCAGCACATCCGTGATGGCCCGGTCGGTAGCGTTGTAGACGATCGAGCTCTGGCCAGATGTGCCGTCCAGCCGGTGCACCTCCGAAGGCCACTTGAAATTCTCGGTGAATTCGATGAGCCCGAGTCCCCGGCCGTCCGGCAGAAAAGTCGTCTGCGTAATGCGGCCGAACATGGACGCCGTGGAGGGTGTCCAGGTTTTGCCGCCATCCCGCGTATCCAGCGTGATCGAGAGGTGGGGCCACTCCCGCCGTTCGGTGGCGTCCTTTGGGTCCAGCCATTCGGGCCGGGGATCCTTGCGCGGAGGCGCGCTGTAGCCGTTGATCATACCGGTCTTAGCGTTCACGAACGTGATGTTGTTGTAGACGGTGTAATCCGGGTTGGTATGCGGTTCTGCGGCGGCGGCAATCGGGTCCCAACTCTTGCCGCCGTCCTCGGTCCGGTAAGCGAGTTTTTGCGTGCCTATCGCGAAGCCGTGCGTCTCATCCAGAAAATAGACTTTGACCAGCAGCTTTGGCGATTTAGGCAGTTCGCGCCAAGTCTTTCCGCCTTCGTCCGTCTGCCAGACGCCGTTCGGCGTGACCATCCAGCCCCGGCTGCCATTCAGAAAGAACAGCGAAATCGGGATTTCCTTAAGCGGGGAGACGGTCCAGTAGGCACCACCATCGTTGGTGATCACGCTGACCGGTTTGGACTTGCCCTTGTCGTCGATATACCCGACGGCGATGCCGCGCGCGGGAGTTGGAAACTGCAGGTCGTTGATCACCAGCGAAGAGCGATCCCTGTCGTAAAAGTATTGCAACTTCCATTTTTCAGCGGACAAAGCCGGACCGGTCGAAATTACGCACAGGCAGAGGCTAGCCAGGAATCGCACAAGCACAATCTCACCTTCATGTAGGAACCGTGGGCTAAAACCCACGGCGGCACGCTAAAGCATCGCTAAAGCGTGGGCCACATCAACGCGGCCGAATCGGACCCGACGACAACACCAGTTCGACATGATTGGCCGATTCCACCAACGTGGGCGCCATGCGGGCCAACACGAGCACGCAACCCACCTGTTCGCCCAAGGTGGTCAGCACCTCCATTTCGCTCCCGGTATGCTGGTGCGGCAGCCGGTGCTGCACATTGATCACGCCCACCACCCGATTGCGGGCGATGACCGGCGACGAAAGAAAGGCTTCGTACGAGTCTTCCGGCAATTCGCCAAAAGTCTTGAAACGCGGGTCTTTGTACGCTTCCCGCGAGATCGCCAGCAGCTTGCGCTCGCGGGCCACCCAGCCGGTCAGGCCTTCATTCAGTTTCAGCCGTACTTTGCCGATCGTGGAAGGGTGCGGCGTGTTCGAAGCGCAGAGCACCAATTCGTCGTTGTCCAAAAGGTACACCAGGCAGGAATCGCATTGCGAGAATTCAACCGTAAGGGAAACGATACCCTGGAGCACGTCCTGCAGGCTCAGATCCCTAACCATGAAGCGGCTCACCTTCTGAAAGAGCCGCAACTGTTGCTCGGTACGCTGCAAACGCAACTCGATTTCCTTGGTTTTCGGCACTCCTTCATTATAACTTCGGTGGTAAATGGCCCGAATGGGCCATTCCCGCCATAGTATTTCTGGTACTAATTTGCCCGCCTCCAGTACAGCCAACTGAGGTCCGCGGACCCTAGAATCAAGTTTGTGCCCGCCATTTCCCAGACACCTGCTTACGAGACAAGCTGGCACGTGCCGGAGTGCACCTTCGCGATCGAGTGGTCCCCGGCGGTGCTGGAGGAGATCCGCATGGCCGCTGTGGAGGCATTCTTCTCGCTCCCGCACGGCGGCGTGGAGATCGGTGGAGTTCTATTCGGAACGCGGAACGGCGGCGGCGTGCGCATTCTGGCGTCCCGACAGCTCGCGTGCGAGCACGCGCTAGGCCCCTCATTCACGCTATCGGAAAGGGACCACGAGGGCTTGCGGGCGCTGCTCAAAGAGGGCGTCCGCGACCTGGGCGCGCAAGGTCTGGAGCCGGTGGGTTGGTACCATTCGCATACCCGCAGCGAGATTTTTCTCTCCAGCCCGGATGTGGCAATTCACAACCGCTACTTCCCCGATCCCTGGCAGGTTGCACTGGTATTGCGTCCGCACGCTCTGAAGCTGGTCCGCGCGGGCTTCTTCTTCCGCGAGTCCGGCGGATATATACACGCGGATTCCAGCTACCGCGAGTTTCTGTTGCAGCCGATCGCGAGCGCGCCAACTCCGCCAGTCGAGCAACTCGTACCCACGCCCACCCGACGCGGTCCCGTGGGCAGACCGTCAGTGGCGCCTCCGGGGCCGGCTCCGACCGAGATACCCGTGCCAGTCTCTCTCAGCCTTACGCCGCGAAGGCGGTCCTGGCAGCGGATCTGGTGGACTGCGCTCATACTGGCGCTGGTGACCGGGCTGGTTGCGTTCAAAAAGGATTGGATACCGTACCCGATCCATCGCCAGCCGGCACCTTCCCTCGCGCTGATGGCGTACGATCTCGAAGGGCAGGTGCAGATTCATTGGGACCCGGCCGCGGAGCCGATTCGCTCCGCCACGGCCGGGACCCTCGCGATCACCGATGGCGCCGTGAATGCCGTGGTCCCGCTCGAAAAAGGGCAGTTGCAAAGCGGCACATTCAGCTACGCCCGCAGTCGACACCGGACTGGCCCGATCGACGTGCGTCTGGCCGTGGATCAGCCGGGTGGGAAGAAGTTCGAGGAGTTTGCCAGTCTTGTAGGCATCACGCCGGAGAGTAAACCGGCGACCGAACCCAGCGCCGACACGGAAGCGCTGCGCAAGGAACTGCACGATCAGGCCGTTCGCACGCGCCGGCTGGAACGCGCCATCGGTGACATGCGCGCGCAGATACGCCGGGAGCAGGAGCGCCGGCGGAATGAAGGCCAGCCCCTGCCCAACCGTTAGAGAGTGGGCGTGGTCGAGCACGCAGGCGAAAGCGCCTGCCAAACCCGCGTCTATTTCTTCTCGGCAACGTTCGAGCCAAAGTGCACGGTCGGCCCGATGGAGAAACGCAACTCATTGCGATGATTCAAAAGATCGCTGAATAACGCATCGCGCACAAAATCCACATGCACCTTCATGCCGTAGTGCCGGGTGATGTTGAGGTCAAAACCGCCGCCGACTCCGTAGAAGCCCACCCAGTCCGCCTTCACTCCAGAAGCCGCATATTGCGCAACGAAGGCCTGGCCGAGCGCGTCGTCGGGATGTGGCGTCGCGACTTCGTGCATGGCGCCCAAATCCGGATGGATAAATAGCGTTACTGCCCCGAAGTGGCGATAGTTGACCTGCGGGCCCACGGCATAGGTCTCCGTTCTCGAATGCATCGGCACGCCCAACGCGTAATTGGCTGGGATCACTCCCGCGGCTTTCAATTGGCCGACTTCTGCATTGATCTGTTGCTGCAACGAGGATTTCAGCATGCCGGGCGTAAGCGTTGTATCACCGGTTCCTGTGCTGAAGTCGAAACCTAATGAATACCACTTCGTCATGTTCATGCCGACCTGGGTGTGAAACCCGGTTTCGCCAAGATTGATCGCCGAGCTGTCGAGGTACATGAATCCCGTATATATGTCGTAGCGACCGATATACGCCTGCTGGCCAAATGCGATTGACGTCAGCAGAAGCAGGGACAAGGCACCGATTGCTAAACTGTGTCGTGTTTTCATTCGTCACTCTCCATGAGTCCGGGGCGACTCCAGTGCGCGTTTGGATTAAGGACTATTATCCCCTAAATTCCTAATTAAAGATAGGGGGTGGTGGACTCGATGGGTTCGGGCCTCTCCGCGAGCGGTCGTGGCGCATTATACTGTTTTCACCATGCACAACCCCGGACCCCTGCTTGGCGGTTCAAAACTGCTGTTGGCTTTGGCGCCTTTGCTCTCCGCTGCCGACTACCAGGCGGGGGTAGCGACTCTTGTCATCACCCCGAACGAAGCGATCTATCTCTCGGGCTACGCCAGCCGCGACCATCCGTCCGAAGGCGTGGCGCTCGACCTCAAGGCCAAAGCGTTGGTGATTCAGGATAAGCTCGGCGAGCGGACGCTGATTGTGAGCACCGACCTGATTGGCCTGCCGCGCTCCATCGCCGACCCGGTCGCGGCGCGCATCGAGAAGGACTACGGCATCGGCCGCGCGCACATCCTGTTGAACTCGTCCCACACCCATACGGGTCCGTTGCTGGCCAACAACCTGAACTTGATGTTCGAATTGAGCGCGCACGATCAAGAAGTCGTCGAGCGCTATTCGCGGCATCTCACCGATAACCTTGTAGCGCTGGTGGGCGCGGCGATTCAGAACCTGGCCCCCGCTAACCTGTGGTTCGGCAACGGGCAGGCGCACTTCGCGGTGAACCGCCGCGAGCCAACGCCCAGCGGCATCAAAATCGGTGTGAATCCGGCAGGCCCGACCGATCCAGATGTCCCTGTGCTGAAGGTGACCGGGATCGAGGGCCGGTTGCGCGCCGTGCTTTTCGGCTACGCCTGCCACAACACCACGCTGACCGGAGAATTTTACAAGGTTAGCGGCGATTACGCCGGATTCGCGCAGCGCGACATCGAGCAGGCCCACCCCGGCGCGGCCGCCATGTTCCTGATGCTCTGCGGCGGCGATCAGAACCCCAATCCGCGCGGCACGCTGCCGCTCGCCGAAGAGCACGGCGCTACGCTGGCCGCCGAAGTGATGCGCGTGCTGGCGGGGAGAATGCAACCGGTGCGCGGCGCCGTACGGGCCGCCTTCCAGGTAGTGGATTTGGATTTCGCTTACCACACGCGCGAGACTTTCGCATCCAGGTTGCAGGACCCCAACCCCGTGCGCGTGCGCCATGCCGAAGCCATGCTGCGCGCGTACGATGACGGCCACCCCATCCGGCATTATCCGTATCCGGTCGAGGCCATTGCCTTCGGCAAGAGCCTGACCGTCCTGGCTCTGGGAGGAGAGGTCGTGGTGGATTATGTGCTACGCGTGAAAAAGGAATACGGGGGGAAGAGCATCCTGGTGGCCGCCTACTCGAACGATGTGATGTCCTACATTCCCTCGCTGCGGGTGCTGAAGGAAGGCGGCTACGAGGCCAACGAGAGCATGCTCTACTATGGCCGGCCCGGTCCGTACGCCGACGACGTGGAGGACCGCATCTTCGCTACGATTCACAAGGTGATGGCTCGGGTGGGGCGGTAGCGTTGGGACGGGACTTTCGGCTGAAACCGACAGCAGCACGCTATCCAGAAACCCACACTGGAAGTTAGGCGAGCAAGCTCGCCTGCGCCGCCAGGAGTGCCGGCGCGGCAGGCAGGAGTGCCTGCGCCACGAAGCGTGCGCCAGACTCTAGCGCAGAACGCCCTGGTTGAGCGCCCTCTCGATCGTCTCAATGAGTTCGGCGGGATCATAGGGCTTCTTGAGGATACCGGCGAGTCCCTTGCCCGCGAAACGGTTGGCCACCTCCTGCTCGCCGTAACCGCTGCACAGCACAATCGGGACTCCCACCCGGATAAGCCGCAACTCTGCCAGCGCTTCTTCCCCATTCATGGCCGGCATAGTCAGATCCAGTACGATGGCCGACACCTCGCGGGCATACCGGCGAAAAACCTGGATGCCGTCAGCGCCGTCACCGGCGGTAAGCACAATGAAGCCGGATTTCTCCAGGATGATGCGCGCCAGGTTGCGCACACCGGGCTCGTCGTCAATGACCAATATCGTCCCGCGGTCGCGCCATACCCGGGTGCTCGCGGGCGCCTCCGTGCGGACTTCTTCCGTCTTGTCCGAACTGGGAAACAACAGCCGGAACGTAGAGCCCAGTCCCGGCTGGCTGGAGACCTTCAGGGCGCCGTGGTGGGCGCGCACGATACCCAGCACCGCAGCCAGGCCGAGCCCCCGCCCAGTAAACTTCGTCGTGAAAAACGGATCGAAGATCTTCGCCTGCGTCTCCGGATCCATCCCGCATCCGGTATCGGAGACCTCGAGGTAGACGTACCGTCCCGCGGGCAGATGGTCGTCGAAGTAGGTGGCGGAGAGATAGGCCCGGTCGGCGTCGACGATCCCGGTGCCGACCTTGATGACACCACCCCGTTCGCCAATGGCCTCTGCCGCGTTGGTGATCAGATTCATCACGATCTGGCGGAACTGAGCGGGGTCCGCTTCGATCGTGGGGAGAGCGGCTGGCAGGTCATACTGGATCCCTGTCTTTTTCGGGATAACGGTCTGCAGCAGGTTTGCGATTTCTTCCGTCAGCCGCGACAGGTTAACGGCCTGCAAGGTAAACTGGCCCTTCCCCGAGTAAGCCAGCATTTGACTGGTCAGTTCCGCCGCGCGGCTGGAGGCTGTCTCGATCTCGGCCAGATTGTCTACCGCCGGCGATTCCGCGGGTAACTCCATGACGGCCATACGGGCATTGCCCAGGATGACGGTAAGCAGATTATTGAAATCGTGGGCGAGCCCTCCGGCCAGGATCCCCAGACTCTGCAATCGTTGGGCATGCTGTACCTGCGCCTCCAGTTTCCGGTTCGCCTCTTCCGCCCGTTTGCGATCGGTGATGTCGGCGACCGTTCCGATGCAGCCTGTGATTTCGCCGCTGGGCCCCCTTTCGGCGGCGAAATGAACGAGGGCCCAGACTGTGGAGCCGTCGCGATGCAGGAAGCGTTGCTCCATGTTGCTCGGCACCTCTCCTTGCAAGACTTTCCGCCACTCGCCGGCGACCCGGTCTTTATCCTCCGGATGAAAGGTCAGGTCCCACCTGCCCTGACGCACTTCCTCCGCGGTCATGCCGGCGATTTCGCAGGTCCGTTCGTTTACGTAAAGGCAGCGGCCGCGATCGTCGGTGCGGAA
>Ga0187858_10002118_pt1 | contig 20801 bp, 23 predicted proteins | sample June2016WEW_8_15_FD_133015 | JGI IMG/M metagenome (GOLD analysis project Ga0187858, IMG submission 133015) | Peatland microbial communities from SPRUCE experiment site at the Marcell Experimental Forest, Minnesota, USA - June2016WEW_8_150 | ecosystem: Environmental > Terrestrial > Soil >...
CCAGCGCTCTGCCTTGGTTTTGACCTTGTGGGCAGTGACGGCAGCCTCGTCCTGCGCTCATTTCACACCGACACCATCCGAGAAGAGTGGCCAGCCCTCCACTTGGGTCGAAACTCGATCGTTTGCACCATCCCACCCAGGCTGCTGAACGACGGCCGCTACCAGGTGTTGCCGCGTGCCGCCGTCCACAACCATCCCTGGATTGTGAACTGTGAGAGCGGAGTTGCCTTCGAAGTGGACCGCGACACCGGGGGCTCGCCCCTGATTGGCGGCCGGCCAGGCGCGATCTCGCCGGTACTTCCGTGGCACATCGAGTAGGAGAATCCTGCGGATGAGGAACCCTCGACGGGCGATCAGTGTCTGGGCTCCAACATGTTTGGGCGTCGCGTGGCTCGAGGGTCGGCTCGTTCACGGCATAGGAACGGAAGGCCACCAAGTCAATGGCTGATATTGACACGCTCACGCGCGCCGCCACCCGACCGCCCACCGACCCCAGCCACACCATCCCCGTCGTCATCCTCGCCGGAGGGCTCGGGACTCGACTCCGCGAGGAGACCGCCTTCCGCCCGAAGCCGATGGTGGAAGTCGGCGGGCGGCCCCTTCTCTGGCACATCATGAAGATGTACGACCACTTCGGATTCCGCCGGTTTGTGTTGCCAGTCGGCTACCTCGGGGACATGATCAAGGCGTACTTCCTGTCCTACGCCGATCGGCACGCCGACTTCACGGTCGAGACTCGCTCCGGGACGCTCCTCAGACACGACAATCCCCCCGAATCGTGGACCGTGACGGTCGTCGATACAGGTCTCGACACGATGACCGGCGGACGCATCCGACGCCTCGATCGCTATCTGTCCGAGCGTTTCATGGTTACGTACGGCGACGGGGTCGCTGACGTCCCGATCGACCGCGTCCTGGCCTTTCATGAGGCTCACGGTCGTCTCGCTACCGTAACCGCAGTGCGGCCACCGTCCCGGTTCGGAGCACTCGACATTCAAGGCGATCGCGTCGTGGAGTTTGCCGAGAAGCCCCAGGCGGAAGGCGGCTGGATCAATGGTGGCTTCATGGTGTTCGAGCACGAGGTGCTCGGGTACCTTACCGACGACAGCACGGTCCTTGAGCGCGAGCCCCTGGAGCGCCTTGCGCGGGATGGGCAACTGATGGCGTATCGCCACGACGGGTTCTGGGAGCCGATGGACACCGAGCGGGACAGGAACAACCTGATGAGGCTCTGGGACGAAGGAAACGCACCGTGGAAGATGTGGGATGACTGATCTCCTCGCCTACGATGGCCGGACCGTGTTCGTCACCGGTGCAAGCGGGATCGTCGGGTCGTGGCTGGTGCGGAGCCTTCTGTCTTCCGGCACGGCCGTGGTGGCCCTCGTTCGAGATGAGGACCCGCGCTCCGAATTCGTCCGGAGCGGCGACGACCGGCGCGTCGTTCGGGTTCGTGGAGCGCTTGAAGACCTCGTGCTGCTCGAACGCCTGCTGGTCGAATACGAGGTGGACGTCGTCTTCCATCTAGGGGCCCAGACGCAGGTCCGCCATGCGCAGCGGCAGCCGTGGGCGACCCTGGAGGCTAATGTTCGCGGCACGTACAACCTCCTCGAGGCATCCCGACGCTGCGCTCGCCGCGTTCAAGCTGTCGTTGTCGCTTCAAGTGACAAGGCATACGGCGAGAGTGCCGCGCTTCCGTACACGGAAGAGCATCCCCTGGCGGGCCGGAACATCTACGATGCCTCGAAGAGCGCGGCGGATCTGCTGGCTTCTGCCTACGCGAGCAGCTACGGCCTTCCGATCGGGATCGCCCGTTGCGCCAACATCTACGGCGGCGGCGACCTGAACTGGGACCGGATCGTTCCCGGCACGATCCGGTCGCTGTTGTTGGGCGAGGCGCCCATCATCCGCAGCGACGGCACCCTTCAGCGCGACTACCTCCATGTAGACGATGCGGTGACTGGCTATCTGGCGCTCGGTGAGGCCCTGATGGCCGGGCACGAGCTAGGCGAGGCATTCAACTTCGGCAATGGACGGCCGGTTACGGTCCTCGAGATCGTGGACGAGATCGGCAAGGTGCTTGGGCGAACCGATCTGGCCCCCGTCATCAAGTCAGACGCCCCGAACGAGATCCCGGCACAGTGGCTTGACGCGTCAAAGGCCGCGAGCCGTCTCGGCTGGACGCCCGGTTTGACGCTCGCCGAAGGCCTGCGCCGGACCGCAGACTGGTATCGCGCGGTGCTCGCTTGACGTCGGACGGGTCGCCGGTGACTGACAGTGCAGCGGCTGAACTCCGCGCGCGGATCCTCGCCCTCGTCGGCGAGTATCAAGCTGCGGCATTCCCCAAGAGGGACTTTCGCCCGGGGGAGACGGTGATCCCGGTCTCGGGCAAGGTGTTCGATGCCGACGAGATGCAGCACCTTGTCGAGGCGTCGCTCGACTTCTGGCTCACGACTGGGCGGTTCGCGGCCCAGTTCGAGCGGGAGTTCGCCCGGTGGGTGGGGGTTCGTCATGCGATCCTGGTCAACAGCGGATCGAGTGCCAACCTCCTGGCCCTGACGACCTTGACGGCGGACGAACTGGGCAGTCGAGCCCTCAAGCCCGGAGACGAAGTGATCACGGCCGCCGCCGGGTTCCCCACGACGGTCAATCCGATCATCCACAACCGACTGGTCCCCGTGTTCGTCGACTCGGCGATACCGACCTACAACGCCGACCCGGATGCGATCGAGGCCGCTATCGGGCCTCGGACGCGCGCGATCATGCTCGCTCACACCCTCGGGAACCCATTCGACGTCGACCGCATCAAGGCGATCGCCGAGAAGAACGACCTATGGCTCATCGAGGACACCTGCGACGCCGTTGGGTCGACGTGGCGTGGCCAGCAGGCGGGAACGTTCGGTGACATCTCGACGGTCAGCTTCTATCCCGCGCACCACATGACGATGGGCGAGGGCGGAGCCGTCCTCACCAGCAGCCCTCAGCTCAAGAAGATCATCGAGTCGTTTCGCGACTGGGGGCGCGATTGCTGGTGCGAGCCCGGCGACGACAACACTTGCGGGAAGCGGTTCGAATGGCAGCTCGGCACGCTCCCGGCCGGGTACGACCACAAGTACTCGTACAGTCGCATCGGCTACAACCTGAAGCTGACGGACATGCAGGCGGCAGTGGGCGTCGCTCAGCTCAAGAAGCTCGACCACTTCGTGGCTCGACGACGTGAGAACTTCGCCTACCTCCGCGCGGCCTTGGAGCCGCTAGGCGACGCGCTGATCCTTCCGGAGGCAACGCCCGGAAGCGATCCGAGCTGGTTCGGCTTTCCGATCACGCTCCGGGAGGGTGTGGGGATCAGCCGGAATGCCGTCATCGCCCGGCTGGAGGCGAGCGGCATCAAGACGCGCCTCCTGTTCGGCGGCAACCTGACCCGCCAGCCGGCGTACGCAGCGGTGCCGTTCCGAGTCGTCGGGGACCTGACGAACGCAGACATCATCATGAATCGAACCTTCTGGGTCGGCATCTTCCCGGGACTCGACCGCCCGATGCTCGACTACGTCGCGCTTCAGATGCGGGAGGCCGCGCGACCCGGGGAGGACAACCTTCCGGCCACGCCAACACCTTCGTCATGAGCGCGGAGGATCCGATCGGTCGACTGGACGGCCCTGATCGTGTGATCCGCGAGGACCTGGACGACATCGTCAGGGCCTGTCCCGATGAGATGCGCAGGCTGTCGGGATCGTCGCTGTTGCTCACAGGCGGCAGCGGTTTCGTCGCACGCTACCTCGTCGAGAGCGTGATCCGCTTCAACGAGATCAGTGGTGCTGCCCCATGCGTTCTGACGCTCCCGTCTCGTAATCCAGAGCTCTTGATGTCGCGCTATCGCCGGCAGGTCGACGCGAAGGAGGTTGTCGTCGTCGAGTGGACCGGCATACGCGCAGATGATCTTGCCGGTCGCCGGTGGGACTACGTGCTACACGGAGCGGCCACCGCCGACCCGGTACGAGTCGCGCAGGATCCCGAGGGCAGTTACCGAGACGCGATCGGCATGGCCGCATCCGTCGTGGATGTTGCCAAGTCATCAGGCGCGAAACGAATCGTGCTGATCAGCAGCGGGGCCGTCTATGGAGATCAGCCTGCGCACGTCTCGGAGATTCCCGAGACCTTCGGGGGAGGGCCCGACGTCTCCGCTCCCGCGGCGGCCTACGGCGAGGCGAAGCGCGTCTCCGAACTGCTGTTCCGACGGAGCGGCTTGGATCATCGCATTGCCCGCGTGTTCTCTGTGATAGGCCCCTACCAGGACCTCGGGTTGAGCTTCGCTGTGCCCGACTTGATCAGGCAGGCGGCGAACCGTGGGCTCCTTCAACTCACGGGCGATGGAAGCGCCCGTCGAAGCTACTGCTACGCGACGGATCTGACCGTGTTCCTTGTCAACCTGCTCGTCGGGGACCTGCGTCACGATGTCTACAACGTGGGGTGTCGCCAGGGCACGGCAAGCGTCGGCGAGGTCGCCGACACGATAGCGGCGATATTCGGCGGACTCGAGGTTCGCCGGGGTTCGGCGGCCGAGCCGCAACGAAACTACGTCCCCCAGTTGGATCGGATGTACGAGGTCTACGCTCCGCGCGTTGGGCTTCGCGAGGCGCTCACCCGCACGTGCCACTCTCTGTACGCCCGGGGCCTCATCGGCCGGCAGCCGGTAACCGCCCTTGGCTAGACCACTTGCAGTCAACAAGACGCCTACTCGGTCGTCGGCAACGACCAGGCCACAGCCCTTTGCCGACGAGGCCATCTCCGCCTTCATGGCGCGCAACCTGGTTAACTCCTTCGTCAACTCCCCCTGCCCGACGGGCAACCTCGATCAGACGATTCACGACCTGGGCGCGTGCTATCCCTGGGTGATCTACGTCCAGGGCAACCTGTACCTGCGCAACTACTACAACCAGGTCGGGGCCGCCGTCTTCTGGCGGGGCGTGGCCAACTACTACGCCGCCAACCGCTTCGGCATGGGCGGCACCCGCGAGCTGCTCAACGCCCTCGACGCGGCGGCGGGCGTCAAATATCCGCACCAGGATTGCTTCCCGAGCCTCGACTGGGAAATGTACTTACCAGAGGTCGCGAACGCCCGTCGACAGTCTTCGCCGGCATGTCTGGCAAGAATGGTGAATGGAGCCCCCGCCATCGAGAGAATAGTCTCCGCTCGATGCAGGCACGTTTCGCGTGCCGGACATAGCCAGCAGGATTGAGGTGCGTCGGTATGCGCTTAGCCAGACAGATCCGAACCTTGTTGGAGGGAAGCGAGAAACCCGTTGTCGTCACGTTCACTGGTGGTATGGGAGCACAGATCATTAGTGCCGCGATCTGTCTTTCGCTGAGAACTGAAGGCCGCGCTGTATATGCCGACTTCTCCTACTTTGCCACACACGAGTACATCGCTACAGCTGGACATCCAGGAGAGATCTCGCGTTGGCCATGGCAACTCGAACCGTTCGGATTGACTCCTGGTTCGTTCGAGACAGCGCCTGATCTCGGCACAATTGAAGCTGAGTTGATCGTTGATGGCTCTCGAAAGCTGGCGCTCGGATTCGAGGCGTTGCGGCAACCAGAGATCCGGAAGCACTTCGAGATTCCCGAAGGTATCCTTGGTATTCTACCCAGCGCATTTTCATCGGGCTACGTTTGTATCCACGTTAGGCGCGGCGACTATGTCAACGTCGCAAGCCGTCTGATCGCGGATCGCGAGTTCATCGACTTGGCGGCCAACTTTCCAGATTTGGTACACCATCTCGCCGTGGTAACGGATTCGCCAATTGGAGAGCCGTTCCGACAGGCACTAGGAGAAGGTTATGAGAACGCTGTGTTCTTGGACGGCGTCGATGCATTCACTTCGCACAGAATCATGCGAAACGCACGCATCCTAGTCTGCTCCAATAGTCAGTTCAGCTTGGTCGCTGCGCTGCTTAATCATCGAGCGCTAGTCCTGCTGCCCAAGCAGTGGTTCGGGGACAGTGACCGCGCCGTCGAAGCGCCAATCCATGAAGTTTGTGAGTTTCAGATATTGAGGCACTCTCCTAAGTAGTCAAGGAAGATACTTTGGTCTTGTTGGGCCGCGACGCGCGAAGAAGGCCTGCAGCAAAGGGTAGTGCGATGTTTGCGCCTTCAGATCAGGCCAGCGTGTTCAGGTCTGCGCACCTGCCGGTCCTGTCCCGTCAAGTGGTGTAAGTCGACCTCCAGCACGACTCGCTCAGACGGCGGCACCGTTCTTCAGCAGCTCGCCTGGAGTGGGGTTGGGGATCCCGCCCAGAAGGCGCACCGGCGACGGCTGCGGCAGGTAGCGCCTGTCGGCCGTCAGCTACTCGTCGTGCTACTCGGCGAGAGCCGCCCCAGCGAGGCGCAGGGCAGCGTAGCAGAGCCCGCCTGACAGGCAGCTTCCATCGCGGCTGGTGTCGCCCGGCCCAGCCGACTCACGAATCGGGTCCGGGCGCCCCTACCCGCAGCTCAACATCGCCGAGGCCGGGCCGTGGGCGCCGATCGAGTCGCCGTCGCTGTTCTGGGTGCCGCACAACCTGAAGTCGCGGGTACCGTGGTGGATCCCGCACGTCGTCGCCCACCAGTGGTTCTACGACGCTCGCCCTGCGGACAACGCGGGCTATGTGCCTTCGATACCCACGGGAGTGGCGTAGGGCTCCATCTCGGTCATAGGTAGGCCAAAGGCGATCTTCGGGTACGCATTGGCCTCGGGCGAGATCTTCACATCCAGCAGCGCCGGGCCGGGGGTGGATAGCAGCCAGGAGAGCGCCTCATCGGCGCTCTCGTCCGTTTCGATACTCCTGGATTGGATCCCGTAAGCGGAGGCGACCGCCGCGAAATCCGGCGCGCTGTAGCCCCACACGGTCGATTGGAACCGACTGTCGAAGTAGCTCTGCTGGAACTGACGGACCATTCCGAGTGAGCGGTTGTTGGCGATCAACATCTTGATGGGGAGCTCGTTTCGGGCGACCGTCTGAAGCTCCTGGATGTTGTTCTGAAACCCGCCGTCGCCGGCCACGAGGACGACCGGGCGCCCGCCGGCAGCGATCGATGCGCCGATTGCGGCAGGAAGGCCAAAGCCCATCGACCCTAGTCCCCCGGACGACAGAAAACGCTGGTCTGGCAGCAGCTCCAGCGATTGGGCTGCCCACATCTGATGTTGACCGACGTCCGTGACAAAGGCGGCCGCGTTGCGCGACACGGACGAGAGCCGGTGCATGAGCGAGTTGGGGTTGATCCCCGCGGCGCCGAAAGCTTCCTGCGTATCGGGCCACGCGTTGCGTAGCTCGCGGATCTCCTCGGTCCAGGCGGTCCGATCGGGCAGGCCGGCGGCCTTGACCACGGGCAACGCCGCTTCCGCGAACGCTCGAAGGTCGGCCTGAATAGCCGTGCAACCCTTGATCCGATTGTTGATCTCCCCTGGCTCGCAATCCACGTGGAAGATCACCCGACCAGCCCTGAACGCCTCCGTGTCCGACCCCGTTTGTCGAATGTCCAACCGGCTTCCGAGGACGAGCAGGAAGTCAGCCCTGCCCACCGCAAGGTTCGCCCAACGGTTCCCGTAGGTGCCGATCATGCCAACTCGAAGGTCATTCGAGAACGGGAGGACGTCGACACCCATGAAAGAGTTGACGACCGGCACGCCCAAGGCGCTCAGAAGCTCGCGTGTTTGATCGGCGGCTTGAGCCGCACGAACTCCGCCACCGACCAGAACGAGCGGCCGCTTGGCAGTCCGCAAAGCACGGATGAGGTCGTCGAGGGCCGACTGAGCGATGGCGGGGCCGGCCAACGGCTCCACGGGTTGCCTGTCGTCGACGAATGGCGCATCGGCTCTCTGGATGTCCATCGGCACGTCGAGCAAGACCGGGCCCGGTCGCCCACTGATCGCCAGCCGGAAGGATCGCCGGAGCAGGATGGGGAGTTCCTCCGGGGTCTTCACCTGCCAGGCTGCCTTGGTGATCGGCGCCGCCAGGGCAACGATATCGGTCTCCTGGAAGCCCAGCTGGCGAATCGCCCGATCACCCTTCATCTCGTTGCGATTCACCTGGCCCGTGATGAAAACCGCGGGAGTCGAATCGAAGTAGCAGCTGGCGACACCTGTCAGCAAGTTCGTCGCACCGGGGCCGCTCGTGGCCATCGCGACCCCTGGGACGCCGGTAAGCCTGGCGTGACCTTCAGCCGCGAACGCTGCTCCCTGTTCGTGATGCATGCTGACGATGCGGATCTTCCCGGCCAGGTAGATCGAGTCCAGCAGGTGGGTGATCATTCCGCCGACGAGCTCGAAGACAGACTCGACGCCTTGGTCATCGAGGAAGCGGGCAATGACAACAGAGCCTTTAGGCATCGACTTGCCTTCCCTCCTCGAAGCCGCGGAAGCTGGACAAAGGATGGGTCGTGACGTGGGCTGTTCCGCTGACCGCCCGGAAGGGGCCTCTTCGCGGAGTCAGTCTCGTGGACGCATCCGCCGATGATGTCATGCGTCTCATCCTCATTGCGATGATCCCGCTAGCCATTCGGAGACGCACGAGAGGTTTGCGCCCCAGCGATGCCGGATCGGCCACGTCCGCTGAGCTTAGCATCTGCAGGATGTGGGCAGCCTCGGAGGGACGGTAGGGGCAGCACGCGCATCACCCCAGATAGGCCCAGTAGCCCCGTCGGTCTACAAGTACGTTCGAAAACGGCGCCGGATCGTCTCAGGGAGTAGACGCGTCACTAGCGGGTGCGCGAGCAGGGTCCGCTGCAGTCCCGACAAGAGTGGCTGCACCAGTATCAACCAGCGCACCCTGATCATCGCCCTCCGGCCGCCCTACTTCTTCAGCACGGCTCTCGTGTGAACCGAGTGGGTGCAGTGCACTGGTCGCCGAGGAGCGGGCCTGTATCCTAAGCCTAACCGCGGAGCGACGTGGTGGCTTCCCATCGGCGGCAACGTGGCACCTCTGAGACATCGAGACAGTCAACGTCTGGTCCAGTGGGGATGCTCCCCGCGACGGCACCCTCGCGAGCGGGCTCTGACAGAAGGGTGAGGCTAGGATCGACTTCATGCAACGACGCCGCACATGACGACTGTGATGCCGCCTGGGTTCAACCAGCTGTCATCTCTGCGGAGGCGTGAAAGGCCGGGCATTGGGATCAGGTAGCCAAGTCACACTCGTGATCACAACGTTCGATCGGCCGGACTACCTGGAGGAGTGCCTGGCTTCTGTCAAGCACCAGACCCTGACGGGCTTCAGGCTCGTGGTACTGGATAACGCAAGCGCGGCGGACTACTCGGGCGTACTCGATCGTTTCCGCGAGCTGCCCATGAGCTACGTTCGAAACGAGACCAACATCGGGGCGGCGGGAAACATCGGGAAGGCGATGCGGCGGTACTCCGACTCCAAGTACCTGACGGTCTTCCATGACGACGACATAATGCACCCCCGGATGCTCGAATGGCAGCTCGAGGTGCTCGAGGCCGATCCAGAGATCCAGTTCGTGTCAACGGAGTACGCCGCATTCGACGACGGCGCTGCACCACCCCGAAGGATTTGGGGGAACGTCGGCCTCGATATCGAGGTCTACGAGGACCAGAGCGCGTTGGCGCGTTCACTTCTTGGGAGTGGGGGCCTCTGCTTCGGGTCAACGATGTATCGGTCGTCGGTCTTGAAGCAGATCAGACTCGATGAGGAGCGGTTCAGCATCATCTGGGATCGGCCGTTTCTTCTTGATGCGGCGCGGCTAGGCACGTCCGCCCTGATACGGGCTCCGCTCGTCTTGTACCGGCACCATCCCGGACAGGACACGAACACCGGGTCGCTCAGCGCCAAGAACCTGATCGAGCTCATGAGGGCGTATCGAACGGCCTTGCCGTCGGACTGGAGTCGAGCGGATCAACAGCTCTTCTACGTCCACGCCCGTGATTTCCTCACTCGGTACGGCTACGCTCGCCTTGCACCAGAAGAGCGCATCGGGGCGATAACCTTCGTCCGAAAGTCCATCCGGAACAAGGTTTTGCGCGTCCGCGACGTCAGACCAGGTGGCTTGGCGATCATGATGCGGGCGGACGGAAAGCGAGCGTTACCTGCGGTGATCGACGCCGCGCGTGGTGCCAGACGACGGTTGTCACCTCGTGGGCGGCGGGCCGCAGGCGATCAGCATCCTTCGCTCAGCGATCGGGGGCAAGCACGACACCCGGAAGAGTGAGCCACTCAACCTTTGTGTTCGATGTGGACATCCCCCCCTTCCTGGCCAATCGTGTCTTCGACGCTGACCACGCACGCCAGTACCCGGGTGCGGAAGCCTTGGCAGCGCTCGGCGCCTCCCTGCGCGATGCAGGCCTGGAGACGGTGACCGCCGACCTCTACCTCAGCGAGCCAAACGTCGGCCGGCCGGCCGTGTGTCTCTCCAACGAGCTCACGCGCTTCACCGACGACCTGCTCGCCTTCGACTCGGTCGTACCGGTCGCGTGCATGTCATTGGAGTCACCGATCGTCGCCATCGATTTTTACAGGAAGATCCAGGAGGTCTCAGAGCGGTATCGCCATGTCTTTCTGTGGGGCGGGATGCGCGACAGAGCAAGAGGTGATGCGACCTTCCATGAGATCGCGTGGCCGTATCCGGACCTACAGCCCGCCCACCGGAGTTCCGCTTGGGCGCAGCGAGGCTTCCTGGTTCTCGTAAACAGCAACAAGCGCATCTTCGTCCCGCCTCGGAGGTTGGTGCAGTTGCATCATCCGGGTCGCAGCGCGAGGACCCTGGTTGCGGCAGGACGGCTCTCGAGACTACGCCGAAGCGAACCCTGGCTGGCAAGCGAGCTCTACAAGGATCGCCTGGACGCCATTCGCCACTTCTCACACTCGGCGGACTTCGACCTGTTCGGCAGGGGATGGTCGGACCGGACGAACCTTTCCGGCCCTGAGGCAAGGGCGGTCGCGCGGTCGTATCGCGGAGAACTACCCGTCTTTGAGAAGGTGTCCACCCTGTCTGGCTATCGGTTCGCGCTGTGCTTTGAGAACACCGCCTTCCCGGGGTATGTCACCGAGAAGATCTTTGACTGCTTTCGCGCGGGCTGTATACCCGTCTACCGGGGAGCGCCGGACATCACGAGCCTGATTCCCGCCGGCGCGTTCATCGATGCGCGGGACTTCAGCGATCTCAGCGGCCTGGAATCGTTCATCCGAGACTTGCGGCCCGAAGTCGCTCGTGACTACGTCACCGCTGCAACCGACTTCATGAGCTCCAAGAGAGCCGAGCAATTCACCCAAGGGCATTTCGTGCGCGAGGTGTCAAGTGTGCTTCTTCAAGCTGCTGGGTAGGCGGCGATGCGGTCGTGGCCACCAGGCCTGAACCATCGAGGAGGAGCCGAATGATTCGGACGCTCGTCCGGATGCTACCGCGCAGGCTAAAGGACAGAGTGAAGGACTCCATCACCAAGCTGGTCCCGCTAGAGAAGAGCGACAGTTTCGAACACTCTCTTTCAAGGCTCAGCCCGGACCTCAAGACTGTCTTCGATGTGGGCGCGAATGTCGGAGACATGACTATCTCATGTGCAAGTGGTTCCCTGACGCTACAGTGCACGCGTTCGAACCATACTCGAGGACATTCGAGACGCTTCGCTCGCGCGTGGAGGCTTCACCATATCGCGACCGGGTGAGACTTCACAATTTCGGTTTCTACGACAAGAAGGGCAAAGCGCCACTGCATGTGACCTCGCATCATGGTGCGAATTCGTTGGGTGCAATGTCCTCGGCCTACCGTGTGTTCAATCCGCACGTTGGGGAGGAAGATTCGGAGGACGTGCAACTAGTCCGTCTCGACGATTTGTCGCAGAGGCGGGTATCAGTCACATCGATCTGATGAAAGTCGATGCGAGGAAGGGAACGTGCCGGGATTTCGACGTCAGCACCGTCCTGCCGCTATACGCCGACCTCCTGCTCGAAGTGAGCGGTCGGCGTATCGGCGGTCGGCGAGTCGCGGGGTAGGGGGCCGGGCCGGACGTCAGCCAGTTCAGGCTAGAGCCGCGTCGAAAACCCGGGTGAGCTTGGCCAAAGACTTCTCACGTGAGAAGTGCTCCCGAACACGTTCCGCTCCGGCGCTTCCGATCACCCGCCGTTTCTGGGCTGACTGTGCAAGATCCACGATTGCGTCCGCCATTCCGTGTGGGGATATCGCTGGGATCACTACCCCGGCTTCTCCCACTTCCTCCGCCGGGCCTCCAGTCGGAGCAAAGCAAATGACGGGAATAGCCAGAGCCATCGCCTCGAGAACTACCAGAGACGCGGATTCCTCCCACGACGTCATCGCGAAGATATCGAAACGAGCGAATTGATCGTACGGCCGATCGGTTTCTGGGACCAACTCGACCACTGCGTCCAACCCCAACCTAGAGACCATGGTTCGAAACTGGAGACCCTCCTGGTTGTCTCTCCAGCCCAACCATACGAATCGCAGACGATCGACGCCCATGCGGTCGACGGCCTCACGAGCAGCTAACAGCCAGACGTCGATCCCTTTCGTCCAACTAGGGTTGCCCGCGCCTCCCACGACCAGCATGGGCTGATCACCGCGTGTCGACGCTGGCAGCACCTCGGGCACAGAAGCCAGGACGTAGGGCGGCACCACGCTTACCGCCTCTAGCGGAACTCCCATCCGGACAAGGTCATGCGCAACCGCGGGCGAGACTGCGACATATCGATCGGGGATGGACAGAATGAGTCCGGGATGCGATCGCTCGAACCACTCAAGAGCCGACCCGAGTTCGTGGACGTGCAGCACCACCGGGGCGTTCCTGAGCCGGAGCATTCGAACCAGCGGTAAGGCCAAGACACTGGAGACGTAGACTAGTTCGGGGTTCCAGCGACCGAGCCGGACGGCCTGCTCGGCGGCTCTGATCCGGCGGCTGACTCCAGCCCAGCCCCTGACCAAATGCGCATGCTGCAGCACCGATGTCGGACCAATGCGGCGCGCAACGTCGAAGAGCGGCCCACCCTCCCATGAGACGATCCGAACGGATGCCTCCGCATACACCGCCTCGAGGATGTCTAGTGTTAGCCGTGGTGCACCGGTGGTCGACAACTCGTGAAGCAACGCGACCACGCGCGATGCCTTCATGGCTGGCGCTGGTCCAAGACGCAGCCATCGGCGGAGGTCAGAGGTCCTCTCGGATCGGGCCAGTGAAGCTTCTTGTTGGCATGGCCCCCCCTCTCTCCGGCAACGCCTCGTAATCCATCTCTGAGCCCAGCCAATATCGCTCGCACCTTCTCCCCACGGTCCCGTTCGACAAGTAGCAGCTTCAGCAACTCCTTCTCCGCTTCAACCATCTCCTTGGCCGCCGCGCGAGGATCTATTCGCCAGTAGCGGCGCCAGACGAGGAGCCGATTCCTCGTGATGTAGTAGCGCCTGAGTGCCGAGTGATTGGAAGGATGAACGGTGCGAAAGCCAATCCATCGCTCGGTTGGTTGTCCGATCCTATGGGTCATCGCCGGCGTCCAAGATTGCACGACTCGGTACCCTCTGGAGCGCGCGCGCAGGCAGAACTCGGTGTCGACCATGTCGATGAAGAGGTCGTCAAGGAACCCCCCGACTTCTTGGAATGCGACCAGCGAGATGAAGCTCCCGGCCGTGATCGTGGCACTGGCCTTCATCCATGGACGCTTTCGACCGTGCTCTCCCTTCGATCGGCCCTGGATGATCGCGTAGTCTTCGAATGACATCGAGCCGACGACGGCAACTCGTTCCGAATGTGGATAGGCTTCGAAGGTGCGACCGGCAACACGCACGATCTCGTGGCTTGGCTCGGCATCCTGGTCCAGCGTTAGCAGCCAATCCGCGCCCGCATCTATCGCCGCTCGAGCGCCCTGGTTCAGCGCATGCGCGATGCCCAGGTTGACGGGATTGCGGATGACGTCGACGGAGGGCAGCGCGGCGATCGAATCGAGAATCGAGGCAGCGCCAGACCCCGAGCCGTTGTCGACGACCACGACGCGAAGGACATGGCCGATGAGAGTCTGGACGTGTTCAGATACATCGCGCTTCGGGTGAAGAGTCACGATGACCGCGACCACGTTGTCGGCCGCCGGCCTGATGATGCCACTCACAAATCGTGCCTAGGGGGCTTCCGTCGCCGGCTTTGAGGCCGATGAAGACGCAACAAGAGCCAGCGCCGCACCGACTATCAGCCAGTTGATGGAGAACCAGAGTGCGTTCGTGACTTGATACGACACCAGGAAGGAGCTGATGGCGCCGGCGTAGGCTGCGTATCGACCCACGTTGGGGCCGGACTTCCAGGCGAGCAACACGAGGAGGATCAGGAAACCGAGCCCGAGGGCAGCGGCGCCCAGGATCCCGGTCTCGTAGACGGCAACCAGGGATTGCATACCTATGTAGTCCGGGATCGTCGGCGGGTAGCCGTACAGATGCCGCTGCCCGAAGGAGGCAGCTCCAAGCCCAATCAATGGACTCGTCCGTATGTCCGAGACCGCCGTCGGGATCCGATCCACCCGCCAGGTCAGCGTGTCCACCGCCGGGGCAGGGGTGGGCGTCGGCGTAGGCGAAAGGCTCGGTGCGGGACTGGTTCCTGGCGAGCCGCTGGCAACGGCAATAGGCGAAGGAGCTGGCGAAGGGCGCTCCGCCGGGAGAAGGGCTGTCGCATTGACGACGGCCGCAAGGCAGGCCACGGCGGCCAGGCCTGCGAGCCTGACGACCACGCCTCTCGGAATCCTGCGGGCGAACAGAATCCCCAGATAGACCGCCAGACCGACCAGAAGCCCCGCATAGGCGCCGCGAGTCACGCCCAGACCAAGCGCGATTATCACGACGGCGGCCACGATGGCCTCGACCACGCCACGCCGCCTGCGCCATTCCTCGAGTGCGAACGGAGCCAGGAAACCCAACAAGCTTGCGTACAAGTTGGCTTCGTAGTCGACTGAAGCGACTTTAGGAAGCTCCCCAGGGCTGATCTGCATCCCGGGAATCCCATCCGGGCCGAAAGCGAAGAAGGCTACGGCAATCCCGATCCCGAAAAGCCCTTGCAGCAGACCGATCCACGACAAAGCGCGCTGTTCCTCCCCCTCGTGGCCCCAAACCAGGGCGAAAGCCACCACGCCACCGAGCATGGAGATGCCCGTCCAGATCGCGAGGCGGGCGCTGACCGCGATCTGCGGCGCTTCGAGGATGGAGGAAAGCACCATAACCGCGAAATAGACGCCGAAGCAAGCAACCGACACCGCGATCGCAATCGGCCGGAAGACACGCAGACGACCTTGAAGGAGCAACAACAGGAACAAACCAAGGATCGCGGGCTGCTCCACACGGACTCTGCCGACGGGCAGATCAATCGCGAGCCGGGACAGGGTGGCGACGCCGAAGAGCACTCCAAAGGCGACGAGAGGAGCCTTGCGCGCCAGCAAGATCGTGACCACGGCGGCTGCGGCCGCAACACAACTCGCCTCGAGCGCACCATCCGATCTGCCGAAGACGGCCCCTGCCAGAATAGTGCCCGCCGCAACTACAGCAGCGAGGAGCACGTCAAGCTCGGGCCGCTGAAGTTCACGGGATGCTACCTGGCGCCAACGCCGCATGCGATCGGGAGAAGCCATCACGCGTCCCCAGTCGCCCGATGCAGCGCTTCAATAGGTAGAAGAATGGCTTCGCCTGCCGCGCGCCCGAGCCTGCGTGCGAGTTTCGGTCGAGATGGCGCGTATGCCGCCGCACGAAGCCCCAGGCCGAGCCCGGCGAGTTGCGAGCAGCAAGCGGTGTAGAGGGCGCCATGCCGGCGACGCAGATACGCGTAGAAGGATCGCATCCACCTTGCTGGTTGATCTGCGCCTTGAGTTCCCCCCAACTGGTGGTAAACGACGGCCTCCGGGACGTACCCGATCTCCCAACCCGACTCCCGGAGGCGGCGGCACAAATCCACATCCTCCATATACATGAAGATCGACTCGTCGAAGCCGGCGATCGACTCGAAGGCTGTTCTGCGCACCAGCAGGGCGGCGCCCGTGATCCAGTCGGGACGCCGCTCGGCTGTCCCACGGGGGAGTTGTAGGGGTGCAAACCAGCGGCCGATGAGAGGCACGCGACCGACGAGCAGGTAGTGACCGATGATCGAACGCAGAGAAGGTTCAAATCCGGCCGAGACGGCTCTGTAGCCTTTGGCGGGGTCAAGCACGGCAGGCCCCACGGCTGCCAGCGAAGGTTCTGAGGCGAGTTCCCGCATCAACCGTGAGGTGCAACCCGCCTCGAGACGAGCGTCCGGGTTCACAAAGAAGATGTAGTCGGCGTTGCCAGCTGCCGCGCCGAGATTGCAGCCTCCACCGAACCCAAGATTGCTCGGGCTCACTACGACCTGAACCCCGTCGCGCCCCTCAGCGACTCGGGCCGAATCGTCCGGCGACGCGTTGTCGACGACGATCACCCCGGTTTGCGCTGGCGCACCTGTTCCCCCTCGGAGATCGCTAACGATCGCGTCCAGGCAATCACCCAGCAGCGCCGCGGACCGGTACGCGACGACAACGACATCGAGCGACTCGATCTCTGGGCTGCTGCCGTCGATCACTCCACCCCCTTCCTTAACGTTGCACATTTCCGCTGCGGGCGATTATACGAACAACCATTCCTCGGGAGATCGCGCTCTCAGACAGACGAACGGGGAAACGACTCCCGATATGATTACGAGGATGAGTTTGACCTTCGCTCGCCAGCTTCTTGCCCGGCGCGCGGGGGCCGAGACCCGAGCGCGGAGAGTCCCCCGACTCGATACTTTCCTGCTCGTGGCTCCGATAGTGGTGTTGGCGACCGCCGCCGCATCGCTACGCTTCTACTGCCTGGGCTGCCGAAGCCTGTGGCTCGACGAGGTGGCGACGGCAAGTGTGCTGATGCAGCCGTCTCCCGGAGCTGCCCTCGCCTATGCGGCAACTTGGACGGATCACACGCCGCTTCACTTTCTGCTGACCTGGTTCCTGGCACCACTCGGGCGTGATGAGTTCGCCGTTCGGATCCCATATGCCGTCGCCGGCACACTCGCAGCCGTCGCCATGTACCGGCTCGGATGCCAGGTAGGAGGCCGCACCGTCGGGTGGGCAGCCGGACTCCTCATGGCGATCCTCCCTTTCGCCATCTTCTACAGCCAGGAGTCCCGACCCACAATTCTCCTGGTGCTCGTGACAGTCGCGTTGATGTCGGCCGCTCACGCCGCGGCTCATCGCGGCACCGTTTTTCAATGGGGACTCTTTGCGGTTCTTGCAGCCGTCGACATATACACCGGCTATCTCGCCTTCATGGCGGTCGGCGTTGCCTACGCCTACGCCGGCCTGGTCTGGCTGTGGAGACTGCTCGCCGACCTCCGGTCTCGCCAGGAGCCACGCCAATCGCAGAGGGAACTCGGCCTGTGCCTCGCATCGGCAGCGGCTACGGCCATCGCTTTCCTCCCGTGGCTTGGACATATGCAAGAGTTCCTCGCCCGACCGGATCTAGGATTCGGACGCGTCAACACCAGCAGTCCTGAAACGGCCGACGCAGTTAACGCTCTGCTGGCGTCCCTCGATATTCACGGGCTCGTCTTCTGGCTCGTGCTGGCCGGAATTGCCACGGCGCTGTGGGACCTAGCCCGACGGCGGCCAGACACCGCCGTTCTGCCACTGCTTTGGTTCTTCCTGCCTTTGGCTTTCTTCGCGCTTCGCGCCGGGCCTGGCATGGTAACGATCTGGCCCCACTACTTTGCCATTGACTATGCAGCTGCTCTCCTTCTGGCGGCTATCGGCGTCTGGGGCATTGCCCGACTGGTGGGTTGGGCCTGCAGGCTCCTGATGCAGGGGCTCCGGTCCCGGCCGATCCAACTTCAAGGCCCAGCCCGACCATCCTTCCACCCATCGGCAAGGTTCCTAATTCACGTCGCCGTCTGCATCGGACTACTGACGATGGTCGGCCTCGACGCCCTGCCCGCGGACGCAGCCGCGTACCAACGCGCCAAAGGGAGCGACTACCGCGGGGCAGTCGACCGGATCCTGTCCTCTGACAGCGAGCGGCCCGTAGTACTGGTCGTCGGCCAGAATCCGGACTGGGTCATTCCCGGCATTCGGTATTACGCATGGGCTCGGAGGTCATCCCTGCAGGTCATCGACGCTCTCAAGCTAGACAGAGGGGCTCTTGCGACCCTGCAGTCCGCGACCTCGCTGTGGACGGCTGGCTGGGCTGGTCCGACAGTTCCGGCGACTGACCCTGCCGGCCCGGCCCGTGAGCTGTACGCCGACGTATGGCTCCTGCCCACCCGGGGCTCCGTCGCTTCTCGAGCCGACGCCGTCCTTGAATGGGCTCAACAATTCGAGCCGGAACTTGGCGCGGCGCGAGAGCTCGTAGCGTTCACTTCCGGGGGCGGCAGAGTCGGTCCCGAACTGCTGCCCCCGCCGAGCCAGTCAGCTCACGAGACAGGCGCACCGTTTCTGGACCGGTGGACGCTGCAGCCACATGTCACGGTCGCTGCCAACGGCGATGGATTCGTCCTCCAGCCTGCGGGCAGCGACGTCAACGCCATATACGCCACCCAGTCGCTGGCGACCGGCGGCAACTACCTCCTGAGCGTCGACTGCGATCCAAAGGCACTGGCGGGATCCCTCCACGTGTTCGTGGTCCTGCAATCACCAAACGGGTCAACCGTGCTTCCGGACGGAGCCGGCTACACCTGTCCTACCGCATCAGTGGCAACTAACGCGTTGATCGCGTTTTCGGTGACGACTCCGTCAACGACCATGACCATCTGGTTGAGAGCGTCAGGGGTTGGGACTGGGACATTCTTCGAGCCGTCTCTACGATCGCTCGGGTGATGTCAGGCCAGGGCGTCGCGGTACAAGGCAAGATGTGCCAATGCGGCGTCGTGCCAGGTAAACCGTGCGCTCCTCGCAATGCCGAGCGCGCGTAGGCGGTCCCGCAGGTTCGCGTCGGACGCGATCCGACGTATGGCCGCAGCAATCGCAGCAACATCCAGCGGATCGACTAAGAGCGCGGCATCGCCGGCGACCTCGGGAAGCGAACCGCCGGTGGACGTCACGACCGGGATGCCCGATGCCATAGCCTCGATCACGGGCAATCCGAATCCTTCGTAAAGAGATGGGTAGACGAACACGTCCGCGCGCTGGTACTCCGCGACCAATTGCTCCTGGCTGACGTATCCGGTTATTTCGACCTGTGCGGCCCGACCCAGACGGTCACGTATCTGGCTCGCTTGAAAGCCGTCGGGTCCGACAATCCGGACGACGATTCGCATCTCTCGGGCGACGAGGGCAACGGCGTCTACGAGCCTAAGCAAGTTCTTGCGGGGCTGCAGTGTCCCTACGGCCAGGACCCGAAGAGGCCGGTCCGCCGGATCGAAGGCAAGTTTATCGGCTGGGGGCCGAAACAGCGAACTCACGCCGTTTGGAATGGCGACTACTCGTTCCGGGGCCACGTGCCACAGCTCCAGGAGGTCTCGTCGGGATGTCTCGGACACGGTCACGAGCCTGGTCGCTCGCCGAGCCGCGTCCCGAACCAGCAATCGGTCGCGAAAGAGCGAGGAGCGGCTGAAGAATTCGGGATGCCTTTCGAACGAGATGTCGTGGATCGTCACAACGCTCGCTCCGCGGACTGCGACCGGCAAGAAGTAGATTGTATGGGTGATATCCGCCCCAACCTGGTGACTCAGGAGCGATAGTGCGGCGAGCCGGCCGAGTCCGCTTCTCGGTACCCGACGGATGCGGACGGGCGGAGCGAGGATCCCCTCTGGGGCCTGGGCGGCTTCCACCGCGGCGACGATCTCGAGTTCCGGCATGAGCCGAAGCTCGCGAGCGAGCTCTCGCACGTAGGTCTCGTTGCCCGTTTGGGATCTACCGAGCTGGTGAGCGTCGAGCAGTAGCCTCATTCGGTGCGATAGCTTGCGAGCGCCCGACGCGATAGAGATCTCGCGGCCCATCCTAGATGCTCGTTCGGCGCGACTTCATCCAGCCCGAAGGATCCGTCGAGCTGGTCGAGCGCAGGGCTCGCGTCGTCGGGCTTGCAGCCCCTTGCCGCTGTCGCGGCGAGAGCCATGCTCCGTGGAGATGATGCCGAGGGCACAGGGGTCATTATGCGCATCGCAATCCTCCGCATCTGGCGTCGCGCTGACTTCGGCGGCTTCTCGTCGTTCGCCGAGCAGCTCGGTAGGTGACTCGCGGAGAGAGGCCGCGACGTAACCAGGGCGTCTCTCCTGCTTCGTTTGGATCGGACAAGCTTGTTGCGTGATGCCGTCACTCTCTACCCCGGTTCACACCCAGCCGTCGGGAGAAGGTGGGGACTGCGCGGTCCAGGATCCCCTACCCCCGCGTCACCCAGTATCTGCGATCGTGCCACCCGCCCTGGTTCCAGACGCTCCGCTCGACCTCAAGCACGCTGGCACTCTCGTCCGCGAGCCACGACAGGACCCTGTCCTCAGCGACTCCGTTCATCCTTATGGGAAACAGGCCAAGCCTGTTGTAGAGGAATCGGGACGACGCTCCCATCGACCGGAGAGCGGAATAGAGGCGCCGTCGCCATTGGATCCGACGGCGCGGTGATCCGTAGGAGGGCAGCTGGAACACCAGCAGTCCCCCCGGGCGCAACACCCGAACAAACTCCCTGACATAGCTTTCGATGATGGCTTCGCTGGGGCAATGCTGGAGCACGATATCCGAATAGACGAGATCGAAGCTCCTATCTGAGGCAAACCTCAGGTCGGAAGCCGTATTCAGGACGAATGAGCAGGTAGGACGATCGGCGTTCAGTCGGCGAGCCTGCTCGATCATCTCGGGGGCCACATCGAC
>Ga0187858_10002168_pt1 | contig 20534 bp, 20 predicted proteins | sample June2016WEW_8_15_FD_133015 | JGI IMG/M metagenome (GOLD analysis project Ga0187858, IMG submission 133015) | Peatland microbial communities from SPRUCE experiment site at the Marcell Experimental Forest, Minnesota, USA - June2016WEW_8_150 | ecosystem: Environmental > Terrestrial > Soil >...
CGTGAGAGAGAAGGGAACAGTGAAGTGGTTCAACGGGGCGAAAGGATATGGATTCATCCAGCGCTCCACGGGGGAGGACGTTTTCGTACATTTCTCCGCGATACAGGAGAACGGCTACCGCTCACTCAATGAGGGTGAGACCGTGGAGTTTGATTTGCTGAAAGGCCCGAAGGGGTTTCAAGCGGGCAATGTTGTCCGCGCTTAGTAAGTTCCTACAAATCGCCGCCCCTCCCGTTTCAAACGGGAGGGTTTTTCATTTGCAGGTCGCGCAACGGATACGCGTGTGGTCATTCGGAAGTCGCCGATCGAAGTCAACCTCACCGCAGTTCGACCGACACCAAGTCTCCATCCGACAAGCCGCCAGGCTTGTAGTTTATCGATACCGAGCGATCATTCCACGCGCACGAGAAGGTCTCGGCTCCGATGAGCAGCAACGATTTGTAATCGGGAGTGCGCAGCTTCAGAACGGTTTTTCCCGAGGCTACGGTGAGAACGGCCGCCGGAGAGTGAGAGCAATCCACTCCCAACAGACGGCCCTGGAGAAATTTGGCCGCTCGCTGATCTCCAGCGGCCGCGTTTTTGGCCGTCGCCGCCTCGGACGCGCGCTTTGCGGCGTCCTGGTCCAGCACATCAAAAGGGGAACTTTGGGGAGAAAGTCTCGGAGCGGTGGAGGCAATGGAGAGTCCATATTTCTGCTGGTTCGCCAGGCGAGCCAACTGCTCACGCGCCTCCGCGGCGACTTGTGCATTGCTGCTGGTCTTCAAGTGTTCCAACAGCGCACGCGCGGCTTCCCACTGCTTGCCCTCGATGTAGATTTCCGCCATGTGATAGACGTACTCCTGGTTACGGGGGCTAAGTTGCATGGCGGCGTGTTCTGCCTGGGTGGCCGCGACTGGACCGCCACCCACCATGCGCGCCATCGCCATCAGGTCATTGGCGTCGGCAAACTCGGGATACCACTCCAGCACAGCGCGAAGATCCTGCATCATGTTGGGCAATCCCTGGATGTCGGCATGCTTGGCTTGCGCTACGCGGTACTTCAACACCGCGAGATAGTAACGGATCCACAAGTCCCGGGGATCGAGGGCGACAGCATCGCTTAATTCTTCCTCGGCGGCATCCAACTCACCGCGCTGCAGATGATCCCACGCCAGTGCACGATGGGCGATTTCATTTCCCGTGGCCGCCACCAATCGGGCATCTTCGTCGCGCACTTTACTGGCTTTCCTGTCGTTGGCTTTACCGGGAGCAGTCGGGTCCGGCGTAGTGGCCAGCGCTTGCAGTTCCTGCAGACCAACATTGCGACGTTCCGGAATTCTTGTCTGTATTTCAGCCGTTAGCGCCTTGGCATCACTTTCGCGCATCGGTTTGGTGGTAATCGCGCTATCGTTCGGACCCACCGGCGCGGGAAACTGATAGACCTGCCTTTGATCGGGCTGGGAATTTGGCTGTTTCGATGCATCGAGCGCTGTGAAGAGTGGCGTCAGCGAATGAAAGTAGTCTTTTACTGCCTGATCGAATTGTGCTGACGAGATTCCATACGCCTTCTGAATAGCGTCTTCCACCGGCACGCGCTGGTTCTCGACCAGATCAAAGTATGCTCCTGTCTCGGGAAGCTTCTTCTCGTGTAGCAGGTAATGCACCGTAATCCATGACTGTGCGTAAAACAGGGTGTGGTGCGTGGCTTCAGCATAGGTGGAAGTGTCGTGCTTCATGGTGAGCAAGTCGGGAAGCGCGAGCCAGACTTGGCCCCCGAGCAGTTCGGTGAGCGACTTCGGAGGATTGTGAACCTCGTGCTGATTCTGCAGCAGATCCTGGGTGAAGGCACCGGTCATTTCCGGGTCGCCCCCGATTTCGACTTGTTTGTTGTCTACTCGGATGGAGCTGAAATATTCCGCCATGCCTTCGTCGAACCATCCCTCCACCGGCGGATAGTTGTAGTTCATAAGGAGGTGAGCGAAGTCGTGCGCTACGGCGCGCCACGATTCCTCTTCGAACAGGTTGAGCACGATAAAGTTCTGATCTGTGCCGGGGACGAAGAATCCCGGGGCGCTGATTGGCTGCCCTTGGTGCAAGGGCGCACTTTGGTAATAATTCTTGTCGTTCTTAAGAGCGAGGATGGTCAGTGGTGCAGACTCGTTGAGTCGGTCTTTCATCAACAGGATGGCGAACACCGCTCGCATCTGCTCAAAGCGCAGCGCGACTTCCGTTCCTTTTTTCTCCCCGGCATCGGTGATTACGGTGAAGTGCGTAGAATGGACTTCCAGCCAGGGTGATTGGTCGGCTGCCGGAGCGGAGGAATCTAAAAGAACGCCCAGCAGCATCACAGCAAGTAATAAAACCGGGATGGGACAAGTGCGGAGCATGCGTACCAGCGGGCGCGGGCGATACCGAAATGCTAACACGGGTTCCGACCGGCGGGGCCGTCGCGACCGCCTCTGTTTGACGGCTGCAAGCGAAAGAAGTTAAATGCTTAACTGCACGACCGATTGATCGCGATTAATCAATACACGCCCGCGGCCCCAGGGATTGATAAGCAAGCAGGAGTAAATTTCCTTGCGAACTGATGTTCCAACGGCGCGAGTTGAAGTTCAGTCGGCCCCCATCTATACGAGGCTTCAATCCTTTACGTTTGTCCTGATTGTATTTCTGGGATGTGCCTGCACCCATCCGATACGAGCATCTTGCCAAATCCAACCCGACAACCCACCCAGCGTAGTCCGTGGCACCGTGGTCAACGCCGTGACCCACGAACCCATTGGCCGCGCTCTGGTCTTTTCTCCCGACAACCGCTATGCCACCCTCACCGACGGTGAGGGTCACTTTGAATTTACTCTGCCCAAAGTTGAGACCGACGCAGGAAGCAGTTCCTCTTATTTGGGCCAACCCCGCCAAATGTGGCCGACCGGGGCCGCTGGCGGTCTCACCTGGCTCCTGGCGCGCAAGCCGGGATTTGTGGATGATTCGAATCAGAGATTGCGGGCCGAGCTAACTCCTGGCAATGAGCTCACGATCTCTCTAACGCCCGAGGCGCTGATTAAAGGTCGCGTAACTCTGTCCGCAGCCGAACCCGCCCATGGCGTCGATGTGCAACTTTTCTTCCGACAAGTGCAGGACGGCAGTTTTCGCTGGATGCAGAAAAACTCAGTGCGCACCAATTCAAACGGCGAGTTCCGCTTTGCTGAACTGGAGCCCGGTACTTATAAGGTCCTAACCCGCGAGTGGATGGATAACGATCCCATCACTGCAGTTCCCGGCGGTCAACTCTACGGATTCCCTCCGGTCTATTACCCAAGTGCCACCGACTTTGTCGGTGCCGCCACGATTCAGCTGACGCCCGGTCAAACCTTTCAGGCGGATCTTTCGCTTGTCCGGCAGCCCTACTATCCCGTAAAAATCACAGTCAGCAATGCGGAACAGAACGGCGGGATGACTATCACTGTGTCGCCGCAAGGGCAACGCGGCCCCGGCTATTCCCTCGGCTACAACCACGCAACCCAAACGATCGAGGGTCAGCTGCCGAATGGGAAATATCTTGTGGAGGCAAGCGTGTATGGACCCAACTCCGCTAGCGGTTCCGTGAACATAGCTGTGGCGGGAGCGCCAGCGGAGGGTCCCGGCATGGTCGTTACTCGAAGCAATTCGATCCCGGTAAACGTTAAAGAAGAATTCACATCCGACAATGGGTTCCATTCCGGATCGTGGAGTGACGGCAAACAGACTTTTGCATTGCATGGGCCGCGGCTGGACCTAGACATCAGGGCAGATCCCGCGGACGATTTTGAGATGGGAGGAGGCGGATCACTTCGTCAGCCCACCGGAGCGAACGACGATTCTCTGGTGCTGGAAAATCTGAGGTCAGGGCGATATTGGTTACGAGCACATGCGCATCGCGGTTATATCGCTTCCGCCACCATGGCCGGCAGGGACCTGCTGCGAGAGCCATTGGTCGTCGTCCCGGGCGCGAGTACGGTCATCGACATCCTTATGCGTGACGATAACGCAGAACTGGAAGGCACGTTGCTCGGCATTCCTACAACACCTGCCGGCGCAAACCGCTTAGCATCGCCTGGCTATGTATATTGTCTGCCCTTACCCGATAGCCCCGGACAGTTGTTTGAATTCTCCGCGTCTGCAGACGGCAAGTTCGACTATCGGGTCGCGCCCGGTTTTTACCGTGTCTTTGCTTTTAGCAGTCAACAACGGGATATTCCCTATCGTGACGCGGAAGCGATGAAGATTTATGAAACGAAAGGCCAGATTGTCCATTTTGCCCCTGGCCAGAAAGTGAACCTGCAATTGCAGGTCGCGTCCGGCGAGTAGACACGGCGAGAAAACATGGTGGCGTGCTCAATCTCGGTTCGGTCGTTCCGGTTGATCTTCTGGACGACCGTGCTCTGTTTGTTCGCAGCGCGAGGCTGGGCCGGGCCGCAGATCGCGAACAACATGACAGCCCCCATCCCAGCCGGCGGCTACAGAATCGCCGGGACCGTGGTAAGCAAAGCGGACAACGGTCCTCTCGCCCGCGCCCGAGTAACGATTCGGGACGCGAAGGATTCCCAGAAGTTTCAGTTTGTGATCACTTCTGAGGATGGCAAGTATGAGTTCAGCGGGCTACCGGCGGGAAAGTATTCGCTGTCAGGCGCAAAACGCGGATTCATCTCGGGCAGCTACGATCAGCACGATCAGTTTTCCACCGCGATTGTGACCGGCGCAAGCCTCGACACCGAAGCCCTGCCGCTCCGGCTCGCGCCCGATGCAGTGATCGCTGGCAAAGTCCTGGACGAAGTTGGAGATCCAGTTCGTCACGCGACAGTGACGTTGTATTACGACGACCACAGTAGCGGCGTGCATCAGATTCGCCAGTTCCGCTCCGCCCAGACGGATGACCTGGGAGAATACGAACTCACGCCGCTCAAACCCGGCACTTATTTTCTGTCGGCGAGCGGCAAACCCTGGTATGCCATGCATCCGCCTTCAGAGCCAGGTCATTCAGAATCCGATGGACAAGCCCAAGCCGCACGCGCGGTTGATCGATCTCTCGATGTTGCCTATCCCGTGACCTACTACCCGGACGTCACCGACCCAGACAGCGCTTTCCCTATCCCGATCCGCGGCGGCGAACGCGTGGAGGCGGATTTCCACTTGAATCCCGTTCCGTCTCTCCGCTTGCTTTTTCGTATGCCCGAGGCTGGAAACCACGGATTTTTCCCACCGCAACTTCAACAACCCGCCTTTGACGGTTACACCTCCGTCCAGACCACAATGATTCGCAGCCTTTCTCCGGGGCTGATGGAAATCACTGGCATTCCCGCCGGCCGCTACAACGTCCGTCTGTTCGGACCCGGCCAAGGCGTTCAAATGAACGGAGTCGATCTCACGAAAGATGGAGAGCAAGTCGACATCTCTAAAAGCGATGCCTTGAGTAGCGTCAAAGTGTCTTTGCAAATTCCCGACGAAGCTGTGATTCCGCGGTACCTTACTGTCGGATTACGCTCTGGAAGTAGAGAAATGGTTGCTTCTCGAGCCGTCGACGCCAAGGGGGCGGTGGAACTCCAGAGAGTCCCTACCGGCCGCTATGAAGTCGTGGTGTGGAGTCCCGGGAAAACCTATTCGATCGCGCACCTCGCGGCCGACGGCGCCGAAGTCTCGGGTCACACCCTTATGGTAGCCCCCGGCTCCTCACCGGCGGTATCGCTTACAGTAGCGAGCGGCAGTATGGACATACAAGGAATAGTGACACGGGCGGGGAAGGGGTTCGCAGGTGCGATGGTGGTTCTGGTGCCGAACAATCCTGAGATCGACCGCGATCTTTTTCTCCGGGACCAAAGCGATCTGGACGGCACTTTCCTGTTGCGTGGCGTGGTTCCCGGTGCGTATACGCTTCTAGCTATCGAGAACGGGTGGGACTTGGACTGGGCACAGCCCGGCGTTATTGCCGCGTACTTGAAGCACGGGCGGAGGATCACTGTTGGGAAGCAAGACGGTCGGCTCACGAACCTGGCGGACCCAGTCGAGGTTCAATCGAAGTAAGTGAAGAGTGAACGTCCGGTGCAATTGCTCTGCGTAGTCATGCCAAGCAGCCGCAATACCTATTTCAACCCCAGTCCGCCGTTGAAGTGCTGAATTACGCCGTAGCATTCGCAAGCCGCGGCTTCCAGGTTCTTGCGGTTCTGTATCTTTGCCGTTCCGCGCTGGTTTTCGATCAGTCCGGCATTCTGCAGGACCGCCTCGGCCAAACTCACACTGGGTCGTCCGGTGCCCAGCATTTGCGCCAGAAAGTCATGAGTGAGTGGGAGCAATTTGGAATCGACGCGGTCCTGACACATCAGCAGCCAGCGCACCAGACGTAGCTCGGTTTCGTGCAACCGATTGCAGGCGGCAAGTTGTGCCCCTTGCGTTCGTTGCATCAGGGCGAAGCGGCTGAGTTCCGATCGCAGAACCGGAGTGTCGAGCAAAACGCTTTGGAACACTTGCGACTTTACGCGCACGCCGCTGCCTGACATCTGCATGATGGCCCGGAAGATATCCCGGTGCAGCCCAGCGGTCAGCGCCATTCCCACCATACCTTCCTTGCCGACGATACCGATTTCAACACTTCTGCCATCGCCGCTAAGAGCGACGATAGAGGTCATGCTCTCGTTCAGAAAATACGTGAATTCGATCTTGTCCTCGGGCTCATGCAAAATGTGATGCTGCGGCAAAGCCATGGGCTCGAGATGGGAACCCAGGAGGTGGCGGAGCGTTCACCCGCTGGCGGCGTAATTAGCTGGCTCCGTCTTGTAGGCTTTTTAATGATATGTCTTCCTGCACCAGGCAGCTCCGTCAATCCCTTTGGATGCGGCCACGGACCTCGGTCCGCTGCGGGGAGTCTGTAATTAGGCCCATGATCCGATGTATTTTCCGGGAGAAATGGGAGGCGAATATACGGAGAAGATATTCTTCAGGTCCAGTGGAACGTGGCATTATACCGCCTGCCTTCTTACAACCGAATCTAACGAATGTGAGTCGGTACCAGCATGCGAATCACTCGCCATCCTGATCGCGCGGCTTGTTGCTCTGGAGACGTTCCTCCTTGGCGCTGAGGATCCGATTCAGTTCCTTGACCAGTTCAAAAAACTTCCGACGGTCCTGTTCTGACGCAATCAGTGAGCAAAGCTCGTGAATGCGCTCATTGTCGGCCTTGTTCATTGAGATGCCGGAGTATTACGAACTTCGGCCATTTGTGTATGTTCGATGTCGAACAATGCTGAGTTGCGGATCTTGGAGAAGTTGTCCCACACCGAGATTGGTGTCGTAAAACGCGGTAAGCTGGGAGTGACCCTGAATGATTACGGAGGGGCAGAGCGGAAGCTGCGATTCGATAGAAGCAGCGAAGGACTCAGGAACGAATTCGAGGTGAGCGGTGGGCCTAGTCGCCGCTGGCGTGATTTTGGGTAGGAACGAGAACCAGTCGCGCTCTCCCCTCCGCGGGTGGTTGTTGCGATGCGCGGCCGCAAGCCTGCAAGATGCCGATGACTGCGGCGTAGGCTGCGATGACACCAATTCCAACCGAGGCTACTACGGTAACACAGAGAATCAGAGGCATGAAAAGCGAAATCACGACACCACCCTGTCCAGATAAACTTAGGAAATTGCAGTATTCAGATGCCACCGAATCAACTTTCGTCTATGCGGCATCTTCAATCTACCTTCGTTGACGGGCGCCGCTATTGACGACTAAGATACGGAGTAGAGCTGTGCACTCCTACTGTCAGACATATCTGTAGACCTGTCGACATTACGGAAGGGCTATCCGGCCCAAACGAATGGCCATCACTAAGATTTCGGTGCGCGGGGCGCGCCAGCATAACCTCAGAAATATCGACGTGGAGATTCCGCGTAACGCCTTGACGGTTGTGACCGGGCTGAGCGGTTCGGGCAAGTCCTCACTGGCTTTCGACACGATTTATGCGGAAGGGCAACGCCGCTATGTAGAAACTCTGTCCACTTACGCGCGGCAGTTCCTCGATCAGATGGAGCGTCCTGATGTAGATGCGATCGATGGGCTTAGCCCCTCGATCTCCATCGAGCAGAAGACCACCAGCCGCAGCCCCCGTTCGACCGTCGGCACCATCACCGAGATTTACGACTACCTTCGTCTTTTGTTCTCCTCCATCGGAGTTCCGCATTGCCCCAAGTGCGGCCGCCCTATTAGTCGGCAGTCGGCCGAGCAGATCGTCCAGCGCGTGATGGCTCTCACTCCTGAAGATCGCGTCATGATCCTGGCGCCGATCGTCCGCGGCCGCAAAGGCGAATTCAAGAAAGAGATGGAGACCTTGCTGAAGCACGGCTACACCCGCGCCCGCGTTGATGGCGAACTCGTCAACCTGGAGGATGACCTCAATCTCGACAAGCGCAAGAACCACACTATCGAAGTGATGATCGATCGTCTCCTGGTGAAGCCCGGAATCGAGCATCGCCTGGAAATGTCCGTCGGCCTGGCGATGAAATTGGCTGGCGGACTGGTGCAGGTGGCCGTGGTCGGCGGCGATGAGGAACTCTATTCCGAAAAGCTCGCGTGCCCGGATTGTGGCATCAGCATGCCGCAACTAGAGCCGCGCTCGTTTTCCTTCAACAGCACGTATGGAGCTTGTCCCGAATGCCACGGCCTCGGCAGCCGCTACGATTTCGATCCTGCGAAGGTAATCACCGACTGGTCGAAGCCGCTGCTCGATGGTGGGCTTGGTCCCGGTTCGGCGTCGCAGGGACTGATCCATAGTTTGCAAGTGACGGCCTCAGCCCACGGCATCGATCTCAACACGCCCTTCGAAAAGTTTCCGGAGAAAATTCAAGACCTGCTGTTGAATGGTGAGTCCGGTCGCGGCAAGACCGGCTTCCGCGGAATCTTCGGATACCTGAAACAGAATCTTGAGGAATCAACTTCCGAAAGCTACCGCGAGTGGCTGATGGATCACATGTCGGCAAGCGAATGCCCCGCTTGCCAGGGCAAACGCCTGCGTCCGGAAAGTCTTGCCGTGAAGGTGAAGGGCATGTCGATCGCCGATTTCACTGCGCTGCCGATTTCGAGGGCCCTCGAAGTGGCGCAGAGCATCAAACTCGCGGGGCGCGAAGAAAAGATTGCTGGGCGCGTCATGCATGAAGTAGTGGAGCGTTTGCAATTTCTAAACGCGGTGGGGCTAAACTACATTTCGCTCGGCCGGTCGGCTGCCACGTTATCGGGCGGTGAAGGCCAGCGCATCCGTCTCGCCACGCAGATTGGGTCGAAACTGCGGGGCGTACTCTACGTTCTGGACGAACCCTCCATCGGCCTCCACCATCGCGACAACAGCCGCCTGCTCACCGCGCTCGAAAATCTGCGCGACCTCGGCAACACGGTGCTCGTGGTCGAGCACGACGAAGAAACCATCCGCCGCGCCGATTATGTCATCGATTTGGGCCCGGGCGCCGGACGCCATGGTGGGAACCTGGTAGCCCACGGAACTCCCGAAGAAATTATGCGCGAGCCCAACTCGCTCACCGGGGCCTACATTTCAGGCAAGGTGCAGATTGAGATGCGGCCCGAGCGCCGTCAGAAGAATGGGGCAGCACTCACGGTTCTTGGGGCGAAGGAAAATAATCTCAAAAACCTTGACGTGACTTTCCCCCTCGGCGTAATGACTGTCGTCACCGGCGTCTCCGGTTCCGGCAAGTCAACGCTGGTCAATGACATTCTCTACCGCGCTCTCGCCCGGCAGCTTTACCGCTCACGCGAAAAAGCGGGCGAGCACAAAGCGATCGTCGGCGCGGAGAATATCGACAAGGTAATCCGCATCGACCAGTCGCCGATCGGGCGGACGCCGCGCTCCAATCCCGCAACTTACACCGGGGTATTCACAGCGATTCGCGACCTTTACGCCATGCTGCCGGAGTCGCGCGAGCGCGGGTACAAAGCTGGACGGTTTTCCTTTAATGTTTCGGGCGGTCGTTGTGAGGCTTGCCAGGGCGAGGGCCAGCGCCGCATCGAAATGAATTTTTTGCCGGACGTTTATGTTTTGTGCGAGGTCTGCGGCGGGCGGCGCTACAACCACGAAACCCTGGCGGTGAAATATAACGGCAACTCCATCGCCGACCTGCTGGAGATGCCGGTTTCCGACGCGCTGCCGATTCTCGAAAACATTCCGCAGGTCAAACAGAAGCTACAAACGCTGGTGGATGTCGGTCTCGGTTACATTCATCTCGGTCAATCTGCGGTCACGCTCTCCGGCGGCGAAGCGCAGCGCATCAAACTGGCCCGCGAGCTGAGCAAGCGCCAAACCGGCAAAACTCTTTACCTTCTTGACGAGCCCACCACCGGCCTGCACTTCGACGATGTAAAAAAATTGCTCGATGTCCTCCACCGGTTGACCGACCTGGGCAATTCGATCATCATCATCGAACACAATCTGGACGTGATCCGCAACGCCGATTGGATCATCGACCTGGGCCCCGAAGGCGGCGAAGAAGGCGGGCGGATCGTGGCGCAGGGCACGCCCGAGCAGGTGGCGAGAGTGAAGAAGTCGTATACGGGGCAGGCGCTGGCGGGATATTTTGCGGGGAACGGGAAGAGAAGCGCGTAAGGTGTGGACCTCTAAATAAAAACGCCGCCAGCTTTTCGGGCTGGCGGCCTTTAAATCTGAAACTGGCGTTAGCTCGCATCCACCGTAAGGACGATGGTAGCGGTATGTGTCAGGGTGCCGCTGGTTCCCGTGACAGTTAAGGTAAAGTTTCCAACTGGTGTCGTCGTCGAAGTGGTTATGGTTAACGTCGAAGAGCCCGCGCCGCTGATGGAAGCTGGCACAAACCCACCTGACGTTGCAGCAGGCAGTCCCTCTAAGCTCAGAGCCACCACGCCGGTAAAGGCACCCAACGCCGTGGTTGAAACTGTCTAAACGGCATTGCTACCTGCAGCTACGCTTTGGGATTCAGGTGACCGCCAAGGAAAAATCCGCGCCGCTAACGACAAGTTTGACTGTGGTCGTGTGAGTCAGACTGCCGCTCGTTTCTGTGATGGTAACCGTATACGTCCCAGCCTTGATTGAGGCAGTTGTATCGATAGTCAAGGTAGAAGACCCAGCCCTAGTCACGGAAGTCGGGCTAAAGTCCGCTGAACCACCCGCAGGCAAACCGCTTGCTTCCAGGGAGATGACTCCAGTGAATCCGTTCAAAGCTTTTGTGGATACGATCTAAGTTGTATTCCCACCCGCTGAAAAGGTGTGCGAGGTTGGTGAAGCCGAAACTGAGAAGTTCGGCAAATTTGCGACCAATGTGACTGTCGCAGTCTCGGTCAGGCTGCCGCTTGTTCCAGTGATGGTCAGGTGGTAGGTTCCCGCCGCCATTGACGTTGTGGTTGTAATCGTCAATGTGGCGCACAGCGCTACGCCGGGCACACCACAGGCTTGGCTAGAAATGGTAGGTAATTGCGTCCGCATGGAAGCAGCCAAATTTAGGAGGAAGGAGCCGATGAGAACTGCCAGTTTCTGTCGGTCCGAGCCCCCTGGTTGGACAGCCTCAGCTAGCTTTCGACAGACGATATAGTCGTCTTCACATTACTGTCAAGACGCCGCCTGAATTTTCCTGTGGATTTTGTATGAACAGCTCCGATCCCATGGGCACCGCCAACTGTCGTAGAATCCTGATTGCATTCAACAGCTCAGAACTACGGTGCGATACGCCATGGCGATCGCCCCACAGTTCTTAACTCGAAAAGGTCTTTTTTGTCCTCATCCGAAAACCCGCAGACCGATCCACTCTCGCTACCCAGCGAGCCGCAGATGTCTGCCCCGCCGCTCACCTACCCATTTCCTCCGCCCACAGCCACGCCGCCGCGCCCGTCCAAGGCTGGCGAGAGCCCCGTCTGGACTGGCTGGGACGTTCTCGTCATCGCGATCCTCACCCTCGCCATTCTTTTTGCCGTCCAAGTCGTTATCGTCGTGGTCGCGCTCCGCTTCGCTTATCCCCACCGCAGTTGGATCGAAGTGGCGCAGAAGCCTGCGCTGGCGCTGCTCTCCGAGTTCCTGGCTTACATTCCCGTGGCGCTCTACATGTTTCTGCTGCTTGAGGGGAAATATCACACGCGATTTTGGTCAGCCGTTCGCTGGAACTGGCCCGGGTTCGGCGGCTTCGGCTTCGTGGGCGTGGGCGTGCTTATGCTCGGCTTCGACGCTTTAGGGCGATTTCTTCCCATGCCCAAGAGCACACCGTTCGATCAATTTTTCGACCGGCCGTTGGATGCCTATCTGACCGCTGCCTTTGCCATCACCCTCGGACCTCTGATGGAAGAGCTTTTCTTCCGTGGATTTCTTTATCCGGTCCTGGCGCGCAAGATGGGCGCGCCTCTGGGGATTTTTCTGACGGCTTTGCCGTTTGGCCTGATGCACTACCTGCAATACCGGTCTTGGTCGGCCGTGCTGATCATCGTTCTGGTCGGCGTGGTGCTCACTACCGTACGCGCGATCACGAAATCCGTGGCCGCAAGCTTTCTGGCCCACGTAGGCTACAACGCGACTCTGATGGTCCTGGCCGCTTGGGCGACGGATGGTTTCAGACACATGGACAAGGCTGGGGTGCTTTTGTTCTGAGCCAACTGTGGGCACCCGGTGTGATGACGTTCCTTGCCGGTATGTCTTCCTTTCTGCCATACTCTGATCGCCATGAAAGGTAATCCCAAAGTTATCGCCGAACTAAACAAGGCTCTTCGCGAGGAGCTGACCGCCATCAACCAGTATTTCCTGCATGCCGAGATGTGCGAAAACTGGGGATACCACAAGCTCTCAGATTCCATCAAGAAACAATCTATCGGCGAAATGAAGCATGCCGAAGTGCTGATTGAACGACTCCTGTTTCTCGACGGCAGCCCGTCTATGATGCCGCTGGAGTTGAAGGTCGGCGGGACGGTGAAGGGAATGCTGGAAGGCGATTTGGCCCTGGAGGTTGGCGCGGTGAAGCAGTATAACGACGCCGTCGCCATCGCGACCAAAGAAGGCGACAACGGCTCGCGCGACCTATTTGTGACACTGCTCAAGGACGAAGAAGAGCACGTCGACTTCCTCGAAGCGCAGATGCACCAAATCAGAGAACTCGGATACGAACGCTACCTTACGCAGCAGATGGGCGAGAACGAAGAATAGCAATGTGTGACGCGGCGCTTTTGCTCGCGAAGTGCTGTAAATCGGAACGGGTAAAGCATGTTTCGATATCACCGTAGGCGTAGGGAAGGCGCTAAGATCGTTCCCCTCCATTCGCGAAAAACCGCTGTCGACGAACGACCCTTTTACCGCTACAATAGCTCTAGCATCCACGAAGATGCGCGACAGGCTCTATCCGGCTGAGCTGGAGGGGCACTGGAGGACAAAGTGAGTCTTACACCGATTGGCGAGCCTCGCCATAAGATCACGACCGCTTCTCTGCGGGACCTGAAACTCCATCACCAACCCATCAGCTGCCTAACCGCTTACGACTACGCGACCGCACGACTCGTCGACGACGCGGGAATCGAGATGATTCTGGTGGGCGACTCACTTGCCCAAACCATGCTGGGCTACGAGAACACGCTCTCGGTTACGGTTGACGAGATGCTGCACCACGTGAAGGCTGTGAGGCGCGGCACGAAGAATGCGTTGCTGCTGGCGGATATGCCTTACGGTTCTTATCAAGTCGACCCGAAAACCGCTCTTGATAACGCCACGCGCTTCGTGAAAGAAGGTGGAGCGGAAGTGGTAAAGATAGAAGGCGGCGAAAAACGAGCGGAGCTGATTCGCCGCATCATTGACGCTGAGATTCCCGTGGCCGGCCATATCGGGCTGACACCGCAGTCGGTGAACGTGATGGGCGGCTACAAGGTGCAAGGCAAGAATCTTAGCGGCATCGAGCAACTCATGCGGGATGCCGTGGCGCTGGATCGTGCGGGCGTAGCGTGCGTATTTTTGGAGGGCATTCCACGCGAAGTGGCGGCGATGATTACGGCGGAGATTAGCGCGCCAACGATTGGGATTGGAGCCGGGCCGGAGTGCGATGGGCAGGTGCTGGTGTTCCACGACATCGTGAATCTGACCTTTGGGCCGCCGGCAAAATTTGTGCGCCGCTACGGCGATGCCGGGTCGCTGATAACCAATGCGGTGCAGGCGTTTCGCGCGGATGTGAAGTCGCTGCAATATCCGTCGGATGAGGAGTCTTATCATCTGCCCAAAGAAACGAAGGCCGGATTGGATACGGTGCTGGCGCGGAAGCGGTCGATGGTGCGGTGAATTTCCGGCCACGGATTTTCGCGGATCGAGGCGGATGGGGCGGGACTGGGTTTAACAAAGCGCTTGCGATGGTGCTAGGCTAGTGGGGGACGGTGTTTATGCTTCTACCAGCGTTTTTCCTTCCATTCTTCGGCTTTGGCTTCGTGATGTATTTTCTGCCATCGATTATTGCTCTTGCCCGGAGCAAACGGGATATTACAGCGATTGTGCTGCTGAACTTTTTTCTCGGCTGGACCATGATCGGGTGGGTGGTTGCTCTGGTTTGGGCGGTGAAGACTGATGTTTCCATGGTGGTGCGGTGAGTTCTTGGGCAGTTGACGGACTGGGTCCGCGAGCCGGTTGGGCATCCGTTCTCTTGATTGTTTTCGGTCTGACCACGAGCTGTTGTCTAACGGCTTGCGGGGGAGAGAAAACGCCGTCCGCACCGGACCCCGAGAGTGTGCTGCAGGCCATCTCGCCCGCGGATCCGGCAAAGTTCCCGTCACTACAGGAGACCAAGCACTGGCGCAACCCCTATCTCGTGATCCGCCCTCAGTCGGTCGGGCTGCTCACTGGAGTTGCGGCGAACGAAGAACAGATTGTGAAGCCGGAAGAAGTTCTGAAGACGCTGGCGCAATTGCCGGCATCGGCTTGGCCCTATGGGCGCGCAGTCGCGGTGCTCGTGGACGCAAAGCCAACCAGTTCTGAGCAAGATAAGATCGCGCTCCGGCGAAATCGCGGGTTGGTTGCCGGGGAATTGCAGAGCGCACACGTTGCGATCAACTGGATCCCTTCCTCCTGAAAGATCGATCCTACCGAATGAGAGTCTACGATACCATCCGGGACATGCGTGCGGCTTGCCGTGATACGCAGCGCGAGGGCACGCGATTGGGATTTGTTGCCACCATGGGAGCGCTGCATGAAGGTCATTTGTCGCTGGTGCGGGCGGCCAAAGCTACCTGCGATGTTGTTGCGGCGTCGATTTTTGTTAATCCTGCGCAGTTTGGACCCTCGGAAGATCTGACCAAATATCCGCGAACATTCGACCGCGACCGGCAGTTGTTGGAAAGAGAGGGAGTGGAATTGCTCATTGCTCCTTCAGTGGAGGAGATGTATCCAACCGGAACGGTGACGTGGGTTGACGTGGAGGGGCTCAGCGACAAACTGGATGGGCGCTCGCGACCCGGGCATTTTCGTGGCGTTGCTACGGTGGTCGCGAAATTGTTTCACGCGGTTGAACCGGACGCGGCGTTTTTTGGACAGAAGGACGCGGCCCAGCTTGCGATCATCCGCCGCATGGTTCGGGATCTGAACTTTCCCGTGGAGATCGTAGCCTGCCCGATTGTGCGTGAGGCCGACGGTTTGGCGATGAGTTCACGGAATGCTTATCTCGATCCGCAACAGCGAAGGCAGGCGTTGGTCCTGTATCGTTCGCTGTTGCGGGTTAGAAAATTGTGGGAGGGCGGCGAATCTAGCGCGGCAAAACTGGTGGCTGCCGGTTGCGAGGAAGTTGCGGGGGAAAAATCGGTGCGTCTCGATTACTTTGAAATCGTGGATGCCGACAGCCTGGATCCAGTCGAAACAGTCAGGCAGGGCGCGCTGGTACCAGTTGCCGCAGTCGTGGGTACGACGCGGCTTATCGATAACATCCAGCTTTAGCTTAACGGGTTGACCGCGGAGGATTCGTTGGGGCGATGGCGACGGAGGTGGCTTGCGGAGAGAGGCGCTCCGTGACCAGGGTTTCGATCTGCCACCAAAGGTTAGGATCGCACTCGCTCTGCATGTGGCCCGGGGTGAAGACTCGGTCCCACCAGGAGGCTTGCGGGCACTCTACGGGAGTTTTTTTGTAATCAATCCTGTAATTCCCCAAGATTTCCGTCTTTGTGGCATTCGCTGCCGTGATCTGGCGACGGCCATGGACAATGCCTTGTGTCTGATAAAAGTTCATCGCTTCGGCGACGTTGTCCGGAATAACGGAATCGTTCTGCCAGAGTTTGGCGACACTGTCCACTTGCACGGTCAACAAAACTGGAACACCTTCGCGCCTTAAATCACGAGCCAGCATCACGGCTGCGGCTGCTCCCCAACTGTGGCCGAACAGGATGATGCGGGCCTGAACTTTCTCTTCGGCGGAGAGTATTCCGTCGCGATTCGTGTCGAGCAAATTGACGATGACGTCATGAGCAAGCTTTCTGCGGCGGTTCTCGAAAACGCGAACGTAGGTTTCCTTGGGAAGGGTTTGGCGAATGCGCTGCGCCAGTTGAACCGGGCCGTGATGAGGATTGTCGTGGTTGACGAACCCACCCACGAAGCCGATCACAATATTCGAGGCAGCGGGTGGATCAGAGGGGTGAACTACGGCCCCGTTCACACCGTGCGAAAAGGCGGGTCGAGTTGCCGCCAGAATTATCAAAGCGACGATCAAAGAACGAAATGGAGCGAACCGGCGCAAGAAAGAATTCCTAAGCAATAAGATGATCAGGCCTGTTAGGCGGATGTCGAAAAAATCGCATCGTCCTCTCTAGTCTCTTTTGAAAAGAATCGGGAGAGGGGCCGGCCAAATACCCTGGCCCTTGCGGGTTTCGCACGTTTAACCCGGGAAACAGTTTACACCCGTTGTCAAATTCGGGCGGTGGCTGAGTTTTGAGCTGGCGGTTTTCTGGAAACAAAAGGGTTGGCGGCCAGGATGTAACGCAGCGGATGGTCGGCAGCCTTGCGAATGCCGATGCGCGGAGTTATTTGAATACCCTTGGCGCGAAAGCCGTCTTCTCCGATCCACAATCCGGAACTGGGTGAGGTGAGATCGCATCCGTTATCTCCAGCCCGTGTGATGCCGAACGCTTCGGCGAGGCGCCCGGGGCCGCTTGTGAGGCGGTAGAGATCGCGGGGACTCTCCAGCGTGATGTTTCGAGCTCGCGCCATTTCCTCAATACCGAGCAGAGGTTCGAGCGCGCGGAAGAGTACAGACCCCGCTCGGCCTTCGCGCTCACACGAGACGTTCAAACAGTAATGATTGCCGTAGATGAAATAAACGTAGGCGTAGCCGGGAGGTCCGAACAGGACTGAGGTGCGGGGAGTGTTGCCGGCAGCGGCATGGGCTGCCGGATCGCTCTCGCCGAGGTAGGCTTCGACTTCGACGATACGGGCGGCGAGGCGAAGCTTGCCGAGGTCACGGACCAGCAGTTTGCCCAGGAGGTCGCGAGCCACGCGCCGCGGACCGCGACCGAAGAATACGCGGTCGAGCGGGCGGATCGGCGAAAGTAATGGAGAATTGGACAAAGCAAGAAGCCAGAATGGGGTACGCGAAACGAGATCAATTTCTGCGGTTTGATGTCGCTGGGGGCGTCCCCTACGCCGCTCCCTTGGCCGATTCTTTCAAGTGCGCCAGCACTTCGACCGCGTGGCCTTCCGGCTTTACCTTGGGAAAGATGTGCCGGACTTTGCCGTCCGGGCCGATTATGAAAGTGGTGCGGACGATACCCATCACCTTCTTGCCGTACATATTTTTTTCCTGCACGACCCCGTAAGCGTTGGCGACTTTCTTGTCGGCATCGGCGAGCAGGGAAAAGGGCAGCTTGAATTTGTCTTGAAATTTTTTCTGCGCCTTAGGTGTGTCGGGAGAGATCCCGAGCAGGACGGCGCCGGTTTTCTGAATCTGCTTGTAGGTATCGCGGAAGGCGCAAGCTTCGACGGTGCATCCGGGAGTATCGGCACGGGGATAGAAATACAAAACTACTGTTTTGCCTCGCAAGTCCTTGAGCGAGAGTTCCATTCCGTTCTGGTCCTGCAAAGTAAACTCGGGAGCCTTATCATTGATATTCATGAGGGTCTCATTTCCAGGGAAATCAGGGTTGAAGACGGCGTCCGAAGCCTTAGCGTTGAAAAAGCCAAGACCGGGACGGATTGTCTCCAGAAAATCCTTATACCGCAGATTGGGGCATTTCGTCATCGCCCTGGTGTTTTTTCTAGCTCCAGCGGCCGTTGTTCGAAGTCTGGCGCAAGAGCGCAGAGCGCCGCGGATCAGCCCCGAGACAACTCCCTCCCGGGAAAGCAAGAAGACAAAAAAAGGCAAAGGGCCGCGAGCTGTGGGGGTTTTGCAGTTCGACGGCAACGGCAAGACTACGTTGGTTCCTGTGGCGATTCTGATCGACGGCAAGTTTTACGATGCGAGTGCCTACAAGGCGGATCCTATCCCGATGGCACTAGAATCGGGTACCGTGTACGAGGCGGAGCAATCCGGGGATTCGCAGGGGTTGTTCACCATCAACGGGGCGCTACATAGCAAAACCCCGGTCATTGCCCATCCCTGGGTGGGCAGTGGGACGTATTTGCCGCATGGAGCTGAGGCTCCGAAGACCACGCATAAAGCGGAAGACGTCCCGGTGGGGGTGGATAACCGCGGGGATGAGCCTCCGCGCCTGACGAGGAAGGACACGTCCAAGCCGGCGGCGACGACTGATTCAAGCGCATCGTCCGCTCCGGGCGGATCGGGATCGCAGGACAAGGCTGGCGCGCCGGTTCCTGCGCCAAAACCTGGAAGTGGCTCGTCGACAGGTTCGCCCTCGGGGCAAGAAGCACCGAAGCCTGCGAATCCGCCGGCTCCGGACAAGCCAGCTGACCCGAACGCAAAACAACCGACGCAGGCGGGACAGGCAGGTTCAGGGCAGCCAACGGCCAGCCAGACTCCAGCGGCGGAAGCGCCGGCAGCGCAGACGTCGGGTATCGCATCGGCCGGTAAACCATCGGAAGACTACTACCGGCCTACGTTGCGGCGGGGCAAGCCAACGGCCCCGGCGCCATCGGGCCAAGATGACACGACAGCGAAGATGGGGAGAAAGAATGAGTCCTTGCCTACGGCGGCGCCGGGCAATAATGCTCCGCTTCGAATGATGGCGGCAATTTCCGATGCCGGAGGGCCGGATCCGCAGTCTTATAAATTCTTCTGGAAAACGGGAGAAGAGGAAGAACGGCGCAATCAGATGCTGGCCGCGGCTGGAGAGGAAGTAAAAGCCTATGCGATGGCGCTGGCCAAGAATCAGATACTGGCGCATCCGGTTACGCCTAAGGCGGGTGCAAGTGGCCGCAGGGCACCGGCAAAGCAGGCGGCGCCGGTGTTTGCAAACGTTCAATTTAGCGGCTTCGACTTGTGGCTCACCAACCAGCCAGTGTTGATTTTGAGCGCGGAAGCCCGCATTCCGGGCGCGCCGGCTGCAGCGGAGCCGTATAGCGTAATGCTCGTGGCGAGAACGGACATTTACGGCAATGTGCGGAAACTGTATTCCGGCGTGACAGACAAATTCCACTTGGACGTAACTCCCCGCATGGAACTGGTTGACGTTGTGGACGCGGACGGAGATGGTCGTGGAGAACTGCTGCTTCGCGAGACGTCCGACGCCGGCAGCGGATACCTGATTTATCGCGCCACTGCCGACAAGCTGTGGAAAATGTTTGACAGCTTAAATGCGGAGTAGATCGGCGGATCTAATTCCCTTACGTTTCGATCCCGACGTGACAGACACGGCCGACCAGGTAGTCAGAGGGAGACTTGCCCTCTTCCATGGTCATCACATCGATAGGATAAGCCTGGTTGTGCGGCCGCAGGATGAGATGATTGCCCGCCGTCTCCACATATTTCACCGTGCACGTACCGTCTTTTAAAACCGCGTACATATTGAACTCACCCTTGCGATAGGGCTTGAGCGAGTTGTAATGACGGTCGATAAGGAGAGTGGCACCGGGGAGGAGCCGCGGGTACATACTCATACCTTCTCGGCCGTCCACTTTAATGACTACGAAGCGTTCCCAGTGTTGGCGCTCGCCGCTTTCAGTTTCCGGCTTCAGTTTCTTGAGAAATGTTTTCTTGAACTTCACAATTTCCTTCACGTGCATGCTGGTGATGAGGGGCTGAATGGCGGCGATGGTGCCTTCGGTGAGAAGGACATTCTGGAACTCGTCATTGCTGGGGGGCAGGATGGAGGCGCGCTGGTTGATCTCGGAAGGGTCCAGAAGATCCAGTACCGAAAGATGCTGCACGGCCAGCACCCGATCCATGCCCTCAAGACTGAGGCCGCGCTTGCGATTCAGGAAATTGGAAATGTGGGCTTGCTTGAATCCCGTCTGCTGTGCCAGACGGAGGCCGGTGAGGTCGCCTTCCTCAATTCGCTGCCAAATTGTCTTGCGCAGGTTGTCCTGGAGCACTCGGAATTTCATGAGGGAGTATAGCATGAGCATTATAGCCCTGCGCTAAGTTACTTAAGTCTTCTACAGCTCGTCGGGTATAATGACCGCAAA
>Ga0187858_10002173_pt1 | contig 20472 bp, 20 predicted proteins | sample June2016WEW_8_15_FD_133015 | JGI IMG/M metagenome (GOLD analysis project Ga0187858, IMG submission 133015) | Peatland microbial communities from SPRUCE experiment site at the Marcell Experimental Forest, Minnesota, USA - June2016WEW_8_150 | ecosystem: Environmental > Terrestrial > Soil >...
AGCTTGGAGAAGGTGAAAACCGAATGGGGCTTGGTGAGCATCGCCCATAATATGAAAAAGTTGGCGGCTATTTAGCCACCAACTTTTTTTGCCTTCGCTTTTTTCACCCCTTTTTCCTAGTTTTGAGGCTGCCCAGAGCTTGTTTCTAGACAGCCTCTCTTATCTTCGTGAAGATAGTCGGATATTCTCCCGCCTAATCCAGCCTGCCGGTGCTGATGGCGGCCTTGACCTCCCCGATGGCTTTCGTTATCTGGATCTCGCGCGGGCAGGCCATGGTGCAGTTGAACACGGTATGGCAGCGATGAATGCCGGCGACTTCGTTCATGATTTTCAGGCGTTCTGCGGCAGCCTGGTCGCGGTCATCAAAGATGAACCGGTGCGCAGCCACGATAGCAGCCGGGCCAATATAGTCATCACTGCCCCAGAAGGACGGGCAAGAAGTGGTGCAGCAGGCGCACAGGATGCATTTGGTGGTATCGTCGAAGCGCAGGCGTGCCTCCGGGCTCTGGTAGCGTTCCTTTTCCGGCTCCGGATCATCATTGATCAGCCACGGTTTGACCGAGCGGTAGTGCGCAAAAAAAGGCTTCATATCCACGATCAGGTCTTTCATTACGGACAGCCCCAGAATGGGTTCGACCGTGATCTTCACGCCTACATCCCGCACCAGAGTCTTGCATGCCAGGCGGTTCATCCCGTTGATGCGCATCGCATCCGAGCCGCAGATGCCGTGCGCACACGATCGACGAAATGAGAGCGTCCCATCCTGGTAGCCTTTGACTTTTTCGAGCAGGTCCAGCACGCGGTCGGTCTCGAGACCCTCCAGCTTGTATGTTTTATAAGAGGGTTTCTTGTCTTTTTCCGGATTGTACCGGAAGATTTTTAGAGTGACTTCCATTTATTTCTCCTGCCCCCCCTCTCCCTATGGGACATATGCCCGTAAAGGTAGAGGGGCTGGGGGTGAGTGAAATATTAGTACGTCCGCACTTTCGGCTCGAAGCGGGTGATCACCACCGGCTTGTACTTCAGATCGATATTGCCATTCTCATGCACCCAGGCCAGCGTATGCTTCAACCAATTCTTGTCATCCCGGTCGGGAAAATCCTCGCGCGAATGGCCGCCCCGGCTCTCGGTGCGGGCAATAGCCGAAACAGTGGTGAGCTCGGCCAGGTCAAGCAGATTGCCCAGCTCCCAAACGTTCATCATTTCCATGTTGAAGATCTTGCCGGTATCGGTCACCGTCACGTGCTGGTAGCGCTGCTTGAGTTCGCGTACCACCTTGAGGGCGTTCTCCATCCCCTGGGCGCTGCGGAAAATCCCCATATCGTCAAACATCACCTTCTTCATCTTGGTGGAGATGTCGAAGGCATTCTCCTTGCCGTCCGCCTGGCGGATCCGTTCGAACTGCGCACGGGCGAATTCGGTTGGATCATCCGGCAGGGGCTGGAAGTCGGCCCTTTTGACGAATTCCGCCGCCCTCAGCCCGGCATGTTTACCGAAAACCACCAGGTCAAGCAGGGAATTGGTACCTAACCGGTTAGCTCCGTGGATCGATACACACGCGCATTCCCCGGCTGCATACAACCCGGGCACAACCGTATTTCTTTCGTCCGAGAGGGTCTCGCCGAACATGTTGGTGGGGATGCCGCCCATGGCATAGTGCGCCGTGGGCTGAATCGGCATCAGCTGCGTGACCGGGTCCACCCCCAGGTAGACGCGACAGAAATCCACAATATCCGGCAATTTCGCCAGGATATCTTCGCCGGTTAAATGCAAGGGGCTGCCATCCAGGTTCTTTCGGCCATCCAGAGCTGCATATTGGTTTACACTCTCCGGGCGCACATCCAGGTAGACGTAGTTCTGCCCATTTACGCCATTGCCGTCGCGGATTTCCATATAGATCGCCCGGCTGACCACATCCCGCGAGGCCAGATCCTTCACATTGGGGGCGTACTTCTCCATGAATCGTTCGCCCTTGCCATTGATCAGGATTCCACCCTCCCCGCGCACCCCCTCGGTGATCAGGATGCCCAGTTTGTAAATGCCGGTGGGATGGAATTGAAAGAATTCCATATCTTCCAGCGGCAGGCCGCGCCGCATCACCATGGACGGGCCGTCGCCGGTGAAGGCATACGCGTTGGATGTGATCTCCCAGATACGACCATGTCCGCCGGTGGCGAAGATGACCGCCTTGGCATGGAAGACATGCATCTCTCCGCTGGCCAGCTCGATCGCAACCACACCGGCAGCTGCCCCGTTAACCATAAGCAGGTCAACCGCCTGGAATTCATCGAAGAAGGTCACATTGTTTTTCATGCACTGCTGGTAGAGCGTCTGCAGGATCATGTGACCGGTGCGGTCGGCTGCATGACAGGCGCGCCGGACCGGTTTGCCGGTCACGTTATTGGTATGCCCGCCAAACGGGCGCTGGGAGATCTTGCCATCCGGCGTCCGGTCAAAAGGCAAGCCCATGTGTTCCAGTTCGTAGACGGCCGGCACGGCTTCATTGCACATGAACTCGATCGCGTCCTGGTCGCCCAAATAATCCGAGCCTTTGACGGTGTCATAGGTGTGCCATTCGGGATGGTCTTCTTCCTGGCTGCCGAGCGCCGCGCCGATGCCACCCTGGGCGGTGCCGGTGTGTGACCGGGTCGGGTAAAGCTTGGTGATGATGGCTGTTTTGGCGGTCCGGGAAGTGTAAAGGCCGGCCATGAGGCCCGCCCCGCCTGCCCCCACCACCAGTACTTCGAATTGATGCGTTATCATGCCGCGGCTCCTAGCGTGTCCAGATTACGGTAATGGCGATGGCGATCCCGACAAAGGTGAGCGCCAGCACCACGTACCGCAGGATTTTGCGCACCATGGGATTCTTGAGGTAATCTTCCTCCACGCTTAATAAGCCGTGAAGCCCATGCGAGGTGGCGAAGGCAACGAATACGCTGCCCATGATTTTCCAGAATATGCTTGCCCAGGCCGCCGTGTTGGCGACGTTGTTGAGGGTGGTGTTCATCAGCACATGGTTCGAGTCGGGCATGAAGGACCAGCGCAGCAAGTCCGCAAAATTCACCTGGGTGCGTGCTCCCATGATCAGCGCTCCCACCAGGCCGATGAAGGCGCACAGGTACATTGCCAGCGCTGAGAGTCGGGTGTAAAGCCACATGAAGATTTCGAAATCAAAACCTCGTTTGGAGAGGGAAAGTGTCCTGTGTTTCTCCACCATATCAGACTCCCAGTGCCATGCTTACAATGACATAGACTGCCACGCCATAGAGCGGCAGGAAGACCATCCACTCCAACCAGATGGCTTCGCGCTGGTACTCGATCAGCTTCGGCCAAAAGTCCAGGATGACAATACGCAGCCCGTTGATGACATGGAAGAGCACGCAGAAGAAGATGAGGACCTGGAAAACCCAGCTTTCAAAAATAGGATTGATGAAAGTCCCAAACCGTCCGCCCACGAATGAGGCCAGGACATGCAACCCCACGAAGATGACCATCCCCAGGCCTCCGATGCGGTGCAGGATATAAGTCAGCATCGGACCTTTGCCTTGGTACCGCAGGGCATCTTTCAGGCTGACATCCCTTTTCAAGCCCATCCACGCCTCCTTAATAACACAGTAGCGACTTTCCTGCACAGATCGCAGGACTGTGTAGTCGCTGCTTCGCCGAATGAATTTTCAATAAATTCTTACACTTTTTGAGTATGCCCTATTATCCCATTCGTAAATCAGACAGGAATAGTGACAATGCTCATGGATTATTCATTCCAGACTTCCTTATAGGGAAGCCGTTATCATCCTTTATAATGACCCATTATAAAGGTTCCTGGTTTCTTTTAGGAACATCTCAATCAAACGGGCATCCCCCACGTATTGAGACCAAATTTTTTGTACTACTCGGGAGGTTCGCATGGCAGGTTCCGATCATCTCAGCCGGCGGGATTTCATCACATGGATCACCGCGGCCGTGGGTTCTCTCATCACTGTCGTCATAGGACTGCCGGCGCTCGACTATCTGATCGCGCCGGCACTCACGGCCACCAGCACCGACGCCTGGATTCCCCTCGGGAAATTGGACAGCTTCGAGGTCGGTAAACCCATTCTATCGACATTTACACGCAGCAAGGTCAACGGCTGGGAAAAAACCGTCTACAGTTACGGCGTGTTTGTGCTGCGTAAATCGCAGACCGAGGTGGTGGCTTTTTCCAATGTTTGCACGCACCTGGGCTGCCGGGTTAATTGGCAGGCGGATAAAAAGGAATACGTCTGCCCCTGCCACGACGGCCATTTCAATATTAACGGCCAGGTCGTTTCCGGTCCGCCGCCGCGTCCACTCGATACGTATGCGACCAAGGTCTCGGGCGGTGTTCTCTCCATTCACTTCCTGGAAAGCTGACATGGCTAAACAACTCTTCAACTGGCTGGATGAACACCTGGGTCTCACCGACCTGTATAAAGCTATTTTGGACCGTCCCGAACCCAAGGGAAACTGGTGGAATACGCTCGGCAGTGCCAGCCTGTTCCTGTTCGTGATGCAGGCTGTTACCGGTATCTTCCTGACCGTCTATTACACGCCTTCCCCTGACCATGCCTACGACAGCATTCAGTACATCATGACCGGTGTACCTTACGGCTGGTTGATCCGCGGCATCCACCATTGGGGTGCCACCCTGATGGTGCTGGTCGTTTTCATCCACATGATCCGGGTCTTCGTGACCGCTTCATACAAGTACCCGCGTGAACTGACCTGGATGGTTGGCGTTGGCCTGCTTATCCTGACCCTGGGCATGGGCTTCACCGGTTACCTGCTGCCCTGGGACCAGAAAGCCTATTGGGCCACGACGGTCGGCACATCCATCGCCGGGACGGTGCCCTGGGTCGGCCCGATCATTGAAAAAGCCCTGCGCGGCGGGCCGGAATTAAGCGCCCTCACCCTCAGCCGCTTCTTCGCCGCCCACATCTGGATGATACCCGCCCTGCTGGTCGGGGCAATCGGCGTCCACCTGTACCTTATCATCAAGCACGGCGAATCCCAATTCCCGGACAAGCAGGACTAAAGGAGCGCCGCGATGAAAGAAGAAAACAAAAAGTCCATCCAGGAGAAATACAAGCTGGCCCTGCAAAAAGGCGAGCGCTTTTGGCCGGACAGCATCTACAAGGATCTGCTGATCTCGCTGGCAATTTTTATTGTCCTGATCCTGCTGGCCAGTTTCCTAGGCGTCCCGACCGAACCCAAAGCCAACCCGAACGACACCGCCTACATCCCGCGCCCGGAATGGTATTTCCTGTTCCTGTTCCAGATGCTCAAGTATTTTCCCGGCAAATTGGAATGGCTGGGCACGACCATCATCCCCGGCATAGCCATCCTGGTGCTCCTGCTCCTGCCCATCCTCGACCGCAATCAAAAACGTCACTACTCGGCTCGTAAAATTGCCCTGACGGTCATGGGCGTGGTCGTGGTTGGCATCGTCGGGCTGACCGTGCTGGCTGCGGTCACCACACCGCCCCAGGAGCCTCTCGCCGCCGCCGGGACCATCCCCCAACAGATCTCCGTCGGCCAGGACCTGTTTTCGCTCAACTGCGCCCAATGTCACGGCGCCGACGGCAAGGTCACCGAGATAACCGGGGTGAAAGGCCTGGAGGGCAAACAGATCATTGCCATCAACAGCAGTGATGTGATGTACACGCTCGATGATACCGCCCTGGCCGACATCATCAGCTATGGCCGCCCGGAATCCGGCATGACGCCTTTCGGGCAGCCCTACGGAGGCTCGCTTTCCCCCACCGAGATCGAGGAAATCGCCACCTTCATGCGCTATTCCTGGGACAACCGCGCCGTTCTCCCGCCCGGGACAACCCTGGGCACCGGGATCCCGGCGCTCAAACCTGGCGAGGTTCCTTCATATGATGTCCACATTGGCCCGTTGACCAAACGCTTCTGCATATCCTGCCACCAGCCCAGTAAAGAGAACAACAACTACCTGATGACCTCATATACGGAAATGCTGAACTCTGGCGATAACGCTCCAGTCATGGCAGCTGGCGATTCGAAGAGTCTGCTGCTCAAGCTTATCACCGGGCACGAGGGCGTAGACCCCAAGACCGGCCAGACCATCCGCCAGATGCCGCCCACCAAGCTGCTCGACCAGCAGTATATCGACATGCTGACCCGCTGGATCATGGCCGGCATGCCGCAAACCGCCAAAGACGCCGCCAAACTGTCGCCCACGCCCACCACGACGCCGGCGTCCACGCCAACACCATAAAATACTCTCGTGAAATGAGCCGGTTCTTGCGAAGAACCGGCTCATTTTCTTATTCCTCAATCAACAATCCTCAATCAATAATTTCTCTGCTCTCCATTCTCTTCCCTCCTCCCCTGCCATATCCAAAAAGCAGTAGAATAATACTGATGAAGCGACTCATCATCCTGCTGACAGTTCTCCCCCTGCTTGCCACAGCCTGCGTGACAATACAACCTGTTGCCACGCCGACCGCCTCAACCACCCCTGCGCCCACCCAATATTCCACCGACACGCCTGCCTCCACCAACACGCCGCAGCCTCCCGCCGCGACCGCCACCCCCTCGCCCATCGACGGCACATTGACCATCAAAGTCAACATCCGCAGCGGGCCTGCCACCAGCTACGCTGCTCTCGGCCAGCTGGATGCCGGAGGAAAAGTCCAGATTATGCTCAAGGACGCTACGGGTAACTGGTACCAGATTCTCTATCCCGCCGCACCGGGCGGGGTTGGCTGGGTATCTGCCCAATACGTCACACTGACTGCCGGGGTGCAGGTTCCGCTGGCTGCCACGCCCACGCCCAGCGGCCCACAGGGGCGTGTGTTGCAACTTCTGAATGTCCGCTCCGGCCCGGGCACGACCTATGACTCGCTCGGCATGCTCCAGCCGAATACCACGGTTGCCCTGACCGGCAAGGATGCCACCGCCTCCTGGTTCCAGATCAGCTATCCTAAAGGAGCGGGAGGGCGTGCCTGGGTCACCTCCCAATACATCCAGACGGATGCCTCCGGGGACTTGCCGGTGCTGGACGCCTACGGTACGCCGGTTCCCGGTAGCACCACCGGACCGGTCTCCAGCCAGCCTACCGTCACCGCAACTGTCGGCCCGGCTTTTGACAATGGCGATTCGGCCGCAGCCCCGGCCGTCCAGGTCACTTTCTCGGCCTCCGGGACGCGTCAAATTACCTATTCCGGGCAGGTCTCCGCGCCGACAGGCAATCCTGAGGACTGGGTGGAATTTACCCCATTTGCCGTCAATGCCAGTAATGCCATGTTGGTTTTCAGCCTGACCTGTACCGGCAACGGCACATTGACCGTCATGCTGGAACAGGCCGGCAGCCCGATCGCCGGTTGGGGGATTCTGGCCTGCGGTGACCAGAATAAATTGATCACGCTTCCGGCCGGTCACCCGATTGAAATGGAACTGGCACCCGCTCCCGGCCAGGGCCTGCTACTGGTGAATTACGTTCTGACAGTGGAGAATATGCCGTAAGTGTTTAAAAAAGATTAGTGTGAATTCGCGGGGATTAGCGGATACCATTAATGTGTTCCAACCCGGAAATTATGATTTGCACCATTTATTAAGCTAAAAATCGTTCATCTTTGTTCACATCGTACCCGCAGGGTATCTCCAGTTCAATTTTTTAGATTCAAAGCCCTCTCCGAGTCCTCAACTTGCCAAGCCGCGGTCGCGAATGTTCCATATGCTATAATCGCTCCTATGGGCATGCGAACAGGCCTGATCATTGTCATTTTCCTCGGCTTGCTGGGGGCTTTTTTTGCATTTCGTGCCGGAATCCATTCCCTTCAAATCAGTCGTCGCGAGGCCATTTGGCCCGAGCGTAGCAGGCAAAGGGCCGCCGGCTGGCGCTACTTTGGAATGTCAATTGTCCTGGTTTTATTGTCGGTTGCTTGCATCTCTTTTTTGATCACGGGAGTGGTTACACGCCCATTAACCCTCCCCTCTGCGACTCCTTCCACGACATGGACTGCTACACAGGCCCCCTCGGAACCGCCAACTAATACCTCCATTTGGACCAGTGCACCCATCCCGACGGATACCCCGGCCCAGACATCCGCGCCTGTTGCAACATCCACCATTACATTGGTGCCAAGCCGGACCCCCCTCCCGACCGATACCCATTGGGCTACCTGGACGCCCAGCCGGACTCCGACCAGTACATCCACCCGTACTCCCACCCTGGTCCCTTCGGCAACCTCTTTCTTCCCAACCTGGACGCCGAGCCCGAGTGATACGCGTTGGCCGGATCCGACGCCCACCAGTACCAAATAGAATAATGCGCGAAACCATTTATGGTCGCAACCCTGTCTATGAAAGCCTGCGCGCCAAACGGCGGGACGGCTTTCGCCTGCAGGTCGCTGAGGGAGTCCAGGAGCGCGGCCGCCTGACTGAAATCCTAGACCTGACCGCCCTGCGCAAGATTCCAGTCGAGCGGGTGTCGCGCTCCCGGCTGGATAAACTTAGCGACAGCCACCAGGGTGTAGCATTGGAAGTCAGTGGCTACCCCTATGTTGGGCTGGATGATATCCTCGAAAACGCCAGTGAGCGCAAAGAACCAATTTTTGCGCTCATGCTCGATACTTTGCAAAACCCGCAGAACCTGGGTACGCTCATCCGCACGGCTGAATCGGTCGGTGTGCATGGGATCGTCATCCCAACCCACCGGGCCGCGGAAATCACCCCGGCAGTCGTCTCCGCTTCGGCGGGAGCCTGCGAGCATATGCTGGTGGCGCAGGCCAATCTGTCGCAAGCCATTATCCAGTTCAAGCAGGCGGATGCCTGGGTCGTAGGTCTGGATGAAGAAGGCGAACCCGTCGGTGCGATTAGTGATCCGCGTTTGCAGGGCGCCCTGGTGGTGGTGGTCGGCAGCGAAGGTGAAGGCCTCCGCCCGCTGGTCAAGTCTGCCTGCGATTTCCTGCTGCGCCTGCCGATGCAGGGACAGATCCAATCGCTCAACGCTTCCGTCGCCGGGTCGGTGGCGTTGTATCTGGCATATCTGGCCCGCCAGAAATCCATCCCACCTGACAATAAGTCTATCTGACTATTAGGCTATTTGACTGGAGACCTCTTTATGCCAACCGCCGCATTTCATTTTCCAAAAGGGTTTTTATGGGGGACGGCTACTGCCGCCCACCAGGTCGAAGGCAACAACACCAACAACAATTGGTGGAAATGGGAGCAGGAGGGCCACACGGCCGATAAATCCGGCCTGGCTTGTGACTGGTGGGGCGGGCGCTGGAAGGAGGATTTCGATCGCGCCGCCGAGGCCGGTCAAAATGCGCACCGCCTGTCGGTGGAATGGAGCCGGATCCAACCTGCCCCCGACCGTTGGGATGAAGATGCCCTGGAACACTATCGCCTCATCCTGCGCGGCTTGCGCGACCGCAATATGACCGCCATGGTCACCCTGCACCACTTCACCGATCCGCTCTGGCTGGCTGAGTTATGCAACTGGGAGACCGAAGCGGTGGTGCCTCTGTTCGAAAAGTTTGTCCGCAAAACGGTGGAGGCCCTGAAAGAATATTGCACGCTGTGGTGCACCATTAACGAGCCCAATGTGTATGCCCTGGAAGCTTACGCAGACCAGAGGTTCCCGCCCGGCCTGTCAGACTTCAAGATGGCCACGCGCGTCGAAGCCAACCTGCTGCGCGGCCATGCCGCCGCCTACCGTGCCATTCATGAAATACAACCGGAAGCGCGCGTCGGCTTTGCACACCATCACCGCCCGATGCTGCCACGCTACCCCTGGTTCCCGCTGGATGTGTTGGAACGCAACATCCAATTCAGCGCCATTAATATGGCCTTCCCGAGTGGCATTCTCACCGGGGTCATGCGCACCCCGCTCGGCAATTTCAGGATCCCCGCAGCCAAAGGGACCCAGGATTTCCTCGGCCTGAACTATTACTCCCAGGATACCGTCGCCTTTGACCTGCGCCAGCGTGGGGAGTTCTTTGGACGTCGTTACTATCCCAAAGGCAGTGATCTGGCCGAGGGCGGTATGAATGCCAACCTGCCGGAAGGGCTTTTCCGTTCCCTCAAATGGGCCTTGCAGTTCAAAGTACCCATCCTGATCACCGAGAACGGCATCGAGGATGCCAAAGATACCCTGCAGCCGCGTTATATGGCCGGGCACATCCACCAGGTCTGGCGGGCTGTCAATTTCAACTGGCCGGTGCGCAGCTATTTCTGGTGGTCGCTGGTTGATAACTTCGAATGGGAGCGTGGCTGGACCCAACGTTTTGGCCTGTGGGAGCTGGATGTGGCAACCCAAGCCCGCAAAAAGCGCCCATCCGCGGACCTGTATGCGGCCATCTGCAAAGAGAACGGCCTCACCTCCGAAATGGTGCAGAAGTACTGTCCGGAGATTTTTGCCGGGATGTTCCCTGGTTAAGCAAGAGTCCGTTACCTTAAAGGTAACGGACTCTTATCAGCTTGAAGGCGACTGTCACATCCACGACTCATTAACCCCACCATCGAAACCATCCTGCGCCGCCGCAGCATTCGCAAATATACCGGCCAGCCGGTCGAGCCGGAAAAAATCGACCTGTTGCTGCAGGCTGGCATGGCAGCCCCCACAGCCATGAATTGCAAGCCCTGGGAGTTTGTGGTTGTCACCGACCCGGAAAAACTCTCTCAATTTCGCAGCCGCCTCATCTTTGGGAACCGCAATGCTCCTGCCGCCATCGTGGTCTGCGGCAACCCCGGCCTCTCCACCAACCCGGCCGCCCGGCTTTTCTGGGTGCAGGATTGTTCGGCTGCCGCCGAAAATATCATGATTGCCGCCGTTGGCCTTGGGCTTGGGACGGTCTGGATCGGCGTTCATCCCGTGGCAAATTTCGTCAATACGGTGCGCCAGATCGTATCCATTCCCAAGAAAGTCACCCCCCTGTGCATTATCTATGTCGGCTATCCGGAATCGGAAAAACCGACGCGGACGCAGTATGATGAGCAGCGTGTTCACAGACAAAAATACGGCGAAAAGTGACCGGCCTCTCACCGGATTAACGCTCCCAATCGATTTTCTCAGGAACATTAAAACCGGTTTCCCGGGCGGAGCAGAGTGGCTGGAGCGGTTGCCCACACTTCTCGATCAGGCTGCCCGACGCTGGCACCTGGTTCTGGGTGACCCCTTCCTGCTCTCCTACAATTATGTTTGCGCGGCAACCCAAAAAGACGGCAGTGCTGCCGTTCTGAAAATTGGCCTCCCCAACCGCGAACTCACCAGTGAGATCCACACCCTGCGCCTTTACAACGGTCAGGGCGCCTGCCGCCTGCTGGAAGCCGACGCCGAAAAGGGCATGCTACTGCTGGAATGCCTCCGGCCAGGAACCATGCTGGCCACATTAAAAGATGATGACCAGGCCACCGAAATTGCCGCGGAAGTGATGAAGGCTATCCACCGCCCTGCGCCGCAGCCGGACGGCTTGCTCAGCTTGCGCGGCTGGTTTGACAAACTGAAGAAATTACGTCCACGCTTTGGCGGCGGGACGGGGCCTTTCCAGGAAAAGAGTTTTACCATGGCTGAAGGTCTGATGACTGAACTGTTCGCTGAGGACCGCCCAAAGGTGCTGCTGCACGGCGATTTTCACCACTTCAACATTCTGCTGTCTGAACGCGGCTGGCTGGTGATCGATCCCAAGGGCGTAATCGGACCGGCGGAATATGAGGTCGGGCCGCTGTTAACCAACCCCAACAATTTTATGCCGGAAGAGACCAAGGCCGTTCGCCGGACGGAGCGACGCGTTGCGATCTTTTCCGAGCGGCTGGGGCTCGACCCGCAACGCCTGCGGGACTGGGTCATCTGCCATAGTGTATTGTCATCTTTTTGGGACCTGGCTGAAGATGGATCCGGCGGCGAGACTGCCCGGGCCTGGACGGAAATCTTTATCAAGACCCACCTGTGAAATGGGCAGGTGGGGGTGACACCAAAAAACGCAGGGACACAGCGACCTGTGTCCCTGCAGTCGTTCATTGATTTCCAAATTAACGGATCACGCCCAGTTTCTTTCCCACCATTGCAAATGCTTCCAAGCCTTTATCCAGATCGGTCTGTTTATGAGCGGCGGAGATCATCACGCGGATGCGCGCTTTGCCCTGCGGGACGGTCGGGAAACCCAGCGCTATGGCAAATACGCCTTCTTCAAATAATGTTCGGCTGAACTGCTGGGCCAGCGGCGCCTCGCCCAGCATGACCGGGGTGATGGGCGTGGTGCTCAGACCGGTGTTGAAACCGAGTTTCTTCATCTCCTCCTTGAAATATCTTGCATTTTCCCACAAGCGATCCACCAGTTCGGTCGAGCCTTCCAGCAGGTCAAGCGCCGCCAGGCAGGCTGCCGCATCCGGTGCGGTGACCGCGGAAGAAAACAGGAACGGGCGTCCCCGCTGGCGCAGCCATTCCACAATGACCGCATTCCCGGCCACAACGCCGCCCACCACACCGAAGGCCTTGGAAAGCGTCCCTACCTCCACGTCCACTTTGCCATGCAGACCAAAATGATCCACGATGCCGCGCCCGCCCTTACCGAGCACGCCTTCGCCGTGGGCATCGTCCACCATCAATAGGATATCGTACATCCTGGCAACTTCGTAAATCTTGTCAAGCGGGGCCACGTCGCCATCCATGCTGAATACCCCATCGGTGATGATGATGGCGCGCCGGTATTGTGGCAGGTTTTCCTTGACGACCGACTCCAGCGAGGCCACATCGCAGTGTTCGTAGGGGATGATTTTTGCCCCGGACAGCCGGCAGCCATCGATGATGCTGGCATGGTTCAGCCGGTCCGAGAAGATGGCATCCTCCTTGCCAACCAGCGCCGGGATGGTGGCCAGGTTGGCGGTGAAACCGCTCTGGAAGGTGATCGCCGCCTCCACGCCCTTGAAGGCCGCCAGGCGTTTTTCCAGCTCCAGGTGCAGGCTGGTTGTCCCGGCAATCGTGCGGACCGCCGCCGGGCCGACACCCATCTCATCCGCAGCTTTCTTGGCCGCTGCCACGATCTGCGGGTGGTTTGCCAGCCCCAGGTAGTTGTTCGAGCAAAAGTTGAGCACCTTTTTCCCGTCCACCACCAGCCACGCCCCTTGCGGCGAGCTGATGGTGCGGATGCGGTTGTACAGGCCTTGGCTTTTCAGCCCGTCGAGTTCCTGTGCAATCCAATCAGTTTTAGACATGCGAGCCTCCCAAAGCAGAGAAGATTGAGTAAAAAGTGGAAAATGGTTTATACAAATCCATTATAGCGAGATTAAGCAAAATGGCTGGTACGTTTTGACACTTACATCTATTTAATTCCGTTTGCCTGCGCCAGCGTTTCCTGGACGGACAGTCCAGGGTACCGCAGGTACGGGTGTCTGCCTGTCTCCGTTCTGGGGAGCTTCAGAGTCCGGTAGTGACTCTGCCAGCAGGCCCAGTTCTGCCAGCGCGGCTAGAACTTTGGCCTGCGCCCCCGGCTTGACGATGACCGTCACCGGGCCTAGCGTCTCGCCCAGGAAGCGCTCTGCCTTCGATTTTCGCAACTCTTCCAGCACCTCCGGCCGGCTGACCCGTAAAATGGTTTGTGCCTCCATGCGGGCCTCGCTGCCATTGGCTTCCCAGCGTTTGAGCGCCCTGACAAATGCAGGCGGGATCCCGGCTGCGGCATTCTTTGCCAGAAGGTTGAGTAGTTGCCCCACTTTCAGCCCCTGCTTCCCGGCTTTTTTCAGCGACCCGGTAGTGACCCGGTAGTGGTATTCATCCGGGCTTGGCTGTTCCCATTCACAGAAGCGCGCAATCAGATACCGGGTTACGCGTGGAACCAGCCTGGGCACGGTGATGCGCCCGTTGGAGGCAACCGTCAATTTCCCCTTTTCGGAGCTCGTAATTGGTTTCTCGTTCACCCGGAAAGCGGTCACCGACTCGCTCTCCGCGGGCGTGGCCAGTTCCACCCCCCCCAGCCAGAACATGGGCCCCGTGATCAGGTAGCGCAGCAACGCGCCATCCACTTCATCCCAACTTTCGAAGCCGCGCAGGTAAGTCCCATCCGAGGATCGTTTAATGAACCACGAGTCGTAATCGCCGGCCGGACGCTGGAAATCCGGATATTTGTCTTTTATTCCAAGCAGGAAAGCCGGCAGACTCCACCACTTTCCTTCCGGCAGGGCTTCCAGCAGGTGGAACAGGAAGCTGCGCGTCGCCAGCGGCTGGTTGGTCCATTCGCCTTCGCACACCAGGCCAGGGACCATATGTAAGTCGTTAAAGCACTCGCTCTCCCTCCAGGCTGTGGTCAACAGGACCAGCGCCTGCAGGCGCGACATTTCCAGGAAGGATTTAACCTGCTCCGGCTGGGAAGTTTCCCCGCTCACTATCCTGGCAGCTTTCAGGAGTTCTTTAACCACCCTGGCCGGAGTCTGCATTTCAGGTGGTTCCATGCCCAGGCGCAGGGCGGCCAGGCAGCTGGTGGCATCGTCGAGGATCCGGTCGGTAGCTGAAATAGGGTGGGCGTATTCCTTGAGCGTGGCCAGGCGTCCTGGCGGCTCGATGGGATTCCCCTGGGGAACTTTGCGTGATTTGGTTATAACTAATTTTGCCAAATCTTCCGGGATATAGGCAAATTCCTGCGCGCCGCTGGCCGAATCAAAAAAGGCCCGCGCCAGAAAGGTCCGGTAGAAGAGCGTTTCGGCCGCGGAGATCGGGTTGAGGTAAATCTGTTCCCGGTCACGTCTGCCGGGGCCGGCTTCCCGGATTTCCCCAAATTGTCGCGCAAAGGCAGCCCAGGGCATTTTTCCGCCCGCCTCCACCAGCCTTTCCAGGGCAGATTGCGCCTCCGCGCTGAGGCTGTCCACAATTTCGCCCACCAGGTCCGGGTCCAGCAGTGCCGAGGTGAGCTCCTTCAGCGCTGCCTCATATTCAGCAGAGCCGAGCTCCACCCCCCACAATCCGGCCACGATGCGCAGATGGCCAAGATCACGCGTTTGCAGGGACTGGACCAGGCTGGGCATTACGTCTTCAGTAAGAAAATGGAATTCGGCAGGATCTGGATGGCAAGCTTGCGCACGTCCGTGCCGAAACCGGCGTAAATTTCCCCGTCACAATGGATATACAGCGGCTGTTGGCTAGTGACGGTCATCTTGTGGCAGGTTCCCATGCGCACCTGTTTAAAGCGTCCATGCGTTCCCCGCATGACCTCCGGGACAAGCCGCAGCATCATCAGGCGGGAAATCTTCTTGATGGTGACATAGTTCAGCAGACCATCATCCAATTTGGCATCCGGTGTGATGATGAATCCTCCGCCCTCACGCGGGCCGTTCCCGAGTGCCAGCATGAGTGAAGTAAGATCCCAGGTTTCCTGATCGGTCTCCACATGTAAATCGATCGGATCGAAATGGCGGAAGATGGTCATAATCAAGGCAATAAAATACATTAAGAAGCCATGGATGGCGGTAATCTTGCGGGTATACATGTTGACAACCGAGTCGAAACCCATCCCGATGGTATTGTTGAAATATTCCAGCCGGTCATTCTCATCCCGTACCGAGCCCACATCCAGCGAATGCGGTTGGCCATTGACTGCGGAAAGTAGCGCTTCGCCCGGGTCTGTGGGGATGCTGAGGATATGGGCAAAGTCGTTGCCTGATCCCAGCGGGACGATTCCCAGTGCCGGGCGCGACTCCGCTGGTACCTGCATCAGGCCGTTGACCACCTCGTGGACGGTGCCATCTCCGCCGACAGCCACAACCAGGTCGTAGCCCTGTTCACCCGCCTGGCGGGCCAGTTTAGTGGCATGACCGGGGTATTCCGTACCACTCCAGTCGGCGTTGTGGTTGGCCACAAGCGAACGCAAATCTGCTGCCTGTTGCAAGGAGTGTCCATGGTTGGCGGTTGGATTCAAGATGAGTTTAATTTTATTTGTCATAGGGGGAGGTCTCCGTGAGTGCATTATAGCCGGAAAAAATAAATTGATGCCTGTACTCGACTCTCCTTATTTTCACTTCACCCCGGCGAATCCCGGAGCAGCATTTCATATCCCTCCGGCAGCCTGCCCCGGCTGTATAATCAGGTGATTATTCAACTGCGGAGACAAGCATGGCCCAACCAAAAGAGCACCTGCCAATTCACATCACTCCTTCACAGCCTCCCAGACGGGCGATCATTGTCGGCGCCTCCAGTGGAATCGGCGCAGCGCTGGCGCGGCGCCTGGCCGCCGAAGGGTATACCCTGGCCCTGCTCGCCCGCCGCGCTGACCTGTTGGCGGCCCTTTGTGAGGATATTAACACTGCCGCCGGAGAAATTCGAGCCGTTTTCTTCGTTCACGATGTAACAGATTACGATTCTGTGCCTGGCCTGCTTCAGGAAATAAACGCCGTTTTGGGCGGCCTGGACCTGTTTATCTATACTTCCGGCATCATATTTCCATCCGGGATGAAACATTCCGAGTCCGATAAGGACCGCCGCGTGACCGAGGTGAATTACTTGGGCGCCCTAGCCTGGTTGAACCCGGTGGCAGCCATGTTCCACCGCTCGAAAGCCGGTCAAATCGTTGGCATATCTTCCGTCGCCGGGGACCGCGGCCGAGTGGGCACTCCTGCTTACAATGCTTCCAAGGCGGCGTTGTCCTGCTACCTGGAATCCCTGCGTAACCGGCTGACACGCCGGGGTGTGCATGTGCTGACCGTCAAGCCCGGTTACGTTCTGACCGGCATGACTGCCGGCAGGAAGAATCTGTATTTCGCCATACCTGCTGAACGCGCCGCCGCCGATATTTGCCTGGCCATCCGCAGGCGCAAGCAGGTGATCTATATCGCTTCTGTCTGGTGGCTGGTCATGCTCGTGGTAAGGAACATTCCCTCGATCATCTTCAGACGTTTGACTTTTTAATTCGTCTCAACTCAATGAGCCGGAAAGGAGTAGGGTGTGCGGGCGTCAAAGCCGCCTGCAGTCGGCCCTCCCCTGGATTATCAAGATATAACCCGGATGAGTGCAATAGTACTGTTGGTGATTTGACATTTTTCGAGAAACTCTGTACACTAAAGGCATACTCGAAGAAGTTTATTAGGAGGATCTATGACTGCTCAGTTTCAGTTCGTCATGCGCTCCGGTCCGACGGTCGGTAAGACCTTTCCTCTTGATGCCCAGGAGGTTAGCATTGGACGGGATGCCGTCAATATCATTGCAATTAACGACGCGGAGGTTTCACGGAAACACGCCAGGATGGAATTACGCGGCTCGGCGTACGTGATTCAGGATCTTGGCTCCACAAACGGGACCTTCATCAACGGCACGCGCGTCAGTGGAATGCAGGTGTTAAACCCGGGCGACACGGTCTCTTTTGGCGAGGGCATCGTGCTGGTATATGAGTCGGTTGGGGATGTGAACGCAACAATCCTTTCGTCCAAACCCCCCGCTGCTACCGTCCAGAAACCAGCTCCAGCGCCCGTCCCCGCACCTGCCTCGGTTCCCACCCCTGCACCTGCCCCGGCTCCCGCGCCTGCGCCTGTAGAGATGCCCTCACCTGCTCCTGCGCCGGTTTACTCCGGCCAAGTGCCGGCTGGCCCGGTGCCGGTCCCGCCAGAACCGGTTAAAGCAAAGAAAAAATTCCCGGTGTGGCTCATTATTGTGATCATAATACTGGTGCTCTTATGTGTCTGTGGGGCATTAGTTGAGGCTATTGACTATTTTAATTTATGGTGCAAGGTTCTTCCCTTCCTGGTGCCCCTGCTCGGAGGTACTTGCGCTTAGGGTAACTGATTCTGTAGAATATTATTCTCTGATCAATTTTCAGGCGACCATTCCCGGTCGCCTGAATCTTTTTAAAGGGACATTGGAAATTGCCGTGATAAAGATAAGGGGGGTTGGGAGGTCGAAGCTCTCACAACACCCCCATTTTCCTGCGCTCCGGCAATTCCCGCAGGGTTTTTTAAGGCGCAAGGATATTCAACAGCCAGTTCGTCCATTGCAGGGTACGTTCCGCCCCGGCATAATCACCGCTGAACCATTCTGCATGGGCGCGCTCGAGCAGGGCCTCACTCAACCGGTTCTGCCAGCCGGCCGGGTGGCGCACGAGATCGGCCACGATGTTGCGCTGGCGCATGACCGATCCATCCGGCAGCCAGGCGTACAGGAAGTAGGCGGATGGGTCGAGCGCTTCCTGGTAGCGGCGGACCGTATCGAAGAATTTCACCGTCACCTGCAGGTCGGCGCGCTGTTCCTCCGTGAAGGCCTGCCTGCGCAAATAGGCCAGATAGGCGCTTTCCAGGTCTGCGAAGGAACGTTTGAAATGTGCTTGCAGGGCGGCATCGATTACAGCAGAATCTGATTGGCCCTTTTCCGGCGCGGAGATATCCCGGTAGAACTGGTTAAAGTCCGCCCATCCGTAGGTTTCCACCATGTATTTCACCAGCGTGGCTGCTTCCAGGTAGCTGATATCATGTTGCTGGTTGTAGAAATTGTTGGCAACAGTCGTCAAGGGGATGTACCCGCCCAGGGTCAGCAGGGCATCCGCCCGCGCGACCAGCGGCTCGGGCTTGAAATGGCCGCCGGAAAGGTAGACGGCCAGCCCTTCCTCAAAAAAGGGCGGGCGATATTTACCACCTTCTATGGCATCATAATAGTGGACGAACTCGTGATGGAACAGGATTGGCATCTCGTCGCCGGTGTAGTTGCCGTCCAGGTAGCTGAGATAGACACTGTTGGAGGTAAAGCCGCCCTGCCCGAGTACGCGTGACATGAGGGTCACGTCAATGGGTTTGTTCAATGTAATGCCCATTTGCTTGGCCACGGCAGCCGATGCCAGGTCGGCCTCCCGGCCCAGCACATTGATGTCACGGGCAGCGGCAGTGCCGGTAATGTAGTGGATAATGCAGCAGGCGGTATTGAGGTAAGCCCAGTGCGCTCCCGGCTGCGGCGGCGGGACCTGGCTCTCCGGGCGCAGGGAGTAGGTTTCGGTCCAGCTGAATTTGTCCGGCAGGCGGGTAAAGGTTACGGCGTAGCGACCGGGTTTCAGGCCGCGCGTGTCCCAGACCCACCACAGGGTGGCCTGGTTGCGGCTGCCCATCCCGAACGGCGCAATACTGGCCTGGCCAAGGTCCTGTCCCTGGAAGGTGACCTGGATGCTGCCACTTTGCTCCCCCGAGGCAGCCGGCGCCAGCACCTCAAAACTAACCTGGTCGCCCACATATAACGGCCCATCCGGGTGGGCAATTACCTGCAGCCGGCCGGCTGGTTGGGCCGGGGAGCAGCCTGCCAGCAGGAGGGTGATAACCAGGCAGAAGCAAACAAAGGTTCGCCGCATGCCGGCAATTATACGCCGGGAGGCTTCTTCATTTCCCCGCTTATTGTGCGTCTCTCTGGGCATCGCCGGAGTGAAAATAATGGGAGTGTTGGGCGAGGCTCGTCCAACACTCCCATCCCCCTTCCCATATCCTGTCGATTCCCAAGCAGTTGGCTTTACTGGGAGGGTATCCCGCTGGCCTGAAAAGACGCGATGGCGGCCTGCATATCCTCGTGAACTTCCAGGAACATATCGAAACCGGCGATTTTCAGGGTGCCGGCAACCAATTTATTCGGCTTGAACAATTTTAAATGGGGGGATTTATACGCACCCGTATTTATCCCTTTATGCGAATCTTCCTCACTGATACCTTCGGAAAGGGCCCGCAATCTTTTGAAGACCTTCATGAAAGTCCGAAAACCGGCGCTGCTTATAAACGGAACCGTGCTGAGATCAACCATGACGTTGCGCGTCCCGGCGTCGATCTCCTGGAAGACGATTCGTTCGAGTTCTTCATAATTCGAAGAATCGATATCCCCATCCACGTGGAAAACAGTTACAGGGACACGGCCCTGGTTGTGCGAGATTGTAACCTCCATGCAGTGGCTCCTTTCCACCGGGTCAAATTGCCCAAAGGACCGGCCCGCGTTTAAATCATGATAATTAATATCTTCTATATCACGATATTGGGACGAAGTCAATATGCTCCTTGGTAGTGATTATCTTAAACGAGGGCTCAATTTTATTTAACTGCAAACCATCCGGGAAAATAGCGCACGAATAAAAGTGGATTGTATGTATCTCCGCAATGCCTTGTGGGTTTAATCCGCCAAAACCCGCCGAATCGTTGTTCTGCTTGGATTGCCTTTGTGGTACTATCGTTATCTCAGGAAATATACACAGAATGGGCGGGAACGGTTCGAAATAGAAAAGAATTTCTAAACACAATCCCCATATCTGGGGGTAAGCGGACACCAAGGTAATCAAGGAATAAACACAAAAAAACAGCTATTTTCAATCGTGTACTTTGTGTCCTTCGTGTTTAAGTATTTTTATTGTTAAGTATTTTTATTGTTAGCAAAACTTGAAAAGTGAACTCAGTCAAACATCAAAGGTGAACCGTAGAATTGGCGAGTGGTAGGGTCAAGGAATGGACCATTGTCTGTTCATACCAAATGCGAACCTCGAGAGTCTG
>Ga0187858_10002175_pt1 | contig 20464 bp, 21 predicted proteins | sample June2016WEW_8_15_FD_133015 | JGI IMG/M metagenome (GOLD analysis project Ga0187858, IMG submission 133015) | Peatland microbial communities from SPRUCE experiment site at the Marcell Experimental Forest, Minnesota, USA - June2016WEW_8_150 | ecosystem: Environmental > Terrestrial > Soil >...
ACCGTGGCGCGCGCCAGCATCAGGTTGGCGACGTTGACCACGGCGATCAGCAGCACCAATCCCACCGCGCCGGCCAGCACCAGAATCGCGGGCTTCAGAGTGACTCCCAGCAGCGCATCGCGCAGGCCGAGCACCGGTAGCGTCAGGCGCTTGTAGAAAGAGTTCTGCTGCATCATGCGCAGCCCGATGTTGTTGAGCTCCGCCTGCGCCTGCGGCAGCGTCACGCCAGGCTTCAGGCGCGCCACGCCGCGATAGAACCACGGGCCGTACCGCGTAGGCGGATTTAGCAGCAGGTTAGTCCAGACTTCCGTCTCGCGCCGCGGAAACTGGAATACGCCGGACATCACGCCGATCACGGTGGCCGGAGCGCCGTTCACCAGAATGCTCTGGCCCAGCACGCCGGTACTTGCGGCGAAACGTCGGCGCCAGATCGATTCGCCGATCACTACCAGCGAACCGGTGGTGGGCTGGTCCTCCCCCGCCGCGAAAGTCCGGCCGATCAGCGGACGCACTTCCAGCGTGGAGAAGAAGCCCGCGGTGACGGACGCGCCCTGCACCTGTTCCGGAACGCCTTCCTTCCCGCCGATATCCATGCGCCGGCTGGTGAAGAGGGAGGGATCTTCGAACGCGCGATTGTTCTCCTTCCACATCAGGTAGTCGCGCATGCACATCGTGCCGAACGCAAAGTCTCGCGGGAAGTAACGCATGAAGACCACCGCCACGCGATCGGCATTGGCGTAAGGCAGCGGCCGCAGCAGGATGCCGTAGGCCACGCTGAACATCGCGGTATTGGCGCCGATGCCCAGGGCCAGCGCCAGCAGGGCCACGACCGTGAACGCGGGGTTCTTGCGGAGCATGCGCATTCCGTAGCGAAGATCTTGCAGAAACTCTTCCAACATTTGACCGGTCCTCACTTGTCTGACTTCTTCTTTGACTTGTTCCAGGCCGCCCAACTCGATGCGGGAGGCCCGCCGTGCTTCCGCCGCGCCCATACCGGCCGCGCGCTTTTCTTCGGTTAACTGGTCGAGATAAGCGTGCAGCTCATCGTCGAGATCCCGCTCGACGCGCGGCCGCATGAAGAGATTGCGGCGGAGACTGGCCAGGCGGCTGAATAGTGGCATAGGGGCGCCCGGTTAGTTCGCCCGCAGAGCGCTGGCCATAGCCACCGCGATGGTTTCCCATTGGCGCGTTTCGGCCTGCAACTGCCGCCGTCCCGCCGCGGTGAGGCGGTAATATTTGGCGCGCCGGTTGTTTTCGGAGCCGCCCCAGGCCGAGGAAAGCCAACCGGCCTCCTCCATGCGGTGCAGCGCGGGAAACAGCGAGCCGGGCTTCACGCGAAACGTGCCTTTGGTGATCTGCGCGATGCGGTGCGAAATGGCGAGCCCGTGCAGTTCCGTAAGGGCCAGCGCCTTCAGGATCAAAAGGTCCAGAGTTCCTTGCAGAAGATTGGTGGCCGGCATAGTTATATAGAGATTCTATACGTAGCTCATATAGAATGTCAATAGGTGTGGCGGGAGCACGGGCCCTGTTCGCGCAAGGCGGCGGTAAGAAAGTACGGGCTCATCCCTTGGTCAAGAGCGGCACCACCGCCTCTGGCGTGAGGGTCCGCACCGGAGACCCGCGGAATCCCTTCGGATCTCGCGTCACGATGCAATCGCAGCCCGCCAGCCGGGCGGCGGCCGCTGTCACGGCATCCTCGAAGTCGGGAAAAGACAATTGCAGCGCCTCTTGCACGACCGCGCCATCGACTTCCGCTACGCCGAAGACCCGCAGAATCGCGGAAAGGATCTGCCGGGTTTTGGCGGCGCCCAGTTCTTTTCGAACCAGATAGTGGATGGTAGTTACCGCATGGGCCGCCAGTAATCCGTCGGCGAGACCTGCCTCGACGGCCGCCCACGCCGCGCCGCTCGCCTCCGCATAAGGCTTCCTGTCGAGGAGCACGTCCAGCACTACATTGATATCGAACAGGACTCTCTTCATCGGTATTTGGCCGCGAGATGCTCCCTGTACTGGCCGATTTGCGCGTTGCTGAGAACCCCCTGTACGGAGCGCAGAATCGGGGCATCGCGGGTGGCCGTAGAGGGCGGCTGCGCAACCGTGGCGAGATAGGCCTCAACCATCTTCGATACGGAAACACCTTGCTGCTTGGCGTACCGCTTCGCGCGAATGACCACGCGGCTGTCCACACTCAGGGTGAGCTTTGACATATGTACGTATTGTATCAGACGATTTGTACGTACACAGGACGGCGAACTGAAGTTCGCCCGGCCCTGAGGGCACCCCGCGCTGAAGCGTGCGCCACGGGGTTCACAACAAATCGTCGCGCTTCCGTTTCTCCAAAATCTTCACGATGTCTCCCACCTGCTGGGCGGCGTCGCGATGCGCGATCAGCAGCGCGTCCGGAGTGTCGATCACGATCAGGTTCGACACGCCCACCAGAGCCACCATCTTTTCGCCGGCGTCCACGTAATTGCCGCCGCTCGCCAGGCAGATGGCATCGTGGCGCAGCACGTTGCTGCCGGCATCCCGCGGCAGCAGCTCGTAGACCGCGTTCCAGCTTCCCACATCGTTCCAGCCGATTTCCGGGCAAGCGATGCCGGCTACCTCGCGCGCCTTCTCCAGCACCGCGTAGTCGACGGAAATGTTTTCGCAAAGCGGGAACGTCTCGCGCAGCTTCGGCAGGAACCCGGCATCCTCAAAACCGGGCAGCCCGGCGAGAAGGCGCGCGGTGCGCGGCTGATGCCGCCGCAATTCCTCCAGCAGCACGTCGGCCCGCCAGAAGAACATGCCGGCATTCCAGAAGAACCGGCCGGAAGCGACGTACCGGCGCGCGGTGGCCGCGCCAGGCTTCTCGCGAAACTGCCGAATGGGGATGACCTTCGGGCCCGCCTCGACTCCGCGTGGAAACTCGATGTAGCCGTAACCGGTCTCCGGCCAGCGCGGCAGGATCCCAAGCACCACGATCTTCCCACCCGCCGCCGCACGAAAAGCGCTGCGTACCAACCGGCGATAGAGGCCCTCTTTGGCGATGACGTGGTCCGACGGAAAAACCCCCATGACCGCTTCCGGATCGATCGATTGCAGGATGTGCGCCCCCAGGCCGATGGCCGGCGCCGTGTTGCGCTGCGCGGGCTCCGCCAGAATCTGCCGCGCGGGGACTCGCGGAAGCTGGCGCACGATTTCGTCGCGCAGGTAATCGTTGGTCAGCACCCACAGCCGCTCCGGCGCAATGACCGGCGACAGCCGGTCCACCGTGTTCTGGATCAGCGAGCGGGCGCCCACCACGTTGAGAACCTGTTTGGCGGAACGTCGCCGGCTGCGCGGCCAGAAGCGCGTGCCCCGCCCGCCCGCCAGAATCAGGCCGTAGTAATGCGGGTTAGACATTCCGGGCGCATTCCGAAATCAGTTTACGGGATATCCGTGGACCAGCCTGAAAGTGCGTTCCCAGCGCGTCTTGGTGAAGAAGTGTAGCATCAGGTCGATAAGGTGATCCGTCCCGATGGTGGGGTTGGACAGCGCCTCTGTGGGGGCGTCATAGGACCAGTAGATGATCAGCGGCTTGCCCACGATGTTCTCGCGCGGCACAAAACCCCAATAGCGGCTGTCCAGCGAGGAATCCCGGTTGTCTCCCATGGCGAAATAGCTGTCCGCCGGCACCACCACGTCGCCACCCTGTACGTGGTGCTCGAGCATGTCCTGCCCGGAGTCGGAGATGTGCACATTGGGGTCGCTGGGGAAATTGTCGCGGTAGGAGTCGATGTATTCGGTCTTGTGATATACGTACGGCTCGTCCAGCTTCTTGCCGTTCAGGTAGACCTGCTTATTCACCAGGTGGATGCGATCGCCCGGAACGCCCATGCAGCGCTTCACGAAAGTCTGCCGTATATCCACCGGATATCGGAAAACAATGATGTCGCCGCGCTTGACGTCCTCGTAAGGCAGCACGTGCTTGGAAACGGGCCCTGGCGGGGCATAGGCTAGCTTGTCCACCAGCAGGTGGTCGCCGATCTTGAGGTTTTCTTCCATGGACCCGGTCGGGATCACGAAAGCCTGCACCAGCGTGGTGGTGCCGAATAGCAGCAGGACGATGGTAACGGTCCACTCCGCGACAAAACCGCGAGGCACGTCTGCTTTGGCCGGCGCGCGGGCAGGGGTCCCATTCACTTCGGTTACGGTACTGACTTTCTTTTGCTCCACAGACAACTATTGTAGCGAAAGCCTGATATTCTGTGGGAAACGGAGTTCGTTTGAGCGCAGCCATCACCGATCCCCTGCAAACTTCCGACAGGCCAGCCCGCCGACAACCGGTAGCGCTCGTGTTTTGTTGCACGATTTTGGGAGCGGCCGCGCAGGTCCTGATGAAAACCGGCGCCAACCAGATGGCGCATCCCGGATTGGCGGGCATGATCACCAATCTGCCCTTGATGGGCGGGTATTGCCTTTACGGCATGTCGACGCTGCTGCTGGTGCTGGCACTGCGGGACGGCGAGTTGTCGCTGCTCTATCCGGTCATCGCGCTCACGTACGTCTGGGTGACGATTCTCTCGCTTCTGATCTTTCACGACGAGATCAACCCTTGGAAGCTCCTGGGGATCGTGCTTATCGTCGCGGGCGTGGGAGTGCTGGGGAAAGGCGGGCGGCGTTGAGGACCCCCATCAGCAACATGCTGCTGGTGATGTTCGGCGCGTTCATCGGCTCGTTCGGCGCTATCTTTCTAAAGTCCGGCGCGCAGCAACTCCACAAAGGGTGGCTCTACCTGTTTAACTGGCGATTGGCGCTGGGGGTTGGGCTTTTCCTGATCTCTTCGTACTTCTTTGTGATGGGCATACGCCCGCCCGGAGAGCTTTCGGTTCTGTATCCCATGGTGTCGCTGGGTTACATATTTACCTTGCTCTGGTCCCGCATCTTTTTCAAAGAGCCGTTCACGCGGAACAAATTCATCGGGCTGGCGCTGATCGTGGCCGGCGTCTTCTTCGTGGGATTGGGGAGCAAATAAGGCAACCGCCGATGCACGCAGATGCGCGCCGATGAGAATGAACGAATCGCCGATAAGCGCGGCCGTTCGCTGAAAAGAGAGTCCCGGTAAATGAGCCGTAGCGGAGTGCCGTCTTGTCTAATGCTGTTTCCGATTGTCTGGTTCTTCGCACTGCCCCCGGCTCAATGTCAGGAGGAGCCGTTCAGCAGCGGCGGGCCCGCCGTGACACTTGGCATCGAAATCAACCTCCCCTCGGGAGGGGCTTGGCCGGTGGCGGCCGGCGCCGATCATGCGGTTCTCTACATCCCTGCCGTGGGCAAAGGAGAGATGCTGGGCGTCATCCGGGTTCCCGAGGGACGCTTTGCGGGTGTTCTTGTCAGACCCAGCATGGGGGAGAATTCAGTCAAAATCGATGTATCCGCTCTGCTGAAAGCCCCAAAAAAGCTGTCGGAAGTAACCTGCGCCGAAATGCAGTCGTGGCCGAGCGAAGCCGCGGGTTCCTACGAGGGAAAGAAGGATGAATCGCTGTTACTCTCGGGTTTGGCCCAGCTCGGTCTCCCAGTCTTCAAGGTGAGAGTTGTCGGGGTCCGCGGACCGCCTCCAGGTGGACCGAAGGGCGGCCCCGGCCACCCCCCGTACGCCGGTTTTCGCGCCTTCTGCGATTGCAGTTCGACGCGAGATGCGTTAAACGCCGATATGGGCGTTCTCGCATATCCCGAAGCTGGAAAATGCGCGAAGATCGGCGAATGCGCTCAGTGCTGCAGGATCTTAAACCCGTAAGATTGGAGCCTCAATCCTTCGGCTCAATCACTCGTGGATAGTGGGGAACCAATAGACGGTCGCAAGGCGTTTGGCGAAACTTATGCGACAGCCTGGACCGTGTTGGTTTGCGGTTCCCTGGCGGTGAGCGCTGCTGTGACCCTGGGCGCCGCCGGCGACTGCTGCGCCGCCGTTCCGCGATCCGCGTGCCGCGGCAATCGGATCGTGAAGGTGGAACCTTTGCCGGGTTCACTGGCGACGCTGATCGCGCCACCCATGAGCTGGCAGAACCGCTGGCTGATGGCCAGTCCCAGGCCCGTTCCCCCGTACTTGCGTGTGGTCGAGGCGTCCACCTGCGAGAAGGGCTGGAACAATTTGTGCATCTGTTCAGGCGCAATCCCGATGCCGGTGTCCGAGACGCGCCATTCGATCGCGTCCGCGCCATCCACGGTTACCGGGACGACATCCACCCCGATGGTGCCGTTTTTGGTGAATTTGCAGGCGTTACTCACCAGGTTGTAAAGGCTCTGCCGGAACTTCGTTACGTCCACATGCATCGGGGGAAGGTCGGGTGCGCAGTGCACGATCAGCTTGTTGCCGTTCTTCTGCGCCAGCCACCCCATGGCACGGGCCGCATCCTCCAGGATTTGGGCGGGCAAGGCGTCCTCCCACAGCAGTTCTGTTTTCCCGGCCTCGACCTTGGATAGATCCAGCACTTCGTTGATCAGGGTGAGCAGGTGCTTGCCGGCCGCGGTGATGCGCGCCAGGTCGGCGGCCGATCGTTCCTCGTGCTGGTCCTCGGCATCCTCGCGCAACATTTCGCTATAGCCGATAATGGCATTCAGCGGCGTGCGCAGTTCATGGCTCATGTGGGCCAGGAATGCGCTCTTGGCCCGGCTGGACTCTTCGGCGGTCTGCTTGGCGGCCAGCGCTTCCTCCTGCGCGCGCTGCCGCCGAGCGATCTCCTGCTGAGACCGTTCGATGGCTTCCAGCATTCTGTTGATCGCGCCAGCCAGACTCGATAACTCATCTCTTCCGCTCAACGAGACGCGCGCCGAAAGGTCGCTGCTTTCACCAATTCCGGTAACATCGGCGCCCAGCCTGGTCAGGCGGGACAGAATTGCCTTCTCCAGGAGAACCAGGGTTACTACTCCGAACACAAGTCCCACCACTGCCAGAGAGATGAGGAAGTAGAGCACGCTGGTCTGTCCCCGCCTGTAGATCTCTCTGGGCATATCTACTCCCAGTGCGAAAAGAGGCTGCCCGTAGATGTCTCGGAGCGGGGCGTATCCCGCAACAGTCTTCGCATTCAGCGGGCGCACCAGAATGGGAGCCTGACTAGGGACATGCGGCCTGGCAGTCAGAAGATCGGGCGGCAGGCGGGGATCGTTGACGCGCAGCAGGGTGACCGACAAGTGCGTCCTTTCGCCCAGGCGCTTTACCTCCGCGGCATCCAGATAGCGTCCCATGATCAGAGAACCGCGGGTGGGACCTTTTCCCGCGGACGTCAAAACGGGCCTTGCAGCAACCAGCATGGGGCCTTGAGGGAGCCACACAATCCCTAAAGCGCCGCCCTCCGCCAGCAGGCTGCTGCCGGCGAGAATGTGGTCGCGCAAGCCCTCCGGGATAGGCGTTTCCTTCTGAATCGCCAGATCGAAGCCTTCACCGAAGATGATCCGGCCTGAGGAACGGATATACACCTCAACGTTGAGACGGCGAACGGCCAGGTCGCTAAATGCTCCGTAGCCGATTTGGGACTTGACGAAGTCGGGGCTGGCATTCTGGATGAAGGCGTAAGCTTCATCCCAGGTTGCAGCATTGCGGCACGCTTGATCTATCCCGGACACATCGTCGGTCACAGCGCTGAGGACTCTTTCCACATTGCGCTGTGCCTCCCGTTCCTCCAGTTCAGCGAAGCTGCCGAGCAGCACCACCTGCGACGTGGCATAGAGAGCGATTATGAGGCCCACCAGAGTCACGCCGATTATTAGGAGTGTCTTCTTACGTAGAGTCATATGCTGCTCCGTGCTGAAGAGTTACTCCTGAGTGGATTAAACTGGAATTTCCTGCAGAAGATCGGGCCGGTCTAAACAACGAAAATACTGCTGGTAATCTTCTTGGAATGGAATACGCCACCTTACACAGCCATATCAGAGGACGCGCGAACGTGGCAAGCTGACATTGGTCAGCCATAACTATAGTTAGCGCACTGTCCCAATGCCCTTACCGGCTGGAAACCAGAAGGCGGTGAGCACTTCCGGTTGATGGCGGTCCGCCGGCACCGTGTGCGAGATCGTGCACGTTGGCACGGGCCCGCGGACCGCGACTTCTGCGGCGGGAGACGTTTGGCCGCCGGCGCTGAGCTGATGGCATCGCCGGTCGGAACGCTGGTCGGCGGGTCTAAAGCCCTGCTCCGAGCGCGATTCGTGGGGGAACGAGGAGGCTGTCCAACTTCCTGATAAGCCGGTTAAGCCACCCGGTCCATCTCCAAAAATTCCTGCACGTGCGGATGGTTGGACTTCACCAGATCCGCCGGCGGGCCAAAAAAGATCACTTTGCCCTCAAACAGAAACACCACCTGATCGGCCACCTTATACATGAGGTCCAAGTCGTGCGTCACCACGATGGAAGTCAACTGGAGCTGCTTCTTCAGCCGCAGCATCATGTCGCTGAGATGGTCGGACATGATGGGATCCACCATCGTGGTGGGTTCATCGTAAAGCACGCACTTGGGCTGCGCGGCCAGTGCGCGGGCGATCGCCACGGCCCGCTTGTAGCCCATGGACAGATCGGCCGGATAAGTATCCTTGGCCTCTAGAATGTCCACCATCGAAAGCAGCCCGTTGACCACGTCTTCCTTGTTTTGCTCGTTGTAGTCCTCGCGCAGCTCCAGCGAGAACAGTACGTTCTCGCCCGCCGTCAGCGAGTCGAACAGCGCGCCGGACTGGAACACCATGGTCACTTTCTTGCGGATGCGGCGCATCTCCGACTCCGGAAAATCCGTGATGTCTTCATGCGCCACGATCACTCGGCCGCTGTCCGGTCTCAGGAAGCCCATGATATGCGAGAGCGTCACGGATTTGCCGACGCCGCTGCGGTCGATGATGGCCACCGTCTCTCCGGCGTTCACGTGAAAGTTGCTATCGACTAAAACAGGCTTATCGAACGTCTTATAGACGTGGCGGAATTCGATGTAATGCGGATATTGTTCAGTGGGCGTCATAATAGGCCCATTCCTCGGGGGTGTTGAGATTCTCAAAACAGGCGGCATCGCTCACAGTCCAGGTGGCGGCCTCGAGACCAACGAGCGCCTCGGTCACCTTGCGCACGCCCGCATCGAGCGCGCGGCGGAACCGCGCGGCGCAACGCCGGTGGTACACCGCGCAGAGGGGCTCCAGGAGTCCGGAGGGTCCGGCCGGGACCAGCGCGTCGGCCGCGGAGCGTTCGGCGGCATCCAGCAAGCCGCGCAGGAAATCCACGGAGATGGCGGGCATGTCGCACGCCAGCACCAGGTTCCAATCCGAGGCGGTGAAGCTGAGGGCGGTCTCGATCCCACCCACCGGGCCTTCGCCGGGACTGCGGTCCGGGATCACCGGGTAGCCCAGATGCCCGTACTTCTCCGGATCTCCGATCAGCGTAACGCGTCCGGCGGCGGCGGCCACTACGGAGGCGACATGGCCGGCCAGTGCGCCCCCGCGGAAGGGCAGCAGGGCTTTGTCCCGACCCATACGGGAACTCCGCCCGCCCGCCAGCACGAATCCAGCCCTGCTCACAGGAAAATGATAACATTGACGGTAACAGCCATTTTCGGCGCCGGGCGGTATGCTTGTGGAAAGGATCAAAACAATACCGTGCGAAATTGTTTTATAATTGGCTGCATGTGCGCAATCGCGGTGACGTTGTCGCAGGGCGCCGAAGTTTCCGCGCCCTCCGGCGGAACGGTTTCGGTAGTGCGGCCGGACCCGCGCACGGGGCGCCTCGTGCGCAGCGTGGTGCCCGCGCACTCCGGGAAAGCCGCCCAGACCCCTTCAGACAGCGTTCCCCTCGCCGAAACGGTCGCGCGTATCGCCGGGGAAAATCAGCTTTCACCCGAGCTCATCCATTCGGTGATCCAGGTGGAGAGCCATTATAACCAGTACGCGGTTTCGCCAAAAGGCGCGCAGGGCCTGATGCAACTGATCCCCTCCACCGCGCGCCGGTTCGGCGTGTCCGACGTTTTCGACCCGGCGGACAACATCCAGGGTGGCGCGCGCTACCTGAAATACCTGTTGGAGCTTTACAAGGGCGACGACGCCCTGGCGCTGGCCGCCTACAATGCCGGCGAAGGCGCTGTTTCGCGCTACGGCGGCGTGCCGCCATTCCCGGAAACGCGGAACTACGTGAGCAAGGTGCGCCAGCGGCTGCAGGACGCCGCGGCGCCTCGGGAAACCGGAACGCATCCATCCGCCGTCCAAACTAAAGGCGCCGCCGAACCGGCGGCCACGAGCCCGGTCTATAACCCTATCCGGGAAGTGATGGACGCCGACGGGAAGGTCTACTATATTTCGCGCTGACGCTCGATGACCCGCACGCTCATCCCGCTCTTCACGCTGCTGGCGGCCGGCCTGGGAGGGCAGACCCCCGGGGCGGAGCTTGAAGTCACTGCCGTGCGCTGCTGGTCGCTCAGCGAGGCCACCCGCGTGGTGATCGAGGTCAACGGCGAATTTGAATACCACGCGGAACGCGTGCCCACTCCAGAGCGCGTCTTCTTCGATATCTCCAGCGCGCGGCCTAACTTCGCGGGCCGGCGCATCTATTCTGCGGATGTGACCGACAAGCTGGTGAAACGCGTGCGCGTTGCCGAGACTAAGCCCGGCGTGACCCGCATCGTTCTGGACCTGGAACAGGCCGCGGATTACACTGCGAATCAACTTTCCAATCCGGCCAGACTGGTCATCGAACTGCGGCCTAAGGTTGCGGGAAATCCGCCGGCGCTGCCCGCCACAAAGCCGTTGCCGTTGCCGCCTCCGCCCTCTGTAACGACAGCCAGAAGCGAACCGGTCTCCAAGCCGCCCGCCAACGCTCCCGCCACCGGGCCAAGTCCCAAGGACGTCCCGGCGGCCCGCAGTTCCGCCACGACAAGCGCATCAAGCCCCGACAAAAGCGCTCCGCCGGCCATCGCTCCGCCCGTCCTGCCTGCCGACTCCGGCCGCGCGGCCAAGATCGCCAGCGATGGCGCCAACTCGCTGACGCGCGCGCTAGGTCTCAAGATCCGGCGCGTGGTGCTCGATCCCGGCCATGGCGGACACGACCAGGGCACCGTCGGTCCCACCGGGCTCATGGAGAAAGACCTGGTGCTCGACGTCGCGCTCCGCCTGGGCAAGCTCATCGAGTCCCGCATGGGCAGCGAGGTGGTCTACACCCGCACCGACGACACATTCATCCCGCTCGAGGGCCGTACTGCCTTGGCCAACGAAAAGAAGGCGGACCTGTTCCTCTCCATTCACGCCAATTCATCGCCGTATCCGCGCATCGGCGGCGTGGAGAGCTATTATCTGAATCTCACCAATTCGAAGGATTCCCTGGAAGTGGCCGCCCGCGAAAACGCCGCGTCCGATAAGTCCATTTTCGAGTTGCGCGACCTGATCCAGAAAATCACCCTGCAAGACAAGGCCGAGGAATCCAAGGAATTCGCCGGCCGCGTACAGGCTTCTCTGTTCGCCTTTGCCGCCCATTACAATCCGGGCATCAAAAACCGCGGCGTCAAAAAGGCGCCATTCGTGGTGCTGATCGGCGCCTCCATGCCTTCTGTGCTGGCCGAGATCGGCTTTCTGAGCAACGCCAAGGAAGAGGCCCTGCTGAAAAAACCGGAGCACCGGCAGCGGCTGGCCGAAGCGCTGTATCGCGGGGTGTCCCGCTACGAGCAGAGCCTCAGCCACTTCCAGATGGCGCAAGCCAGCGGCCCCGTGAAGAACTGATTCCGCTACACTGACCGCATGCAGGTTCTGGCTTTCCGCCACGCCCCGTTGGAAGATATTGGACTGATCCGCGGCGCGCTCGAGCGGCACAGTATCGCCTGCCGCTATTTGGATCTCTACGCGAACCCACAGCCGGTCCCGGATTTAGCGGAAGTCGCGGGGCTGATTCTGATGGGCGGCCCCATGTCGGTGAATGACGATCTGCCCTGGCTGCGTCAGGAGATGCGCGCGGTCCGGGATGCCATCCAGCGCGGCATTCCGGTCCTGGGTATCTGCCTGGGCGCGCAGTTGATCGCGCGTGCGCTGGGAGCCGCGGTGTACCGCAATCCGGTAAAAGAAATCGGCTGGACACCGCTCTACTTCGCCGCCGCCGCGCCGGCCGACCCGCTGTTGAGCGGCTTCTCCCATCCGGAAACAGTCTTTCAGTGGCATGGCGAAACCTTCGATCTGCCGGATGGCGCGGAGCATCTGGCGTATTCGGACGCCTGCCGGAACCAGGCGTTCCGCATCCACCGCAACGTGTACGGCTTTCAGTTTCACCTCGAAGTCACGCCGGAGATGATCGAAGACTGGTGCCGCCAGGACGCAGGTTGCGGCGCTCTCCGCGAGGCGCAGGCGCCGATCGATGCTTACGCCAATGCTGCCAGACTGGCGGAAGTGGCGGAGACGGTCTTCGACCGCTGGTGCGGGCTGCTGGGCGGAGAGCGTCTGGACAGTATTTGCGGCCTAAAACGGTAAGCCGTCCTGATCTCCTCGAGACTCCTTCGGGGCCTTTTTGAACGAAGATTCCACAAGCGGGATGTTCGGCTGCTTGCCCTCGAACAACTCCCGAATCGTCAGGATCTGGATCTTGGGGTACTTGCCGTACAGGTCTGGTAAAACCCAGCCTTGACCGCTTCCCTCCGCATCGGTCCAGTTGGTTCCGCCAAGGTTATGAATACGCCGATTTTGGCCGTTTCGCGGTCCACAACGTGCGCCAGGTCTCTTGCCACGTTCACGTTGTCGCCGCCCTTGACCGAAACGATAGCCTTCTCAGTGATCTTGCCTTCAGGCTTGAAATAGATCAGTCCGTCAATGCCGGTGTCCGCGCCCTTCTTCTTGCCTGCAAACGGGACTGCGTTTACAAGTGAGACAGCCCACCACTGGAATTGATACTTGTCCCTCATTGCCAGATCCCGCGCGCCGTCTAGATCCTTCGGCGTACCATGTACTTCGTACTTGATGCCAGGGAAGGCGTCTTTGAGCCGTTTCTCGATCAGCGAAATGGCAAGGTGCGTAATGTCGATGCCGATCCACTCGCGTTTCAGTTTTTGCGCCGCGTGGACGGCGGTTCCGCATCCGCAGAAAGGGTCGAGAACCACATCCCCTTTCTTGGAACTGGAGCTGATAATCCGCTCCAACAGTCCCAGTGGTTTCTGTGTGGGATACCCCAGCCTTTCTGCCGCTAGGTTGTGCATGATCTTTATGTCTGTCCAAACATCCTGCAGTGGAATACCCTTAGCGTCCTCCAGAAGACGCCGTCCCTGTGGCATGCCGCCGGCCTTCTCTGGCCAATGAATCAACCCAACGTCATCCAGCTTTTCGAGCCGTTCGATCAAGGGATACCTTGCGAGATCCTCGTTGGCGAGTTCCCGGTACTTGTCGTAGAAGTAGGACGGCGGCTGCCAGTGCCGTCCCTTCGACGTAGGATTATACGTCCGCCAAGGAAGTCCGGAATCGCCGCGTCTCACCCCTGGCCCGGTCAAATCCGTACGGCGCCAGCGGCGTCCTTTGTCGTCCACGTGCGTAAAAAATGATTCCACGTATTGCTCATCGTATGGCCCATACTGGTCGTTCCAGACGAATGAATCGTTCTTTCCGTAGAACAGAATTGTATCGTGAACGGCTCCATAACCACGTGTACTGCTGTGCGCGCTAGTTCTCTTCCAGATGATTTCGTTCTTGAAATTTGCCGCGCCGAAGATTGCGTCAATCAGAACCTTGAGGTAATGGCTCGCCGTAGGATCGCAGTGCAAATACATACTGCCAGTCGACTTCAGCACACGATGAAGTTCCAACAACCGCACTGCCATCATGGACAGATACGCCATCATGTCGTTCTCTTTCAAGAATGACCGCATAGAACGTAGCATCTCGGCGGCTTCCGTGTTCCCACCAGACATCACCCCATCGAAAGCCAGTTCTGCTTCGTCTCCCCAGTGCCAGGTATCCTCGAAGGCTTCGATCTGTGCGCGGGATTTCTCGCCGGCCGTGCTCCGGAAAAGAACGTTGTACGTGGCTTGACTGTTGAACGGCGGGTCCAGGTAGATCAGATCCACGCTTTCATCGTCTAAGACGCCCCGAAGGACGGTGAGATTGTCGCGGTAGTAGAGCCTGTTCATAGTCCCAAAAAGAGGAATCGGCAGATTCACCGATCCCGCTTAGGTTATCAGAGTTTACCCAGCGTTCCGTAATTCACGTGGGATCAGACGGGATCGGTATTCCGGCTTTCATCGCCGGCCCAACTTGCAAACCCTGATGAATCCGGGGAAGCGCCGGCACCCGGTCAACGCAACGTCTGGACACTACTCGAATCTGGACTGGCCCCGAAATGGGACAATAAGGCACCATCGCCCACCCGGCCACTGGCAGCTCGCGAATCCCCACGACCCGCCTTCCCATGTCGTCCAACGGCTGTAGCTACGCCGTATATACTACAATGAATCGGGATGACGGTGCGGTTCGAGTGGGACGGCGCCAAAGACCGCGCGAATATTGCGAAGCATGCTGTCGGATTCGACCAGGCGAGAAGAGTCTTCAGCGATCCGCACGTAATCGTTCGCGGAGACCGCGTGGTTGAGGGCGAACAGCGGCTGCACGCCATTGGTTACGTGGGCCGCATTCCGCTGTTCGTCCATACTGTAAGGGAAGAAGGGTTGGGCGCGATCATCCGCATCATTTCAGCCCGCAAGGCGACGCCTAACGAAAGGATGTTGTATGAAGAAGGCGAATGAGAATCGGGCCAGAATGGTAACCCGGACTATAGAGCAGATCGAGAACCGCAGAATTACGAAAGCGGAACGCGATCGTTTGAAGCGCCTGGCGGCATTGCCCGACGACCAAATCGACACGAGCGATATTCCGGAGGTGAAGGATCGCGCCGGCTGGGTGAGGGTGCACGAACATCCGGAACACCCCCTTCATCGCGTGCTCTCGCGCCTCTTATCGATTCGACTGCCCGAGCCCGACATCGCACTGGCGCAGCGCCTCGCCGAGAAAAAGGGATTGCCGTACCAGACCTACATCAAGTCGCTGCTGCACGAAGCCCTCGAACGCGAGCGTTTGCTGGCCGAGCGCCATTGATCGTCACCGGGCGCGGCGGGCGCTTTCGCGACTGAGGCAGCGCGAACGTCTCCTGAAATGCGCTGGCCCTGCGTGGGGGCCCTCCCAATAAACGACGAAACGAACCCAAACCCACCCCTCGCCCAAGGCGGCAGGAGACGCGAACGAGACGTCGGACGCAGCACAGCGCAACATAGGCTGAGAGCCTGCGCTAGCGGCTACTGGATGCGGATGTGTACGGGGCTGGCTGTCTGGCCATCCACCGTCAACACCACTTCCACGTCGCCGCTGCCGGCCAGGCTGCGAGGCAGTTGTACGCTCACCTGGTCCAACCCCGGGAAGTGCCCCGCCGCTCCGGCATAGAGCACCGGCACGTCCGTTCCCGCGATCTGCACGCGAACCTCCGAGGCATCCCGCACGCCCGAGGCATAGAACTGCAGCGCCACTACGTCTTCCGGCGCTCCCAGGTCCACCAACTCCGTGGAGATGGATCGCACCGATTGCGTCCCGTCCCGATGGGCTGTAATGGCCTGCGCCCCCGCCGTGTGCAGGACCAAGTGCGCGGCCGTCGTGGCAGGCGGAACACTGGTACTCAGGGTCCCGTTGACGACGGCCAGAGTCGTGGACGAGGTTCCGTCCGCATACGTTACAGTCGCGTTTGCGGCGCTGAGCGAAACCGGCGCTGCAAAAGGCAGAATGTGGTCGTTGACGATGGTGCCCTTCGGCATGGTGATGTTCGCCGTGATCGTGACCGTCATGCCGGCTATCTTTACCGGAGTACCCAGCAGGAACACATCGTAGCTGGGATTGCCGAACGCCAGCGCCACATTCGTGCTGCTGTTCGAGATCGTCACCGGCGTTGGAAGCAGCCTGGTTTGCACTTCGCCCGACATCTTCAGGCCGCTGTACACCGCCCACTGCGCGCCGTGGTTTTTGGACACGAGCGCCTCGCTGGCCACGATGCCGATGCTGAAGGGCTGGCCTGCCAGCTTGAACAGGTCACTCCCCGCGATCGGCGTGGTGCCGAAGGTGCCGAACGCGGTATAGGTGACGTTCGTCGCCGCCGACGGATTCGCGCCGGACAATCTCTGTGAAGTTGCCAGGCAGCACATGGCTGCGGCCAGGGCCATCGCGCGGATCTTGCGGGAGTGAAAACAGGTCATCGTCGTCTCCTTACAAAATCAGAGTTTAGACCCGTATGATCTGGAAATCAACACAAACGGCCGGTTCTGACGCGAACCGGTACCAGTACCGGAATCGTTCCCATTGGTAATCGCGTGGAGCTGCCCACTCCTGAAATTCCCGGAATCTGCTAAACTACAGAGAATCGGAGGAAAATACCTTGTTGGAATTAGCTAAAACCGTTCACCGCTTCGGCCTTCCCTATATGCTGCGCTTGCAAAAGACCTACCGTACCGGATGGGACGAGATGGTGCGCGGCTACCTCGAGACCACCACCATGCACGCACTGCTCAACGTAGGACTGATCGACGAAATGCAGAAGCAGCCCAGCGTCAATATCGAGGAGTTCGCCGCCCGCGCCAACCTGGAGATGCACGTGCTCCAGCCGTTATGCGAGGCCTTCTACTGTCTGGGCATGTTCGACAGGAACGGCTCCGGTTACGCGTTGTCCGAAAAAGGACGGAGCGTCGTGGAGGTCATGCGCGGGTGGCTCGAGATCTGCTACGGATACGACGAGGTCTTTCATTCGCTCGAAGGTCTTCTGCGCAAACAAAAGGTCTATGGGCGAGATCTTTACCGCCGCTCGGATTTCGTGGCGCGCGGCAGCGGCGAGATGGAGAACCTGCTCTTCTTTCCGATGGTGAACGACATTATCAACGCCAAAGGCTACAAGCGCATCCTCGATCTCGGCTGCGGCGATGGGGCCTTCCTACGCAACCTCTGCGGGCTCAATCCGGAAGTCCAGTGCTTCGGCATCGATCTGGCGCCATCGGCGGTCGAGGAAGGTAACCGCGCTCTACGCGAGGCCGGTCTGGAAGGCCGGGTCAGCTTGTTCGCGCTGGATATCTCCAAGATCGAACAGGTCTCCGGCGATCTCAAAGACATCGACGCGGCCACCGTATTCTTCGTGCTGCACGAGCTGCTCTATTTCGGCGAGGACGTGCTGCTGAATTTCCTGCGGAACTTCCGCCGGCTGTTCCCGGGCGCGCCGCTGATCGCTTTCGAAGCCGTGCGGCCTCCTGTGGAGGAAATGCGGCGGCATCCCGGCATCTCCGTCTACTACTTCTTGTATCACGACCTCACCCAGCAGAAACCGGTCGATGCGGACACGTGGAAGCAGTTGTTCCGGGACGCGGGTTTTGAATCCATCGAAGAGCGCAGCCTGGATTTCGCGAAAGCCGCCATCTACATCCTGAAATAAAATGGCACGGCTGCTCTTTACGGTCTGGCCCTATCCCACGCACTTGCATCCGTTCATCGCATTGGCGCGGGAAGCCCGTTTGCGCGGCCACGAAGTCGCTTTCTTTACCGGTGGCGACGCGCTGTCCGTGCTGTCGCGCGAGGGTTTCCGCGCCTTTCCGTTTCAAGAGGTGGACTGGGGACGGGTGGCAAGCACTGTCGACGACCTGATCGCCGGAAGGCGACGACCCTCTCAACTCACGCGCCTGTGGCCGCGGTTCCTGGTGGAAACCGTGCCCGCTCAGGTGCGAGATCTGGAGGCGGTGCTGTCGCGTTGGCCGGCTGACGCGCTGATATGCGACATCGCCATGTGGGCGCCCATCCTGATCCTGCATGAACGAGACGGCATTCCCGTGGTGCCCTTTTCGCACGTGGCCCACTGCATCCTGCCCGGGCCCTTTGGTCCGATCCAGGGGGTTGCCATGCCCCACCGGCGGTCTGGCATGCAGGAGCTGATTGCCTCGCTGGTGGCGCGCGCTTCGTTGGCCATAACAGCGCGCACCCGCGGCAAGGCCAACGCCTTGCGCCGCACATTCGGATTGGCGCCACTGCGCGTGAGCGTCAATGAGTTCACCGGCGATTTGCCGCTTTACCTGGTCCCCAGCGCGCCGGAATTCGACAATAACCGCCGCGATCTGCCGCCCGGGGTGCGCTACGTGGGGCCCTGCCTGTGGGATAAGCACGAGGGCCAGCGGCCGCCGTCGTGGATCGCGAATGTCCCGAGAGATCGGCCTTGCGTGCTGGTCGATGAGGGCGCCTTGTTTACCCATGAGCCTCGCCTGCTGCAACTGGCGGCCCGTGGACTGGCCGGCCTTCCGTTGTCGGTCGTTCTGCTCGCCGGATACGGCAGAGACTTGGCCGGCCTCGACATTGGGCCGCTGGCATCCAACGTCATGCTGCAGCCGCATGCACCGCTGAGTGACGTCCTTCCTCTTGCGGGCGCCTACGTCACAAACGGGAATTCCGAGTCGGTGCTGGCCGCTCTTGGCGCGGGGATTCCCATTGTCGTGCTGCCATCCATCTGGGATCAGGCCGAGCTGGCTTGGCGCGTGCAAGAGACCGGCGTTGGCCTGCGCCTTCCTCCTGGACGCTCCACAGCCAGGCGCCTGCGGCTCGCCGTGGAACGCGTACTGCACGAGCCTTCCTTTCGCGAGAACGCGGTTTCCATGGGAGCGGCGCTGGCGCGTTGCGGAGGTCCCGCACGCGCTACCGGGCTCATTGAGGCCGAGGTTCTCGACCGTCGCGCGGTAGACACCAAACGCTGAAGACGGCACTTGCCAACTTCGCGAACTATGGAAACTGGACGAATTCCGGCCAGCCCGCGGCTACGGCGGCCTCAATACCAAGCAGCAGAGACTCCAGCGATCGAGACGACGCTGTACCGGTATCCGGATCGATAAGATTGACCGCAGCCCCACTGACGGTGCCGTTCCCGGTAACGCCGGTAAGCACCTCGGCGTGTACTAGGTTCGAAGTAGGTGTGCCGGTCACGATGGTCATCGGGCCGTACACGTGCAAGTGCGCCGCCAAGCCGCACGCAGTGAGGCTCGTGTCCGCCTGTGTGATGCCCAAACGCTGGAGGAAGTTGGTGTAATCGGACAGCGAGATACTGCAATTCTCAAGCTCCTCGCAGCCTGAGACGCCGCCATTAGCATAATCTGTAACGAAAACATTGGTCTGAGGCGCAACGCTATCGGCAATCGCGGTGGCGGCAGCTCCGCTGATGGATTTGCCGTTCTTCCAGCTCAGCATCATGCCTGCCTGGGTAGCCCAGGCCCGGTCCGCCAGTTGTATCTGAGGTGTCACGTTGGAAACCTGAAAGCTGCAGACGCTCATCGCAAAGGTTGCGGTTATCGAGCCGGTATTATCGGAGTAACAGCCGGTCGTCACACCGTTGCACAAGTCGACATAACCAAGGTAGAGATGCGTGGCTGTTGGTGGGACATTAAACGCCTGAATGGCGCCCATGCCGGTCCCGGTCCTGCCATCGCCAATGAAGAACACTTGGCCGATTTGAGGGCTCAATGTCGCGAAGTTGGTCTGGATGCCTCCCTGCGAGCTGTCGCTCCAATAAAACCTTAAGGTAGGCGGCGCCGATGTAGGAAGACTGTCTTCCAGAAACATGCCTACTAGAGGACGGCTAAAATCGGTCATCTGAAGACCCGAGAAAGGGCCGTTGGGTGTGAAGTTGTTTGCGTCGACATAGCAGTTACCGGTGTTTGTTCCGTCCGGCCCGTTTGTATCGCCATTTCCGCAGCCCCAACTTCCCGTAACGCTCGAAAACGTGAGGGACTGCCCTGGCGCCGCGGAAAAGGCGAAACCCGCCGGCGTCGACCCGCCGCTACCGTCGTTGTAGCCCCCGGATTGCCAGATATCCATGTGGGCGCTTACGGACAAGGTCCCCGAGCTCTGCGCCAGGAGTGAACCAGCCAACCCAAGAACCAGAACGGCCTGAACCGCCGTCATTAGCGCTGCCGGGACTCTCATGTCAGCCCCTTGCAGCGCGCCACCGACGCGGGCCGCAATCCCGGTTCGCTTCCGATTTGCCTGATCCACACCTGCCTCCTCCGAGCCAGGATTTTCGATCCTTGGCCCAGTTTCCTGAGATTATACGCCCGACGCCCTCGATTGGAGCCGGTGAAGGTCGCCGCGGCACGTTCAATCGTGCGCCACGGCGGCGCGGGCAGAACCGCTATAGCAGTGCTTCTCCACCCAGCGCGGTTTCTCCCTCGCCGGGACGGATTGGTGTGAAGCCCCGCCCGTTCACGGGCGCCCTCAAGAACTGCAGGATGTGCTGGGTGAGCAACTCGGGCTGCTCCAGCGGGCCGAAATGCTCGCCTCCCGGCAGCAGCACCGGCTTGCAGTTGGGCAGCGCCTGGAGCAGATATTCATACGAGCTGATGAAGTGCGAGTCGCGCCCATAGACCAGCAGCGTGGGCGTGCGGATGGTGCGCACCGCTTCCAGCGTCATGGCGCCTACTTCTTCGTAATCCTTCATCAGCGTGGTGTTGCGGATCAGGTGCAGCAGCGG
>Ga0187858_10002177_pt1 | contig 20463 bp, 19 predicted proteins | sample June2016WEW_8_15_FD_133015 | JGI IMG/M metagenome (GOLD analysis project Ga0187858, IMG submission 133015) | Peatland microbial communities from SPRUCE experiment site at the Marcell Experimental Forest, Minnesota, USA - June2016WEW_8_150 | ecosystem: Environmental > Terrestrial > Soil >...
CAACCTGACCGCACGCTCACGCAACTCATCGGGGTACTTCCTCGGTCTCGCCATCGCAGGAGCATCTCCTTCCACCAGGACAGAGCCTGGCTCCGGAGCCTCCAAGATTCCCAGGGTCCTTCACACCGGAGTTCCGCATGGCGTAGGTGTGCGTGGGTGCCGCGATCCCGCATGGGCAGCGGGGTTGCGGCGTTTCTGGGGTGGTTGTGGCGTGTGCCTACGCCGGCTGAGTGGCGGCGGGGGTGATGCGGCCGAAGCGGGGCGGCTCGGGGACGGCGAGCGCGGCGTGGAGGTCGCGCTGGCGGCGGCTGAGCTCGTTGGTCTGGGTGAAGTCGCCGTCGCTTGAGCGGAAGTGGCCTTGGCGGATCTGGCCGAGCTCGGCGCGGATCGTGCGCCAGGTCTCGCCGCTGCGGGTTTCGGCGAGCCGGACGAGCACGAGCGCGAGGAAGCAGATCAGCACGTGGGCGCGGATGCGCTCGTCCTTGCGGTGGAAGACCGGCCGCAGCAGCAGCGTGCCCTTGAGGTCGCGGAAGGAGCGCTCCGCCTCTTGGAGCTGCTTGTAGCCGAGCGCGACGTCCTCGGCGGAGAGGCTCGGGTCGGACGTGGTGAGCAGGTACTTGCCATCGAGCCGCTCCTCGGCGGCGATCCTGGCCCGGTCGAGTGAGAGCCGGCCGCTTGTTGTCTGGTGCAGGTAGCGGGAGAGGGTCGGGTGGTCGCGCAGCGCGCATTCGCCGCGCAGATGCTGCTCCCGCTCGGTCTTCGTCTTCGCGCGCTGGCGCTGCGCGTCGAGCCGGGCAAGCTCGGCCTCGATCCGCTCGATGCGCTGCTGCCGCTTGGTGCGGTCGCGCTCGGCCTCGGCCGGGTTGTGGCAGACGACGTAGCGGACGGCCGCGTCGCCGTCGCCGACCCGGACCTCCTTGACGCGCAGGTTGTCGCGCACCTGCCGGTAGCGGCCCTGCCGCGAGAGCGCCTGCTCGGTCTCGGGCATGCCGGAGCGGAGCTTGACGCCGGCGATGTAGTGGCCGCCGCCGGAGCGGAGATGGCGGAGGTTGTCGCGGCCGGAGAAGCCGGAGTCGACGACGTAGATCGCCCGCCCGAGCCGCCAGCCGGCGAGGTCGCGCTTGACCTGCTCGACCAGCGTCTGGTCGTTGCGGTTGCCGGGCCAGACCCACACCCTGACCGGGATCCCCTCCCGGGTCACCGCGAGCCCGATCACCACCTGGGGAAGGTCGGGCCGGTGGTCCTTCGAGTGGCCGAGCCGCCGCAACGGACGACCAGCGGGCTCTTCCTCGTCGAGCGTGTCCTCGTCGACATCGATCTCGAAGTAGGTCGAGGTGGTGTCGAAGAAGATCACGTCCACCTCGAGATTGAGCAGGTTGGCGAGCGAGAAGAAGACCGACTCCTGCACGCGCTCCGAGCAGTCGAGCAGGAAGTCCATCGCCCGGTAGAGCTCGTCGTCGGAGACGCCCTCGATGCCGTCGATGACGACGTCGCGGCCGAGCCAGCGGGTCGCCTCCAGCTTCGAGGCCGGCTCCAGACAGCGCTGACAGACCATCGCGAAGATCGCCCGCTCCACGCCGGCGCGGCCGCGGCCGCGACCCGTCACGCGCGCGATCGCCTTGCCGATCCCCAGCTGCGACCACAACGCATCGAGCACGTGCGGCCCGCCCGCCTCTGGCGCACCGAGGAACCGGAAGCCCTCCGGCGCCTGGGCACGTAGCGTCTCCTCGCTGCCGAGGAAACGTTGGATAGAGCCCACCAGCCGCCGAAGCGCCTCCCGATCCAGCTTGTCCTCGCGGCCGAAGTTGTGGATCACCCTGGCCACCGGCACCCCGCGCTCGTTGCGCTCGTTGTGCGCCAGCTGGAGATAGCGCACCAGCTCGCCGCCCTTCGTCCGGGTCACGTCCCGTAGCGTGGTGTAGGAGCGTGTCGGACGGAGCCGGAGATTGGTCCGGCCACCGCGGCGCTCAGACTCGTCGGTCCGACCAAGGATCACGACGAGAGGAGAGTCACCGCGATGGCCGAGACGAAGAGGATGACGGCTGAGCAGGTCGTCAGCTACCTGCTCGAGGAGGAGGGGCTCGATTTCCTGCGCGAGTCGCTGACCTGGGTGGTGCAGCAGCTGATGGAGGCCGAGGTGTCCGAGCTCGTGGGTGCCGCTCGTGGGGAGCGAGCGCCGGAGGAGCGGCTGACGCACCGCAACGGCTACCGAGCGCGGCGCTGGGACACGCGTGCGGGCGAGCTCGAGCTGGCGATCCCGAAGCTCCGCCGCGGCAGCTACTTCCCGAGTTTCCTGGAGCCGCGGCGTCGGAGCGAGCAGGCGCTCGTCTCGGTCGTGCAGGAGGCGTATGTCGCCGGCGTCTCGACGCGCAAGGTCGACCAGGTCGTCGAGTCGCTCGGCCTGCGTGTCTCGAAAAGCGAGGTCTCACGGATCTGCGCTGGCCTCGATGAGCAGGTCGAGGCGTTCCGCAACCGGCCGCTCGAGGGCGCCTACCCGTACCTGTGGCTCGATGCGAAGGTGGAGAAGGTCCGGGACGGCGGCCGCGTCGTCAGGAAGGCGCTCGTGCTCGCCTACGGGGTGCATGAGTCCGGCTACCGGGAGGTGATCGCCCTCGACGTCGGCGAGGCCGAGACGGAAGCGTTCTGGCGCAGCTTCTTGCGCGGCTTGGTCGAGCGCGGCCTGACGGGCGTGCGGCTGGTCGTCTCCGACGCGCACGCGGGCCTGAAGAAGGCGATCGCTCAGGTGCTCGGCTGCCCCTGGCAGCGCTGCACCGTGCACTTCCTCCGCGAGGCGCTCGGCCACGCCCGCCGCGAGCAGCAGCCGATGCTGGCCGCGTTGATCCGGCCGATCTTCGACAACGACGACGCCGCCGCCGCGCGCGAGCAGCTCGGCGAAGCGCTCGAGCGGCTACGCAAACCGCTGCCGCGGGTGGCCGCTCTGCTCGAGGAGGCCGAGGAGGACCTGCTCGCCTTCTACGGCTTCCCCGCCGACCACTGGACGAAGCTGCGCTCCACCAACCCGCTCGAGCGCTTCAACCGCGAGATCGGCCGTCGCACCGACGTCGTCGGCATCTTCCCCAACGACCGCGCCCTGATCCGGCTCGCCGCCAGCGTCGTCATCGAACAGAACGACGAGTGGCTCGTCGGCCGTCGCTACCTGAGCGCCCACTCGCTCGAACAGCTCATCGACCAAGAGAAAGAAGAAACAGACAAGGACAGAGAGCAGACGCGCGAGCTCACCGCAGCGTGAGCAGCCGACGAGTTACACCACGTCCTGGGACTTGACTTTCGTCCGCCGCACCGTCGCTCGCAGGTACACAGTGCCTACACAATGACAGCCCCACCGGACAGAAAGACACAAACACGGCCAAAGCGTGTGCCTACAAAATCTCGAGCGCCGAACAGCCTGAACCGCTCAACCAAGCCAAAGCCGGCCGCCGAAACGCCCGAATCCGCCTAGCACGTGCGGAACTCGGGTCACACAACGAAAACCAACTAACCAGCCCGGCGTGAAACCCGGGACGGACCAGCGCGACTATACGTGGGAGCGTACGGTGGCACGAGTCCGTGGCGCGATCGACACGGCGCTCGATCAGCCGGACTAGAAGCGGAACGCGCGGTACCGCTGGAATCGTGAAAAGGTCAGAGTGGGATCGCGGATCGCAGCCCGGACAACGTGGGCCGCGGCGCGTACGATCCGGCGCTGGCGTAGATGCGAGCGCGCAGCGCGCAAGTCCCTACCCGCGGCGATCGACGCTCTGACACGGCCCGCGCCTGCCGCTTCGGCGAAGACCTGGCAGGAGCTCGACCAGTTCGGCGGCGGCATGGACAGGCCGCTCTTCCAGCAGGCGCTCGAGCGGATCGAGCGCGGCGAGACTGGCGGCCTGATCGTCGCGAAGCTCGACCGGTTCGCGCGCACCCTGACCGCCCGCGAGAAGGTAGAAGCTGAAGCGTTGGGGTAATTCCACGCACCTATTGCATCAAAGCTCTTGGGTCGCGCTGAGAATGGCGGTCACTTGCTCCGCCGTCTTTTGCCAACTGAACCGCTGTGCCTGCTCTCCCCCCGCGGCGATGAGCTTCTGGGACAGCTTCTGATCTGTGAGGACTTGCTCTATTGCCTTAGCTAACTCAGGCGGTGTTCCATCCGTTTGGATAGCCGCGTCCCCCCCTACCTCGGGTAGCGACGCAAAGTGAGTCGTTACCACCGGTATCCCCCGAGTCATCGCCTCCAGGGGCGGTAGGCCAAAACCCTCATACTTGGAAGGAAAGACAAATAACGCCGCTCCCATATAGACTGCCTCCAGGCTCTCCAGCTGGCCAACGGCCCGGATTTGTCGATCGCCGGCTATCCTGACCTTGAGATCATCCGGGAGGTTGCCGACCAGAACGAGTGGGTGAGCCCCGCGTAGCTCCCTGCTCAAGCTCTGGTGCGCCTCGATCAGGCTCCCGACATTCTTGTACGGCTCATAGCGCCCGACGTAGAGGATGTAATCCTTGTCGAGATTGAGCGCGGCCAACCCCTTTTGTAGCTCCTCGTCAGAAAGTTCAGGCGGACGCTCTGCCCCCCAAGGGATCACCGATACTTTTCGTTCATCCACACCAAACAAACGGCTCAAGTCACGAGCGGTATTCTGTGACGGGGCGATCAAGCGATCCAGCCGCGAGAGGATGAGGCGCGTCGGCAATCTCGTCGCGTAGAAGATCCGCATCGCTCCTCGAGCTTGCTTTACCCCCTCCTTGTAGTGAAATTGGATCAGGTCCTGCACTACCGCCAGGCTGCGGTACCCCCGGTGGAGAGGGGAGGTGACGTAGTTGAAAGTCAGGTACGTGTCCACACCCAGTTCTCTCAAAAAGCCGGGGAGCTTCAGCAGGTCAGTGGCACTCAGGATCGGAAACGGCACCCTCTCCCACCGAACTTTCACTGACTCGAGCCTCGGCTCCAGCAAGTCACGTGACGACTTCTCATGGTAGAGCAGGGTCCATTCGATAGACCGATCCTTTACTAGCTCGGGGACCAGTGAAAGCACAACCCGACCGATCCCGTCGACCCGACCCCTACGCAACCACCGCACATCCAGCGCAACCTTCATGGAGATCTCCTGAGGGGGTTCAAGTGGGGCGGAAGCTCTCTCCCCATAGCCTTATACACACCTCTCCAATCCGCAGTCATCCCTCTCTGGATGTTTCGACGAGCCCGCAACACCGCACCTAAGTGCGCCAGCAGATACCCATAGGCCTTAAACGGGGGGAGAATTTGTCCATGTCTCAGGGCCGAGAGGAGCAGAAGCCCCTGCAGCAAGAGGAACCGCGGAAGCGTACGCCAGAGAACCTCTCGGGGAGAATTTTTGAGATATACCAACCAGAGATTCTTTATTGAATGGTACCGCGTGAAGGGAGTGAGTCCCCCGCTCGTCTGACCCAAATGATGATAGATCCGGGACGTCGGAATAGTCTCGCATATGTAGCCCGCTAGCCGAATGCGGTATGAGAGGTCGACATCCTCCAGGTAGGCAAAAAAACTCTCGTCGTAAGCGCCGATCTGCTCAATGAGCTCTCGACGGAGAATTGACGAGCCGCCGCAACATGCAAAGACTTCGGTATCCTGAGTGAATTGCGACTCTTCCTGTCCCCTGCCCCGCGGGGTCGAAAACCCCCATCGGCTGTATTCGATGCCAACACTGTCGAGTTTGGACCGGTCCGAGAATAGTATGATCTTGCTGTCAGCCACGCCCACCTTGGGATTATCTTTCATGGCCCGCGCCAGCTCCTGCAGCCAATTTGGCTCAGCCTCGGTGTCGTTATTTAAAAAGACGAGGTACTCCCCCCTCGCCTGCTCTACTCCTCGGTTGATCGCAGGAGCAAACCCGTAGTTCTTATCAAGCTGGACGACCCGCACCTCTGGAAAATCCTTCTCGAGGGTCTGCAGGGAGTCGTCGGTCGAGTGGTTATCGACTACTATCACCTCGAAGTCTTGATCGGACTGCCGTTTCAGTGCCTCTAGGCAGGGCGAGAGAAACTTGGAGCCGTTCCAGTTGGGGATGATGACACTCGTTCGCGGCGTCTTCACCTATGGCCTCTTGAGGAGTTTGCCGACAGTGCCGGCCACTCCGCGCTTCTTAAGCGAGATCCGGCCCTTCAGCACCAGGTACTCCCAGAATATGAGTCTCGGCCTCAACCCAACGCGTGGAGGGACCTGTACCTTCTCGATCAGTCGTATCAGCCTATCCGTGGTCTCGGACCAGTTGTACTCGCGCGATTTTATTCCTACAGCGTGGATTCGGCTGTAGTCATAGTTCTGTGAACAGACCAATCCGACGGGTGTGTTGGAAGACGTACTGCTCGCGCTTCTCCGTGCGCCTCCGAGACCGACAGGGCAGGTCACCGAGGACTTACGTAACGTAGAGCCCTTCTGAGGCCGCGCCATGCGACATGAAGGCTTCTGTAGCGCCAGGCGCGCGCGGTGCAACGGCTTGCGCACCGCCAGCGCCGGTCGACGACGTGTCTCAACGCGGTCCGTGCGGAGATCCGGCTGATCGTGTTCCTGGCCGCTCTCGCCACATCAGGTGCAACCTTCTGCTCACTGATGTACTCCTCGAGTATCTGAACGAACGACTGTTCCATGCGAGCTCTGTATGCACGCCCGGATGCACGCCCGGCGGCGTGCGCAGCGTGATAGACGGCGAGTGGCTCGTCAAGATAGTGAAACTCAACCCCGGCATTTGCCAGACGTAGCCATAACGCATAGTCTTCGTTGAGGTAATAGGCGGGCCTTTCGTCAAAGCCACCGTGCTCCTTGAGCAAGCGACGCTCGACGATGACCGTGTTGGTGGTTATGAAACTCGCTGAAACGAGATCGCGAAGCACTTGACCAGTCCGAGGTGTGGCGATCGAGCTAAATAGCTGTCGCTTCGAACCACTTATGTAATACGTGTCCGTGTACGCAAACCGTGCGCCGACCTTCGCCATATAAGTAAGCTGCTTCTCAAGCTTGTCCAACGTCCATTCGTCATCGGCGTCCAAAAATGCTACCAGTTGACTACGTGCTGTTTGAATGCCTCTATTCCTCGCCGCTGCTCTACCGAGGTTTCGTTGATGAACATAGAACACTTCCGAAAATGACCGTACGACTTCGGCGGTTTCGTCGGTCGAGCCGTCATCGACGACAATTATCTCGTCGGCGCGCCGAGTTTGTCGCAGCACAGAGTGAAGAGCGCGTCCGATCCGCGCCTCTTCATTAAAAGCGGGAATCACTACACTTACGGAATAGATCAATCTCTCCCTTGGACGTCAATGCTTTCAAGTGGGTCTCCGCTAGTCTACGACTTGCGGCCTAAGCGCGATTCGCGCAGAGGCTGAGCATCTATTGCTGGTGCTGGGCGGAGGCTGATAGCGCACGACGTGACGGGATCATGACCCACCGGTGGCTCATGTGATGATCCAACTGTCCATCATCATCGTTAACTGCGAGACGGACGCGCTTCTCGGCAACTGCCTGCGCTCGATTCAGAAACATGCCCGTGGCGTCGACTACGAAATCATCGTCGTGAACACTCGCAACACCGATCCCCGCGGGATCGTTTCGCAGTCGCCCCGAACGAAACTCATCGAGTCCAGGAATGACGGGTTCGGGGCTGCGAACAACCGCGGGGCCGGGGAGGCGAGCGGCAACGTCCTCTTTCTGCTCAACAGCGACGCCGAGCTCGCAGGCGCGGGAATCGACGATGCCGTGGCTTCGTTCGGGCGCTCCCCCGAGCTCGGGTTGCTCGTCCCCCGGCTCGAGCTCCCCGACGGCTCCCCGCAAACCGACACGTTCGGGCCAATGCCGACCGTACTCGGGACGCTGCTCCGTCTGCCGGGTCGCTCGACCTCCCGCCACATTCGCTGGGTCACCGCGGCCGCGCTTTTCATCCCGCGCAACCTCTTCGAGCGACTCGGCGGCTTCGATGAGCGCTTCTTCATGTACTTCGAGGACGTCGACCTCGGCGCGCGCGCGACCGCCGCCGGCTATCGAGCCGCGTACTTTCCCGGTCTCCGCGTCCTCCACCATGGCGGAGCCAGCTCTGGCGGGAAACGGGCTCGCACCGCGCTGTACGCCCAGAGCCAGACTCACTTCTTTCGCAAGCACTACGGGCGGCGCGCTGCCTGGATCATCGAGGTCGCGCGGGTACCCCGCAGACTCGCAGGCAGGCGCTGACGGCCGCGTTCGACGGACGCACCATACTGCTCGATGCACGATGGCTCGGCCTCGGCGGTGCGGGCCGCGTCACCGAGATGCTGCTGCGAGAGCTCGCCGAGGATCCGCCCCCGGGGCACTGGGTGCTGTGGGGCGATTCGACCAAGCTCGCTCCGGTCGCCTTTCCTGGTAGCGAGATCGTTGCGACGAGCGGCGATCCACGCGCGTGTTTCGGGCAGCGAAGGATGCTCGAGCTACCGCGCGCCGACATCACCCTTTTCATGCACCAGATCCGGCCGCTCCGCCCACGTCAGTCCGTCACCCTCATCCACGACACGATCCCACTGCGGTACGGCGGATCCTCGCCACAGCGCCTGGCCAAGCGCGCCTTCTTCACCGGAGCTGCGCGCTGTTCCACCCGCGTGCTCACCCCGAGCGAGGCTTCGCGCCGCCGTATAGTCGAAGACCTCGGCGTCGAGCCCGACAGGGTCGACCTCGTGCGCTATCCGCTCGACGTGGCCCGCGCACGCGAGGTAGCGCGTCTGCGCAAGGAGTTGTTGCAGGAGCCGGTTATCGTCTACATCGGCAGGTTCGATCGTCACAAAAATCTGCAGCGGCTGAGCCTCGCGTTCGCCCAGACGTTGTTCGCGCGGGACGGCGGGCGGCTCCGGATCGTCGGCGGCTGGCCCGGCGAGGTCGAGCCGTTGCGGGCATGGGTACAGACGCAAGGCCTCCGGGCAGTCGAGGTGCGGCCTGAGGTCGACGAGCCTGAGCTCAACCGGCTCCTTGCGACGAGCCGCGCGCTCGTGCTTCCTTCCCTGGAGGAAGGCTACGGTTTGCCCGCCTTCGAGGCGGCGGCGTCAGGCCTCCCGGTCGCTGCAAGCCGGACAGGCGCAATGACGGAACTGCCGGCCGAGGCGGCCGTCCTGTTCGATCCCAGCAGCCTCGATGAGCTGCGGGCCGCGCTCGACGATGCTGTTGCAAGGCCGACGCGGCCGCCGGTCAGCGAGCCGGGCGCCCGCGTCGCCGACGGCGTCCTGGCATCGCTCGCCCGAGCGCTGGCCTTCCGCGGAGCGGGGTCGGCCTAGACTAGGGGCGACAGCCGCTCGCAGGGGTTTGCCGGTACGGAGTTCGGCGCGAAGCCCGAATGCGAGGATCCAGGGTAACCAGTGGTACGGCACCCACCAGGTCTGGACGAACGGAAACATCGCGATCGCGGCTGCGATCGCAGCCAGGAGCGCACGCGCTCTCGCGTCCCAGGCCCGCGCCCGCCACAGTTCGGGCACCGGGCCGAATGCCCAGAGGACGAAGGAAACCAGGCCGACGATCCCGAGCTCCGCCATTGTCTCGAGCACGAGGTTCGTCGTCTTGATCTGCGACGTCGCGCCGCCGAGATCGATGCCGTGCGCGTGCGCAGCGGCTCCGTACGCACCCGTTCCGACTCCCGTCACCGGTCGGGCAAGGAATAGCTTCCACGCGTCTGTCCAGCTTTGCAGCCGCGGCGTGATCGACGCTGGATCCCGGAGGGTCACAATCTTCGTCACGAAGTCGAGGTACGCAAAGCGCGAGATCAGGAGGATCGCGGCCAGCGGTACGATCACCAACGGAGCGAGCTGGAGCGCCCGGCGGCGCGTCGGCCGCGGGGCGACGACCAGCAGGACGAGTGCGCCGACCGCAAGGCCCGCGAGACCGGTTCGGCTGGTCGTAAGCAGGAGCCCGACGAGGATCAGGGGAGGGGCGACGCGCGAGGATGTCCCTGCGGCGAGCATCAGGAGTGGCGCGAAGTAGAACGCGAGAAATGATGGCTCGAACGCAAGAGCTTGGACACGCGGCACGCTGCCGACCGAGCTGTAGGCGAGGCTGGGGACCGCCAGGGCGCCGAGCCACTGGCCGACCGTAACGATGCTCCAGCCGGCTCCGGTCCAGATGGCGAGCCGGGTCCAGCGGTCGAGCGCGCCGCGATCGGTGCTGAGCGTGCCGACAGCGGCGAGAGCGAAGAGAATCGTGAAGAGCGCCCAGAGCGCGTAGCCGGCCGACTGGCGGCGGTCGTACGTCGCGATGAGGGAGAGAATGGTTGCGGCTGCGACGAGCACAGCGACAGGCATCGCACGGAGTCCTGCACCAATCCGGGAACGCCGGAGAATCAGAAACGCCGCCATGAAGGGGTAGGCGGGGCGGATCGTGAAGCCGGCGACGTCGACGGTCAGGATGCGCTCGATCGGCAGCGTCGCGAAGAACGGCAACTCGACGAAGAGCGTGAACGGCGACTGCACGGCGAACCGCCAACGTCCCTCACCGAGCGCTTCGGTCATCATCGCTAACGCGGGATCGTTGCGACGAGCTCGAGATTCGTCGACACGAGATTCGCGACCGGGATCCGGGCGAGCAAACGGTTGATGGCCCAGACCGGGCCGGTGAGGCGTGAACCGAGGAAGGACGTGAGGTTGAGCGGCAGCATGTTCGTACGCTGGAACTCACAGACCCTGAAGCCATGGCGCTCGAGCAGCCGGACCGCCGACCGCTTTGAATACATTCGGTCGTTTGGCTCAAGCCCGTGGTAGTAGACACCGGCGGCCTTGGCTAACCGCTCGACGTACGAGTACCGGTTCGGCAGTTTGTAGACGTAGAGTGTCTCGCCGGGCGCAAGGATCCGATGGATCTCATCAAGGCTTCCGTCGGGATCCCCGACGTGCTCGAGCACTCCGCAACTGAGCACGGCGTTGAGCGAATCGGCCTCGTACGGAAGCTTGACCGGATCGGCACTCAGGAACGCGTTGATGTCAGGATAGCGCTCAAGCGGGTAGAGCCCATCTTTCTCGAGACCTGGGCGATAGTCGAACGCGCTGACGTCTAGCCCGGCTCGCCCCAGTAGTGCGGTCACCTGACTCCAGCCGCAGCCCCAGTCGAGCAGCCGGTCTGGTGCGTCTTGCGCGATGCGCTCGACGATTGACTCGTACTCCCGTATCTGCGGGCCGGAACGAAGGTTGACGTCGAATATTCGCCACTTCGAGAGCGGCAACTCGGAGATCGGCAAGGAGAAGAATCGCTCCGTTGTGGTTTGGCGCAGGCGGGCCTCCGAGCCTATCGGCGCCGACGCTGCGTGACAAGCCGGTTGGCCGCAAAGCGGCCTACGAAGCTGGTCGGGCCGGCGAAACAAATGTTCGACACGCGGCGCCGCTCCGTTTTGCAGCGCATCACGAGAACCGCCGCTTCGACGACTACTCGTCAAGACCAACCATGCGCCGCCTTGCGCGTTCTTGTGTCTGTTCGATGCCGCCTGCCACCTGACAGGCCGCACCTCCATATCAGTAGCGGGCGCGCACAACTTCGCCTGCGTCGAGCGCGGAACAAGCTCGCCCGCGAGCGCTCAGTACGCTCCGTCCCCCGCCATGACGCACGGTATCGTCATGGCGAGGATCCGGAGATCGCGACCCAGTGAGAGGTTCTCGATGTACTCGCGCTCGACGGCGAGGCGCTCTTCGAAGGTCAGCCGGCCCCGGCCGTAGACCTGCATCGGCCCCGTCATCCCTGGCCTCACCGAGAGCCTGAACTCGTGCTCGGGCTCGTAGCGTTCGACGAGCTCGATCTGCTCGGGCCGCGGACCGACGAGGCTCATGTGACCGATAAAGACGTTCAGGAACTGCGGCAGCTCATCAAGGCTCGTCTTGCGCAGGCGCGCCCCAAGGCGCGTGACCCGCGGGTCGTCCCTCAACTTGAACATCGGCTCCGTCAACGACTCGAACGGAAGCAGGTGTTGCAGCATCTCCTCGGCAGAAGGGACCATCGTCCGGAACTTGACCATCGGGAACGGCCGCCCGCCCACGCCGGCGCGCGCCTGCACGAAGAAGATCGGCCACCCGCTGTCGAGCAGGACGCCGAGCGCGATCGCGAGGAGAAGCGGCGACAGGAGCACGAGCGCGACAGCGGAAACGACGACGTCGAGCACCCGCTTGAGCAGCAGCGTGGAGCGCGACACGTCCCACGTGTTGTACTCGATCACGGGCAGGTCGGATATGTGTTTGAGCTGCACCGCCGTCCCGAACATCCCGCGCGCGGGCGGGACGACGCTCAGCTTCATCCCTTCGCGGCGACAGAGATCGACGAGCGCGGCGATGTGGTGCTCCTCGATCTCGCTCGCCGCGAGGATGACGCGGTCGTATGCGCCGCGGAGGTCACGACCGGCGCAGAGCTCGTCGACGCGGTCCTGACCGAGCTCGGCGACGACGACCGCATGCGTGTCGGGAAACAGCGCGAGCTTCCGATGGACAGCGGCTCCTAACGCGCCGCCGCCGACGACGATGGCGCGCTCCGCCGGCATCGCCTTCCGCCAGAGGAGCCGCGCGAGCGACCGGAGGACGAACGCCGCCACGACCGCGATCAGCCAGCACCGCGCGAGCGTCGCAATGGGCAGCGTCACGCCGGGCGCGAGCATGAGCAGGCCGGCGAGGATCGCGGAGGCGCTGACGGCCCAGGCGAAGATGAACGGCAGCTCGTCGATCGTCAGATGCCGGAGCGCGCGCTGGTCGCGGTCGTAAAGGCCGTGGAGCTTCGCGAGGACGATCCAGACGGGGACGTAGACAGCGGACCAGAGCGCCAGCCCGAGATCGTGCTCGACGACGAAGAACGACCCCGAGACCACGAGCGCGGTGGCCACGTCGGCGGCTGCGAGTACTCGCCGCAGCGCGGCGTCACGCCACCGACCCGCCGCCGCCGCCGCATACCCGCGAGCAGGTTCCGCGACCGGGCCTGCGCGACCTCGATCCTTGATCAGGAGTTCCGATTGGTCCAATGAGTCATCCCCTCAACGGTCGCCCGCGCCCGAAGCCTTCTTGCCGCACCCGAGGCCGTCAACGCGCCCCGCTGAACTCATACTTAAGACAGCGCCGATCGCTGGACCATATCTCGGAAACGGGGGGACAATCAAGGCGCCGTCCCCGCGCCCCCGCGCACGACGGACACGAAGAGCGGTGACCTCGGGTTCAGGGCGGCCGCGTGGAGGAGCAGCCGCTGCGCCGTACGGATGTGGCCGAGCTTCGTCTCGAGCCGCGCGTTCACCAGCCAGAGGCGCCAGTCGGACCTGTCGCGCTCGAGCGCCGCCAGCGCCGACTGCCGTGCCGCGTGGAGCCGGTTCGCAGCCTCGAGGACGAGCGCGGTCTGGAGATACGGCTGCGGCGACCACGGCTCGATCGAGCGCGCCTGCTGTGCGGCTCGCAGCGCCTCCTCCGTCTTCCCGTCGGCCGCGGCAGTCGCGCTGCGCCCGAGCTCGACCGCGGCCGCGAACGGGACGGCCTCGACGCAGACGACGGCCCAGCCGACGACGACGAGCGCGATCAGGGGGAACATTCTCGCCGTCTTCGGCCACCGTAGCCTGGGCCGGAACCCGACCGAGGAGCCACTCGCCGAGGCCGGGCCGACGAGCAGGCCGAGCGCCAGCATCGCGACGACGGTGACGACGGAGAGCTGCCACATCCAGTCGACTCCGGCGGCGACGACGTAGCCCACGAACAATGCGGCGAGGGCGGCCGTCCCGGCACGTTCCGGCCCGGCGGCGCGGAAGACGGCTCGGACGCCGGCGCCGAGCCCGACCAGCAGCGCGCCGACGAGGAGCGCGAGCCCGACGGCTCCGAGCTCGGCGAGCGTCTGGAGGTACTGCGAGTGCGCGTCCTGGACGAAGAGCGAGATCGTCCCGTGCTGCGCCCACCACGCCTCGTACGAGCCGGCGCCCCGCCCGTAGAGGGGCGATGTCCGCCATTCCGAGACCGCCGCCTGCCAGAACTGCCAGCGGCCACTCCCGTTCCCGCTCAGCAGGTGGGCCTGCGCGAAGCCGTTCGCCGCCCCGGGGATCGTGCCGGGGACGGCCTTGAAGGTGTCGAAGCGCGCGACCGGGTGCGCAAGGGCGACGGCGACGACCGCGAGAAGGCCGAGCGCGAGCACGAGCGCCCGTCCGGTCGCCTGCCCGTAGGGGAGGTCGCGAGGCGCGTACCGCGCTCCCACGGCATACACGGCTCCGGTGCCGATGCAGACGGCCAGGATGAGGAGCGCTGCGATGCGTCCGTCGTGGACCGCCTGCGAGCCCTGGAAGGGGCCGTCGACGAGCTCGGGGCGATGTCGCAACACGCCGAGGGCGAGTGCGGATCCTGCGCCGCCGACGGCGAGCGCGCTCAACGCCGACAGACGCCGCGTCGTGAGGGCGAGGTATGCGGCCGTCCCGGCGACCGCCGCCGCGACGGCGCCTCGCGAGGACGTGAGGTAGACGACGCACGCGAGAGCGGGGACAGGCACGAGCGCGAGGCCCGGAAGGGCGTCGCGCCGCGGCACCGTCGCCAGGTGCAGGAGGAGCGGCAGCGCCAGCGCGACGAGGATTCCCAGCCCGTTCCAGTAGCCGACGGGGAAGCTCAGCCGCGTTGACGCAGCCGGCAGGAACTCCGCCAGCCCTCGCGTCGGGAAGAGCCCGACGAGGAGTCGGCTCGCGAGTGCGATCACGCAGACAAAAGAGAGCGCAACCGCGAGCCCGATGACGAGCATGCCCCGATTCGCGCGCGTCGAGGCGATCACCGTCAGGACGAACACACCGAGGTAGAGCGCGACCCGGTCGAACTCCTGGAAGGCGCCGTCGCCGTCGGCGGCCCAGCCCGCCGAGGCGAGTGTCATCACGGCGAACCCAGCGAGGAGAAGCGCGACGGAGACCGCCGCCCGCGTCGGCCGGACGAGCGGCCAGAGCCCGAGCCCGACCGTGGCGACGATCGTCCACCACACGCCGATTGCGAGCGAGGAGCGCGCGGCGATTCCATAGCCGCCGTCGTCGTACGCGAACCAGCCCAACGCGACCGCCAGCACGGCCGCGAGGAGCGTTGGGCTCGAGAGCCTGAACCGCGGGCGAACGTCCTCGGGCGCGGCGGCGCGAGCGGGGATCTCGAGCACGACGCGTGATAGCGTACAGGCGTCATGCGGTGCGTCGAGGCAAGATCGGCTCGTACCGTCACCACGCTTCTCGCCGCTGTCGCGCTTGCTCTCCTGGCCGTCGGCAACGGCGCGGCCGCGGGCCCACCCGGCGGGTCGAGCGCGATCAGCCAGTACGTCGAGACGGTGCCGACGGCCGACGGCGGAGCCGCGCCGTCGATGGCGAGAACGGCGCCCGCGGCGAAGCCGGGGGCGCCCGCGACGGGAGCGGCGCCCGCGGCGAAGCCGGGGGCGCCCGCGACGGGAGCGGCGCCCGCGGCGAAGCCGGCCGTGACGCCCTCGGCAGTGCATCGCCTCGAGCGCAAGATCGACAAGCAGGGAGGCGCCAACGCCAACGACCTCAAGGCGGTCGCGCTGTCGCCGGTCTACGGCGCGCCCCAGCACTCCCTGACGCTGGGGTCCACGCCGAAGCGCCTCCTCCTCCCGAACGGCGGTGTGTCCCCGCTCACCGCCAGCGTCAGCGCCGTCGTTTCGTCGCCGTCGCTGCTCGGGCTCCTGCTCGCCATGGTCGCGCTGACAGCGGCGATCGGCTTCGCGTCGTTCAGGCGTCACCGCCTGGAGGCCGACGCATATTCGCTCTGGCTTCGTGCCCTGCGGCCTCCCGGTACACCTCCACGAGCAGACGACTGACGGCGGCGAAGGCAAACGACGCCGCCGCATGCCGACGCCCCGCGTCCCCGTAGCGCTCCCTTAGCTCGCGGCTCCGTAGCAGCCGCAGGACAGCGGCGCGTAGCGCGGCGGTGTCGCCGATCGGGACGACGACGCCCGTCGCAGCGTCCTCGACCGCGTCCACGAGTCCTCCCGCCGCCGTCGCCACGACCGGCCTCCCCCAGGCCATCGCCTCGCGCGCGACGACGCCGTAGCCCTCGCGCCGCGACGGGACGCACACGACGGCGGCCCGCTCGTACCAGGGGCCGAGCTCACCCGGCGGCACGAAGCCGACCGCCTCGGGCACACGCGCGCGCAGCGGGCCGTCGCCGACGACGACGCGCGGGAGCCCCTCGGTCGCCTCGAGGAACTCGAGGATCCCCTTCTCCCGCGACAGGCGCCCGACGAAGAGCACGTGCGGCGGCTCGTCCGGCTCGCCGACGAGCTCCGGAATCGCGACACCGCTCGGCACGACGCGCACCTCGCGCGCGCCGAGAGCGCGCGCCTCGTTGGCCAGGAAGGTCGACGCGGCGAGCACGAGCCGCGCGCGCCGCAGCACCGGCCGCGCGAGCCACGGCACGCGGCGCGCGAGCTCGACGTCGGTTCCCCACACCTGCACGACGTAGGGCCTCCCCAGCGTCGCCGCGACTGCGCCCGCCGCGAGCCAGTGCGCGTGCACGAGGTCGGCGTCGCGCGCCGCGCGCGCGGCCGCCCGCCGGAACGACCAAAGGAAGGCGGGCACAAACGCCGCGAGCCACGGCCGCGCGCGCAGGTTGCCGGCGATCCCGTGCCCGTAGGCGAGCCCGAAGTGCCGGAACGACGCGGGCGAGACGACCTCGACCTCGACGCCGCGCGCGCGGACGGCCTCGACCGCGTCGGCGACGAAACGGCCGGCCGGGTCGCGCTCGTCGCGCGGGTACGACGTCGTCAGGACGGCGACCTTCACGCCCGCTCCCGCTCCCCGACGAGCGGCGCGACCGCGGCGAAGACGGCGAGGCTCAGCAGACCGTACGCCGCGGCGGCTGCGACGAGCGCCGGCCGCGAGCGCACGGTCGCCACCGCGACGGGATGGCGCGAGGCGAGCGCGGCCGCGGCGGCGAGCGCGAGCGCCACGGCGGCGACCGCGACGGCGGCGCCGCGAAACGAGAGCGCCAGCCGCGGCGTCCCGCGCAACGCCGTGCCGACAACCGTGGCCCAGAATCCGCACACGAAGAAGGAGGCGATCGCGTCGCTCGGGTAGTGCCAGCCGAGGACGACGACCGAGAAGGCGATCGCGGCCCCGTAGGCGGCGCCGACGAGCGCGGCGGTCGGCCGCAGCACGGGCGGCACCGCGATTACGAGGGCGAGCCCCAGCGACACCGCGACCGCGGTGTGGCCGCTCGGCAGCGTCGGCGGCCTGCCGGGCGGGACGGCGCCCGCCAGCCGCGGCAGGCCGTGCTTCAGCAGCTCCGCGCTGCCGACCGAGAGCGCCACGACCGCGGCGGCGGCGACCGCACGCGCGACACGGCGCCGCGCGACGGCGAGGAACACGAGGACGAGCACCGCGCCCGCGACGGTCGCCGCGTCGATCGTGCGCAACGTCCGCTGCCCCGCGGTACGGAACGGGAGCGGGGCGTTGCCGCTCACGCGCTCGAGCACCGAGCGGTCGAGCGACAGCCCGCGCTGGGTATGGAGGGCGACGAGGACGGTGAGGGCGAAGGCGACGGCGCACGCCGCCGCGACGAGCAGCAGCAGCAGCCGGGACGTCCTCACCGGCGCCTCGCGAAGACGACCGGCAACCCGCCGGCGTAGAGGACGTGCGGCGGCTCCTCCTGCGTGCCGACCTCGGCCCGGATCGCGACGCCGCGCGCGCGGACTCCGTCCACGGCGTCGGCGACGAAGCGGCCTGCAGGATCCTCCGGGCCGGAAGGATACGAGGTCGTAAGGACGGCAACCTTCACTGGACGAGGTCGATCTCCGCCCGATGCCCATGGGAACGTGCGAGACGGCCGTCGCTGGTCACGAGCGGAGCCGACAGCGCCTCGGCCAGCGCAACGTAGGAGGCGTCGTACGCCGTGAGCGTCCGACGGAGCTCCCACACGCGCGGCAGGAGGACCCGTGCGGGATATCGCTTCAACGGCAAGCCGAGAAGATCCTCGAGCGCTTGCTGCGCCCGACGCGAGCTGACGATCCCGGCGGCATCGAGGCGGCGAAACGCCGAGGCAACCTCGAGATCGACGACGTGCGGGACGTCGAGCAAACGAGAGCCGCGCAGGCGCTGCTCGACCCTCCTCCCGATGTCGCTCTCTAGCAGGTAGTGGACGAGCGCCGACGCGTCAACGACCGGCAAGATGCCGCTCGCGTTCCTCGCGCTCCTCGCGGATGAGGTCCGCCACCGAGACGTCGAGTTGCACGCGCGTCCTCTTCCGGATCCGCTCGCTGATCTCGGCAATCGTCGGACGCTCAGCGAGGTCGCCGACCTCCCGCAGCAGATACTCGGACAGGGACATGCCCTCCTTCGCCGCCTTCGCCTTCAGCGTCCGGTGGAGGTCCTCCGGCACGTTCCTGATCTGGATATGGCCCATGCAGAGCACCATATCACATGCGTTTTGCATGTCCTGCCGAGGCCCGTCCCCCGAAGACCACGGGCAGCGCGAGGGCAAGCGCCACAAAGGCGTAGAAGTAATAGAACTGCATCGTCAGGTAGAAGAGGTTCGCCGCCATCGTCCCGGCGAGCGCGGCCGTCATGCCCCACGCGAGCGGACGGACGCGCGGGCCGGCCGGGTCGTGCATCGCGTCGAGCACGCGCCCGAGGGCGCGCGCCGCGCGCAGCCGCAGGAAGACGTAGCGCAGGAAGACGAGGAAGAGCAGCGCGCCGACCAGGCCCGTCTCCACGATCAGCGCGACCCAGTACGAGTGCGGTCCCCAGTTCGTCTTGCCGGTGACGAACTCGTAGTAGACGGAGAAGTTGTTCAGCCCGAGCCCGAGCAGCGGGTGCGAGTGCAGCACCTGCGGGACGAAGTCGTAGACGCCGAAGTGGGCCGAGGTCGAGCGCCCGCCCGTCTCCAAGCGCGAGCGCAGCACGACCGAGAAGAAGTGCGGGCGCGAGTAGACGACGTACGCGAGCACGACCGCCACGCCGGCGAGCGGCGCGAGCAGCGCGCGCGAGCGGACGAAGCCGCGGTACGGCACCGCGAGGATCAGCAGACCGACGAGCAGCCCGAGCGCGCCGCTGCGCGACAGCGTCGCCATCAGCACGAGCAGCATGAACGCGAGCACGGTCGCGAACGGCCACTTCAGCCGGTGCCCGCGCTCGAGCCGCAGGTAGACCGGCGTCAAGGCGAGCAGCGGGACGTCGAGCATGATCCCGAGATGGTTCGGGTCGCCGGTGAGCGCGTTGGGCCGGTACACGCTCGCGCCGTTGACCGAGCCGTAGATGTTGATCGAGCTCGCCCCGCCCGTCAGCGGCGAGAGCACGGTGTGATCGAGGTTGTGCCCCGCTCGCGCCGCAAGCAGCTGCACGACACCGTAGGCCGCATTCGCCGCGAACCCCGCCGTGAACCAGCCGATCGCCCGCCAGTAGAAGCGCTCGCCGCGCCGCACCAGGAAGGCGACGGCGCACGCGAGGAACAGGAAGTGAAGGACGAACTTCACCATCCCCTTCGCGAACTGGTCGAGTGCCTCCTTGGTCTCGAGGTTGAAGAAGCCGAGGAGGTAGACGATCAGGAAGGCGGCGAAGAAGCCGAGGACGATCGCCGTCGTGCGCGGCGCCGGCCCGCGGCTCTCGAGCGCGAAGGCGACCAGGAAGAAGATGGTGAGCACGTCGGCGATGCCGACGGTGCCCGCGACGTTCCAGTGCACCTTCTCGAACGTCACGCAGAAGAACGTCGCGAGGAAGAAGAAGTCCGCGGTGCGCGTCCTGCTGACCGCGCGCGGCAGCGCAATCGACGCCACGCTCATGCGATGCTCCGCAGCAGCTCGGCCAGCTCCTCGACCCGCGCCGCGCGGGACAGCCGCTCCCGCCACTCCGGCGAGAGCGGCGTCCCCTCGAGGCGGCCGTCGCGCCAGCGCGCGTGCAGGTCGACGAGCGCGTCGCGCAGCCCCGCGACGTCGTCGGGCCCGACGACGAGCCCGGCGCCGGCGTCGCGGACCAGCTGCGCAGCGGCTCCGTCCGGCGGCACCGCGGCGAGGATCGTCCGCTCGGCGGCCAGGTACTCGAACACCTTTCCGGAGAGGACGCCGCGGCCGCGGCCGCCGGCCTCGGGAATCAGCAGCAGCAACGCGTCGGAGTCGCGCTGGAGCGCGAGCGAGCGGCGGCGAGGCACGTACTCGATCAGCTCGACGCGGTCGCCGAGCCCGAGGCTCTCCATGAACTCGCGGTCGCCCGGCCGGAAGTCGCCGACGAAGCGGACGAGCACGTCCTCGAGGCCGGAGTCGGCGAGCGCCTGCAGAAACGGCCTCGGGTCGCGCTTGCCGAAGAACGAGCCCGCGTGCGTGATCCGGAAACGCTCGCCGCGCGTGTACTCGAGCCCCGCGAAGTCGTCGAAGTCGCAGCCGTTCGCGATCGTGACCACGCGGCCGCGCGGCCCGAGCGTCCGCGTCTCTTCCGCGATCCCGTCGGCGGCGGCAACGATGGCGTCTGCGCGCCGTGCGACGAGCGAGGCCACCTGGCGCGCGACCTGCTCCTTCGCCCGCACGGCGAG